>Ga0255057_10000485_pt1 | contig 22640 bp, 24 predicted proteins | sample Cases_109_6_MG_FD_189022 | JGI IMG/M metagenome (GOLD analysis project Ga0255057, IMG submission 189022) | Seawater microbial communities from Amundsen Gulf, Northwest Territories, Canada - Cases_109_6 | ecosystem: Environmental > Aquatic > Marine > Gulf | place: Canada: Northwest Territories... | reverse complement strand
CCCCACCCAGACCGTTCTATGCGGACCGTGTGACCTAATAAGAGCTTGTCCACCAACTGGTGTGACCCATCCCAGTCCTGTCCACAAACCGCCGGCACCTTGACATAAGAGATTCATTATGTGCGGTTTCTGACATTGTGATCAGCCGCCCATAAGTGCCGTTATGTGCGGCCTGTGGTAGTCGGTTTCGTCTCTAACGCATAGGAGATGGCTGCTCCGCGTTCCATTTCTTCACCGGTTCGCCAGGAACGGTTGAATGGTGCTGGTTCGAGAGCTGCCTTGGTTGCGTCCAGATTGCGTTGGACCTCGATTTGGTCCACTCGATCGCCTGCATATCCATCTGTGGCGACTGCATTAGCAGCACCAAACAATGTTGCAGCTCGCTCGGCTTCTCCTTGTGTAACCGCTACTGCGGCGAGGCCTCCGAGCATCGAGAAGATACCGAGATGATCTTGGAGGTCTCGCGCGATAGTCAATGCTTCGAGGAATCTGGCCTCGGCTTGCTCAATGTCGCCTTGGCCCAGGGCGGTGTATCCGAGGTTGTGTTTGACCGTGATGAACGCTGCTGTGTCCCCGATTTCTTCATAAATTTCCAAGCTCTCCGTATACCTGTCATGTGCTTGTTGGAGATCGCCTCTGAATCGAGCGACTTCACCGAGCGTGTTAATCGCGGTGGCGATGCCTTGCTGGCTTTTGAGTTCGGTCTGGATCGTCAGGCTCTGCTCTCCCCACAATTGTGCGTCCTCCTGGTCGCCTAGATTGAGAGCTGCTCTTGCTAGACCATGGAGGGCGTTGGCTTCCCCGGCACGGTCGTGAACTGCGCGCCACAGTTGGAGGCTTTCGCGGAATAGTGGTTCTGCTTCTTCGAAGGCACCCCGACGCCAGGCGAGTTTTCCTGCACCAGCTAGAGCTTTCGCGCGGACTTCAGGCGCTAGTTCTTCCCCAGCTTCAAGAACTCGTTTTAGCCATTCGCTGCCTTCGTTCAGATACCCGCGAACCTCCCAGTAGCGCCACAGGGCTGCCGCAAGTCTGCCAACAACGTCGGGGTCGGAATGTAGGAGTTCCTCCATCGCCGCGCGGAAGTTTCCGTGATCAATCTCAAGACCGTCAAGGACCCCTGCTTGTGACGAACTGTCACCCGAACCTTGCAACACCGGTTCGGCCTCTTCAACTAGACGCAGGTAATAACTCCCATGATTGTGTGATGCCGCTCCTTTCTCACCGGACCCAGCCAATTTCTCTCCGGCATACACGCGTACGGTTTCAAGCAACCGGTATCGGGCTGATCCTTGGTGATCGTCCACGACCACTAGGGATTTCTCGATGAGACTTTGCAACAGATCAAGAACTGCAGACTCGGGCATGGCATCGGTGGAGCACACCGACTCGACAGCTTCCAAAGAACAACCACCGGCGAAAACCGAGAGCCACCGGAAAAGTGTCGCTTCATCGGCATCAAGCAGGTCGTAGCTCCAATCCATCGCGAGTTGCAGTGTCCGGTGGTGGGGAAGATCGGCAGCCTTGCCAGCGGTTAGCAATCGGAACCGGTCGTCGAGCCGATCAGCGATTTGTCCAACTCCCAAGACGTTTACCCGAGCTGCCGCTAGTTCTATTGCCAGTGGGATGCCATCAAGACGGCGACATATTTGGATGACAGCCGCTGAGGTCTCGACCGTGAGAGAGAAGTCTCCCTTTCGCTGCTTCGCTCTATCGACGAACAGTTCCACTGCCTCAGATGCCATGAAATCCTCATTGGACATCCCGATGCTCGGAACGGTAAGCCCTGGAACTTGATGAACAACTTCACCGGCCACTCCAAGCGCCTGGCGGCTGGTCGCCAGAATGCGAACATTGGGACATGCCATCAGCAGGCGGTCAGCAACCTCCGCACAGGCTCCAAGAAGGTGCTCGCAGTTGTCGAAAACAATCAACACCGACTTCTGAGCGAGATGATCAGAGATCGTGTCCACTAGCGCCGTGCCGGGTCGTTCCCTCAATCGGAGGGCCGCAGCGAGCGAATGGAGCACACCTTCAGGGTCGGATATTGATGCGAACTGGGCAATCCATACCCCATCCGTAAATCTGTCGAGCGCCCTGGTTCCAACCTCAATGGCCAACCTGGTTTTCCCCGTGCCACCTGGTCCGACCAGTGTGATCAGTCGAGAGTCACTGAGGCGTTCGCTGATCATGAGTAGCTCTTGTGAACGGCCGACAAAAGCGTTCAGCGTTGCTGGAAGGTTGTTCGGTCGTCCCGACTCTGATGTCAGCGCCGGGAAGTCATCATCCAACCCGGAGATCACCATCTGAAACAGATGCTCGGCTTGCGGTAGATCTTTGAGCCGATGGTCACCCAGATCACGCATAGACACACCGCTGGCAAGCCTCCGGCCGATTAGCGCAAACGTCTCAGCCGACACCAGGATTTGGCCGCCGTGACCAGCAGCAGAGATCCGAGCCGCTCGATGCACGTCCACTCCCACGTAATCGCGAGCCCCCAGAGTTCCCTCGCCAGTGTGGATCCCCATCCGGACACGAAACTCCCCGCTCGCCGGCCAGGCGTGATCGAAAAGATCCCGCTGAATCCCAACTGCAGCTGTCACCGCGTCAACTGCGTTGGAGAACACACAAAAGAACGAGTCGCCTTCAGTGTTCACAACGAGGCCACCAGCCGCACCAACCCGGGACGCGATGATCTTGGAATGAGCGTCAAGCGTGTCCGAATACTGTTCGCCCAAGTCATGCAACAACCGGGTCGAACCCTCAACATCGGTGAAGAGAAAGGTGACAGTTCCAGTCGGATATTCCATTAGGCAGGGCTGTTAGGTCGCAGAGACACTCAGGCTACGCCTAGCCACCACCGATCAGCGGCCGATCTCCACGAGCACACAACGTCACTACGTCACTATCAGACCATCAACACAGCCGCCCATAACCGGCATTATGTGCGGTTCCTGATGCTCTAGGACAGGGGTACATGAGTGCCGTTATGTGGGGCGTTTGGGTGCTGCTGTGATGAGACCCGTCTAGCCTTCGCTCGTGTTGGGGAGAAGGGTCTTGGTTTGAGCGATCGTGGTTTGGGCGAGGCTGGTCAGGAGTTTCTTCTGATTGCGGATGTGTCGGGCTATACCGCTTATCTGCAGGCCACGGAGTTGGAGCATGCTCAGAGTGTTCTAACGGATTTGATCGAGACGATCGTTGGGGAGCTAACGCCGACGTTCTCTCTAGTCAAGATCGAGGGTGATGCCGTCTTTGTGGCTCGGGCTGTTGATCAGGTCGACACGTCCCTGCTGGTTTCGACGATCGAGGACACTTATTCAGCGTTTCGATCGAGGCTCCGCGACATCACTTTTGCCACAACGTGCGAGTGCAACGCATGCCGTCTGATACCGACCCTGGAACTCAAACTGGTGGCACATTGCGGCGAAGTTGTCCGTTCGAAGGTTGCGGGTTCCGAGGAGTTGGTGGGACCCGCTGTCGTGTTGTCACACCGGTTGCTGAAGAACTCAGTTATCGAGGACCGCGGAATCACGGCCTACGTATTGTTCACAGCAGATTGCGTGATGGCCGCGAGCGTCGACGTTACGGATCTCATTAGACATAGCGAGGTTTATGACGACTTGGGGACCGTCGATTGCTACGCGTTGGACCTCCACGTCAGTTGGAACGCCCGTCAAGCCGTACGTACGCGGTATGTCGGTTCGGATGAGACCACTCTTTTCGTCGAGGTCGACCTGCCGAGTCCACCTTCGGTGGTCTGGGAATACGTAACAGACCCCGAGAAGCGACTGCTGTGGCGTGATGACCTGACCAGCATCGACCAAGTCAACCCAAGCTCTGGCCGGGGAACGGGTTCGGTCAATCACTGCGCGCACGGCAGAAGAACTTTCCTCGAGAAAATCTTGGATTGGAAGCCCTTTGACTACGTAACCACTCAGATCAACGTTCCATTCTTAGGCGACATGGTCGCAACTTCCGAGTTCGAGGGAAGGCCAAACGGGACAACACGACTCACTTTCCGAGTGGCAGCGATGAAGGGACTGCGTGGTTGGATAGTGCAGACGGCTAGTCGTCGGATGCGGGGTTCGTTCCTTGAACAACTCGTCACGCTTCAAGGGCTTTTAGAGAGCAACGAGAGTCAGCATCCGGCCGACTGATGGTCGAGCGATCCCCGAGGACCTCCCACTCCTGTCACGTCACACCAATCGTCGCTCACCCTCAAAGTCCGCCGCCCATAACCGGCATTATGTGCGGCTGATCTGGGCGCACATAAGTGCCGTTATGTGCGGGCCTACCTCGCCGGGAGAATTGCTATTTGACGCGACACCGCGATCAGCTTTCCAGAAGAATCACTGGTCCAACCGTCCTCCTCCACGTATCGAGGACCGGCATGGTCAGTTCGGAATCGGGCAGCCACAGGTCCTCGACTGGGACGCGCATGAGTGTGCACAGTGAGTTCGATTGTCGGCAGCGGGCCAAGATATTCACCGCTGTTAAACAGCGACGGAGGCAGCGCGTCAGACACCAGGGGCATCAGTGCAGTCGATGAGGTAAACGGAATGTCGACCCAGCCGCTGACCACTGCCTCGCCGGAGGGATGACCGGTAGCGAAACCGACCTGATCGGGATGGAGGCGAATGTTCATGCGCTGGGCGATCGGCGGGAACTCAAAAGCGGGTGCCTCCTCCGCCCCCACGCACTCCTCGGGTGGAGGCAGTGGTGGGAGGTCAAGATCGACGATCACTTCACCTGTGTCAGTGAGATCACCAAGCGACGCCACCATATGAGCCACCAGTGTGTCGTTCTGTGTCAGTTCAGCTCGGGCCGTCGTCAAGCTGCGTCCTTTGCGGATGATTTCGGTCTCGATAGCCACTGGGCCGGGGCGAGCTGGCCTTAGGAAGTGAGTAGTCGAGGTGATCGGGTCGGGACGCTCTGTGGCCGCTACAAGAGCCGTCGCCATGACGGAACTGACCAAACCTCCGTTCGGGACTCCCATGAAGTCCCAACCGTCGGGAATGTTTGACGTCCAGTCGCCTTCTTCCCTGATCCGAGCCAGTTCAATCAGATCTGCAAAGTCAGATGACACCTGGGCATTGAATCACCAGGCGGAACATCGTCCAAAACACGACCGGATCACGCTGAGATCAGCCGCACAAACGGCCTGAGGTGCATCAGGATCGGCTCGCTGCGACTATTGGTGTTGAAAAGGACAACACCATGAAACCGGAGCCACTACCACACCAAGACACAGACCTCGCCGTGTCGATCGTCGGAGTGTGGCGGTTAACCACTCGTGAGGACTACGACGGCATCGGAAACCTGCTGATCGACCCCCACCTCGGAACGGACCCGATCGGAATACTCGCCTTCTCTGAGGATTACTTCTCGGCTCAGTTCTCGAAACGGGACCGGTCTGAACCGTCAGAAGCTGTAGCGGTTCAGACTGACAACAACAGTTCAGCGGTCGGTGGTTATGACGCCTACTTCGGCAGGTACTGGATCGACGAGACTGGCGAAGCGATTGTTGTCCATCTGGAGGGATCCATCACCCCGGCCAACACCGGCCAACAATTCACCAGAACTACCCGCGCTTCGAAGGATCGACTCCTAATCAGACTCGATACCTCCACCGACGACGGCACGCCAATAACCCGCACCCTCACCTTCAAACGCCTCCAATAGCGACCGAAATCGGCGTCCATAAGTGCCGTTATGTGCGGGCAGGTTGGCGGGTGTGCAGCAGGTCAGTCCCAGCCTATGGGGACTATCTGGTGGGTGTCCGAGAGTCCTTTGAGAGCGACTATTTGTGGCTCTTCGAAGTGGAGGCCGTCCATTGACCCGATCATGTCTCTTGTTGTTGACGAGAGCATGATTCCGGCTGCGGGGGCTGCCGCTGCGACCCTGGCAGCCTTGTTGACGGTCGTGCCGAGAAAGTCATCGGCTGTACGCATGACCTCACCGGTGTGAATACCGATCCGCACATCGAATTGGGCATCCAAGGTCTCGGTTTGGATCTGTATGGCTGTCCGAACGGCGGCCCTTGCGGACTCGAACGCCAACATCGAACCGTCCCCAAGGAATTTCACCACGGTTCCCCCTTCGGCTGTGGTAATACGTCGAATCGCCGATTCGTGCGCTCCGATCACTTCAGCCCAAGCAGCATCCCCTATCGACTCGGTCAGTAGCGTCGAGTCCACTACATCGGTGAAGACGAGCGTCATTGTCCCTTCCGAACCGGCTTTGGAAGTCAGTTCGGCTTGGCTGTCGAGGACGGATGACACCAGATTGTCAAGAGTTGTGGTCAGGTCGATACCAAAGACCTGTCGGTTCGCGACTGGACTGGAGTTTTGCCACTGAATCACCTTCCATACCCCTGCTTCAAGACGCAGGACGGCTGTGTGCCGCAAACGCGTGGTCGCCTCCGCTGTAGTCATGGTTGTAAACATCATCGCCCAGCCAAATGGCCCTTCCTCAAAAGCTTCAATACTGTCGATCGTGAAGGTGGGGTCACCCGTCTCGACGTTCTGGGCTTGACGGACGGTGAAGAACTCATCGGGACCAACCCACAGCTCATCCACATCGGACCCGAGAACTCGCAGACTCGGATCGGAAGACATCAGACTGACCAGTATCGCCTGGCTGGGAGAACCCCAGCCGCGGATAACCCGTCGGACGACAGCCTCAATCTCAGGAGAACGAATCGGCGGCATCACCCGACGATAACCCCAGAATCCTTTGGACTACCCGCCGATAACCGTCATTATTCAGCCGCACATAAGTGCCGTTATGTGCGGGTGTTGAACGTCTCGAGGCTGGTCCAAAACGAAACCAAGCCGTCCGCTCCCTCGTCAACGCCGCGCTCGTCAAGCATCCACCAGTGGCCTTGCCCAGAAAGTCTGAGGTGTTCAACTTCTAGACGTTTCACAACATCGGGCACGAAAGAGGATGGGACGTAAGGGTCTTCGGTCGGATCGATGATCAGAGCCGGAGTTGATTCGACGAATGCCAGACGATCTGCGAGCCGCGTCAGGACCGGCGGCACAGCGGTTCGGTAGAGGCCCAGGATGCAACGGCCCATTTCATCGTTGAATGCGGCTGCCATCGACTGGGCGACGGGTTCGGGCAGCCCGAGGCGGAGCCATTGATCTGTCCGTTCTTGGACGGTCAGTGACAGCATCCCATCCACCCACTCCTCACCGGGTCCGGTTTGCTGCCAGACCTGGGCTAGTTCATGCCAGACGTAGGCGTCATTGAGGGCACCGGCGCAATCACCTGCCCAGGACCTCACCAACTCAGGGTGTTCAGCTACTAACCCGTAGACGTGAAGGGCACCCCAATCGTGACCAACCAGATCAACCTCACCGTCCAGACCTTCCAACTCCCCGGCGAGCCACGCGACGTAGTTCTCCGGTGTCGGAACCCAAGCTTCGGGAACTGGCGCTCCAAAGCCCGGAGGCGACATGAGCAATAGGTCGTCAACGCCGCGAGCTGCTAGCGCTTCGGATAAGAGACTCCAGATGGCGTCGGTCTCCGGATTGCCGTGAACGAATACCCTGGGCATGTTCAACCGTACCCGTGTAACGGTTCGTACATAAGTGCCGTTATGTGCGGGTCGTGATGGCTGTTGTGGATGGGGTCAGTCGGGGAAGGGTTCGAGTCTTTCTACGCCACCGACGACTGGCGAAACGGCGAGGTGTAATCCGTTGGGGCGTCCGTTCTCGCCGAGGACTTGAGTGAGGTATCGGTTGCCTTCCCGGGCGATGACCCGAATTCGGCCTACCCATCCGAGCGGCACCCTGGTGGTCGGTCCGGTCTGTCCAAATTCGTCTTCTTGTAGGACGAGGACGGTTCTTGGGGAGTAAGACCACGATCCACTGCCGTGGTTTTGGAGCTGATCGCCGAGTCCTTGTTTCAACCCGTGTAGGGCGTTTAGTGCTTGGCGACGCTCAAGGCTGAGGTCAGTTGCCAGTTTGTTCACTGTGAAGTCACCGGGGTTGTCCATCAACCACTGGATGCTGCGTTCTCGAATTGTTGTCATGGCTTTTGGACGACGAACGGGGGAGAAAGGTTCCGAATTTCGGCATCCAGAAGCAACCGTTTCGGGTTGTGCCCCTCCCCGGCTATCAATGTGGCCGTGGGTAGCCACATTTCGTGGTCTTGAGAGAGAGAGGAAACAAATGCGCAGATTCCGATCATGGGATGGTGTTCGGTGAGTAACGCTGACACATACCGCCGAGCGGTAGTCGAATTCAACCTGGCTGAAGGTAAGTGGCAGGCCATCAAGGACTACTACCACGACGACTTCAAGGTGACACTTGTTGACGTACCTGAAAGCCTCACGTTCGACGAGATGGCTGCAATGGGCGAGGGCATAAAAACGATGGTGAAAGTCGACGATCTGGTCGAATACGGCGATGACCTGATTGCCCGACTTCAGGTCACTGTCAGCGCCAACGGCGCTGACACATCCTTTGAGATAATCCAGTGGGTTAGCTACAAGGACGGACTGATCGTCGGTGCCAAGGGTTACACCAACACCCCCACCAAGATGAAAGAGTCCATCGACTCGCTCGCCGAATAATCCTCATAGGGGAGAGAACGAAAAAGGGGGGCTTCGGCCCCCCTTCTCTTATGCCGCAATCACTCTGCCCATAACCGGCATTATGTGCGGTTCGTGACGCCCTTGCACAGGCGTACATAAGTGCCGTTATGTGCGCGTTGTTGGTGGCTGATTCTGCGGCTGCGGGAACAAGACTGTCATGAATGTGTCGGCAATGTCGGTGAGTTCTTCGTGGCCTGCCCCGGCGCGCGCTCGGGTCATGATGCTGTGTGTTACTGAGTGAGCCATGCGGGCTAGGCCTTCTGGATCGTCGATTCCCGGAGCAGCGCCTTCTTGGTTCGCTTGGAGGCGTCTAGCGATCGCGGCATCGGTTTTTGTGAACATCCTTGAAAGCTTGTGGCGTAATGCATCATCGTTTTCGGCTGCTTCTGTGGCCACAGTGTTGATGAGGCAGCCTCGGGGTTTGCCGTCTTCTGTGGCGCATTCGATGCTGGCCGCAAAGAACCTTTCGACAGCCTTGCGGTTGTCTGGTTCGAGTCGGAATGCCGAGAAGGCTCGGTTGCCATGCGTGGCTGCATACCGGTCGATCGCCTGGATGAACAGTTCTCGTTTGTTTCCGAACGTCGAATACAGACTGGGACGGTTGATGCCCATCGCGTTGGTGAGATCTTCGACGGAAGCTCCGTCATAACCCTTTTCCCAGAAGACGAGCACCGCAGCGTCGAGCACTTCATCATGGTCGAAGCCTCGGGGCCGTCCCCGGGGCCGTTTCTTGGTCATCTCGGATGTTTTCATACTGATACGTACATAAATGGTTGACAGTTGAGTTCGACTCCGTTAAGTATTGTACCGATCAGTTCGAAAATCAAGTATTGGGAGGACCAAAATGAGCAGACACTCCGCCACAGGCCGCAAAGGAAACAGGCCATGACCCAAACAACAGAGCCCCTCGCCCCTCACCTCGCCGAACCTTCGCTACTAGGTGAAGAGTTGAGCGTCACCGGTAAATGGGTCCCCACCCGGCAAGGCGGGCTATTCAGAAAATCAGCCGAGTCCAAAGACATGCTCACCGAATGGGAAGACATCCATGTCGGGGCCAAAACCGATGATGGCGTGCTGTCCACAGAGATCAACCATGCCGTTGGCGACGATGCGGTACTGGTCCACCACGTCTTCAAGAACGCCGACGCATTGGTTCATTACTTCTCCACGACAGCCACTCAGCACATGGGTGCGCTCACCGCGGTCGCCAAGCCCGAATTGCATCTCATACGCGGAGTCAACATCCCCACGACAGCCCGCGAAGCGATCCAAGCCAAGAACGTGCCCGCAGCGTTCGGGGAACTGCTCTTTGGGTACGTCAAAGACGACTACAAGCTCCCCGACCAGGAAACGGCCATCAACGTCACGGCCAAATGGACCTCCCATCCAGGCGTCCCAACTCATATCGACGATCTCAAATACTGGTGGCAGCGAGTCGGCACCGACGCCTATTCAATCGAAAAGGGGCTGCTCCGGTTCGAGGCCTACCAGGTAATCGGCGAGGACGCCCTGATCATCCACGAAACCTTCAAGGACAGCGACACACTCAAATACCACCTCACCAAAGGCACAGCCGAGAAATACAAGAAAGACATCGACGAGGTCGCAGCCCCCGAAGCGTATTTCTTCCGCGGCCCCGTCTCGTGGACAATCAGAACGTACTCAAAGTTCCTACACCTACCAGCTACCTACTCCAGCCAAGGAAGCCACTTCACCCAACCAGGGGGGAGCATGAGCAACGGAACCACCGCCTGATTAGCAAAAGCCCCACACCACCAACCCGCTGACTTCAGGTCTGCGGAGCTAACACGGGCTGTTCGGCAGCCGCCCATAACCGGCATTATGTACGGTCACTTGCCACGCTGAATACCGCACATAAGTGCCGTTATGTGCGGTTGGTTTGGCTGACGTCCAGCAGGTCACTCCCAGTCGATGGGGACTAATGGCCGAAACTAAAAATGATGAACTGTTTAGCGAAGAGTGGATCAGCCAACTCGTCGATGCGCTGACGGAAGTGGTCATCGCCCATCCAGGCGAACAGGAACCTACCGCTGTCGCGTAGGGTCGGTGGTCGCCTCATAGTGTCCTACCCTTCCAATGAGGCGAAAAGAACCCCCTCGTACCCAATCGAGGGGGTTCTACTTATGCCGGGTCTTAACCGCTTTCGTATCCCATGGTGATGTCGCGGCCGTGGACAGTGAGTGCCCAAATGGTGAGTACTGACATGGTGACGAAGAGGATCCCCCATACCGGGTAGTAGGGCAGCCATGCGAAAGCGACCAGCCCAGATAGCCCAGCGAGGATCACACCCACTGTGCGGGCCCAGACCGCTCCGGTGAACAGGCCGAAGCCGGCTAAAAGTATGACAATTCCGAGTATCAGATGGGTCCAACCCCATGAGGTGGTGGAGAACTCGAAGATCCACTCCTGGGTGACAACGAAGAAATCGTCGTTAACTATTGCGACGAACCCGGTGATGATCCACCAGCCACCCAACAGGGTCATCAGCATCCCTGCCAACATGGTCAGGGCCATCGCCCCACTGCTGGCTTGGGAAGTATCACTTACTGGACGTTCACTCACTTTTCCTCCTAAATGACTGGTCGCGTGCCTTGGCACATCTTTCTTCGACCCCATATGAATCAGACGAGAGAGAATCTGCGAATCGAGCTACAAAACCGCGGCCACAGCCAAGATGAATATCAGAACGACCAACCCAGCAACCGCTGCGGCCAGTCCCATAATTCCGAACAAGATCCACTGGTTCTGCGGTTTTTGTTGCAGTCCACGGTCTTCGTCGCCGAAGAAGATTCCGAGATCGTGGGTTTCTATGGGCTGAGGGATCGCGGCGATCATGTCGAACTGCTGCGAATGTTCCCCAGAATTGATCGCATAACCAGCCGCCCATAACCGGCATTATGTGCGGTCCGTGATGCCCTGACTGGGCGAACATAAGTGCCGTTATGTGCGGCCTGCCAGAGCATCGGTCCCAACAGTTTGTCTAGGTGGTTTTAGTTGTTGTCGGCGAGGTAGACCGCCCATTCCCGTGCATATTGGGCTCGTAGCTCGCCGCGGGTGACCGACTCCTCGATCGTCTCACCTGCACAGCACCCTGCGGCGTCGTAATCCTCGGGAAAGTTCCGGGCTACCCAGAGATTGAACGGCTGTCCTATCTGGAGATAGTTGGGAAATGAGCCGGCGTAGTCCTCATTGAGATCGCTGATCCCGTCCGGTGTGATCGTGAACGTCGCGGTGACGTCGACGATTGCGTCGGCAGCCACACCCACAGCATCCTGGCTCCCGTATTCACAAGTAACCGTCACGGTGACGCCTGGAACCTCATCGGTAACTGCGCATTCGTGAGACAGCAGCATTCCCTCACCGGCGATTTCCCAAGCCAACCATGGGACCCAATCTGGTCTCGCGGATTCGGGGGTGTCGTTGTCGGAGAATGTGGCGTCTTCTGTGAACAGAACCATCACCGCGTCGAAATCAAGGGCGTTGTGAGATGTCACGTACGATTCAGTGACATCCAATGCTGATTCGGGACCAAACGGTTGATCCGCAGGCGGTGTTTCTCCACTTTGATTGATGAAGATGAGAGCCACCCCGGCCAGGATGACTACCACTGCTGCAACCAGCCAACGCTGCCTGACTGTCTTCTTCTGCTCTTGGTCTTTCGGTTTGGTGTCTAACTGGGTCACTTCGCTGCTCCTCTGCTCAAGGGTTGCGAGGTAGCGGGCGCCACCAACCTCATCCACGTCGAGGGCATCGACTTCTGGGATGGGATTGGATTCGATCAATAGCGTGAAAACGCGTTCTTCTTGATTCACCACGCACCTCCTTTCTTCGCAGCGGGGGTTTTGTTGTGTTTCTTTTCAAGACGTTCGTACTGTTTGGTCAGGTTCTTCTTGGCCTCATGGAGTCTTTGGCGCACAGCGCCGATGCTGATGTTGAGCGTTACCGCAATATCCACCTGGGGAAGTTCCTCCCAGGCGCTGAGCAGAAGAATCTCCTGGTCTATTGGTTTCAAACCGGACAGGGCGTCTAACACCTGACGCGACTCCTGTCTCATTACCAGGACCTCCTCGGGGATCATCGGCGGCTCCTTACCGATAGATCTCAGCTTCCGGTCGAGAAGCCTTCGTCGTGAATCTCCCCTCCACTGATGGCCCAACACCCGATAAGCGACCCCGTACAACCAGGGCAGAACCTCGGAACCACGCGGCACCTGATCAATCTTTCGCCAGGCAATCAAAAACGTGTCACCAACCACGTCGTCCACCAGTTCGGCGCTGGTCCTGCGACGGCAGTATGCGTAGACCGGGAGGTAGAACCGTTCGTACAACTCGATAAACCGAGCATCACTGTCCGTCACAGTCAAACCTTGCCATGTGGAAGATCCTTCACGTGTGGTAAATGCCCGCTCGATGTGATGTATCAGGAGATTTCTTCTGATGTTCCGACGAACGCGGGCATATACATGTCAAGCAACGGGGGTTGCGACAGACGAAACCGGGTCAGGCCAACCCGGAATCGTCCAAACCAGCCGCCCATAACCGGCATTATGTGCGGTCACTTGCCACGCTGAATAGCGCCCATAAGTGCCGTTATGTGCGCCGAAAGCATTGAACTGGTCACGCTGATCAATCTTCCTCAAAAAGCCATACAGCTGCGTCGCCGCTGTGAGTTCCGATGGCCACGAGGCCGGGGCCACCGTCGATCACCTCTCCTGTCACGCTTATCTGGGAACCTACCGAAGGATGCATCATCATTGGGGTCCAGGTGATCCCATCAACAGAAGTCCACACCGCCGAGCCGTTCTCGGACTCTCCGACCGCGACCAGGCCGCGTCCTCCCGCAGTGACACTTTGGGCACCGTTGAACGTCGCGTCGTTGGGGACACCGGTCCATGTGATGCCATCGGGGGAGGTCCACACCGCTGCTCCCACTAGCCTCGTTGGGATTCCGACTGCGACCAGACCAGGTCCTCCAGTGGCAACACTGTGGAACGCCAATGATTCGGTTTCTGGAACGGGAGGCAACCCAGTGTTGGGAACTCGTGACCAGCTGACACCGTCCACAGAGGTCCACACTGCCGGAATGTTGTCCGCATTGTTATCATATGTACCTAAGCCGCCGCTGGTTCCGACTGCGACCAGACCCGGGCCTCCAACGGTGACGTCCATGATTACCTGAACGCCTTCCCCACCGAACACAGCCTCGTCGTGGGGAACCCTCGACCAGGTGAGTCCATCAACAGATGTCCACACCACCGCTTCACCGTCGACCCAAGCGTCGTTCGTTCCCCCCACCGCGACCAAGCCGGGACCTCCTGCGGTGACACTCGACATAAACGCGGCGCCAAAGACTTCCTCATCGTGAGGGACTCTTGACCAGGTGACGCCATCGACAGATGTCCACACCACCGCATCCAAATCAGGGACAGCCTCAATGGGTACACCCTCCGATCCGACAGCAACTAGACCGGGACCACCCACAGTCACACTGCTCATCCTCACATCCCCCGCTCCGAAGACCGCCTCGTCGCCGGGAACCCGAAACCAGGTGACGCCATCAACAGACGTCCACACCGCCGAGCCGTTCCCGTCCTCTCCGACCGCGACCAGACCAGGACCACCCACAGTCACACTGCTCATGTCCCCTCCACCAAAGACCGCCTCATCGTGAGAGACGCGAACCCAAGTACCCGGTATCAGCACAAATTCGCCGAGTGTGGTCGGCGTGGACAAGGGAAGTGTCGTTGGCACAACCGTGTCGGCTGGTGTAGCCCCCTGATTGTTGACCAACAACGGACTCAGCCCGATCACCAAAACGGTTGCCGCAGCCGCGGCAACCGCCACCCAAATCTGACTGGTCTTGCGTGGCGGCTTCCCACCCGTCGAAGAGTCCACTGAAAGTGTGGTGATCTCTTCCAATGTTGGTGCGTCCGGAGCAGCCTCGATCAGGTCCGAGTAGGCGTCGGCGAATAGTTGCGATGTGTGATCATCATGTGCGGGCATGAAGCACTCCTTTCAAACTGGTTCTGGCAAGAGTTAGATACCTCTTCACTGTCCCCTCACCGACACCCATCAGATCTGCCGTCTGCGCCGTCGTGTAACCAGCCCAATAGACCAGATAGGTCGCCGCCCTCTGCCGGACGGGCAGACCAAGGACGGCCTCGATGATCTCGGGACGTTCGTTCGGCTCGTCATAGACAGCCTCTCTCGTTGAAGCGGCGAATTTCCGATGCTGACGCCTGGCGACACTGCGGGACTCGTTAAGCACCCCACGAAACAAATAAGGACGAGGCTCCTTCAGATCACTGAGAGGTCGCTTCGAAATGACGCGGAGGACAACCGTCGAAACCACATCGGCGGCCACATTCGGGCCGACCAAGGCCGTCGCATATCGAACCAAATCATCCTTCAGACCTTCATACACCGACGAATCGGAGACACTCACACTTAAACCACGCTCCAGCCCCCGAAAAGGTTGCACGCGGATTCAACAAATCTCACCGCACCAATAAAACTCAACTGGCAGATCAAGCCGCCCATAACCGGCATTATGTGCGGTTTCGTGACACCTGACTAGGCGTGTACATAAGTGCTGGTTGTGTGCGGTGTGGGTGCGGGTTTGGATGGCATAGTCTTGGTGGGTGGTTCGGTCTAGTGATCTCCACCGGTTCTTCTGGGAGCAGACAGCGGAAGTTCTTCGCCTTCGTGATACGAGCATCTCCGTAAAGGGTTGGAGGACTTCATACCGGGTTGTAATGACAGGTCGAACGACGGAGTTCGCCTTGGAAACTGGTGCCTATTGGGAGGGCAGCGGTCAGTCGATTGTCCAGTACTTGTTTGCAGCTGTTGCATTGTCTGGTCTTCCGCATGGTCTCAGCATCGACGGCCAGATCGGTTTCCCCACAGCAGTGCGGGAGGTCGTGTCTTGTGATGAAGGGCGGGTACGCACGGTCACCCTGGACCCTGTTCCTGTTCAGTTGGGTGGACTTCGCCTGGAACAGGTCTCGGTAGACCTCCAAGAGTTCCTCACGCCAGAACGTCGTGATGCGATCTGCTCGATACGCGGCAGCCTCAAGTGGATAGCCGGAGGCCACCAAATCGAGCAGCGGATACGCGAAGACCCATATCCCGAGGAGGGAGTCCTCACCGCGGCCATGTCTGGTGATCCAGGAGCAGCCCAAGTGATGTGGGAGCATCGAGATCGGATTGTCACCCTTGTAGAGAATGTGCTGGCCGATGCCAGCACCGCAACTCGGGAACTCGGCATTGGCTTGTCGGACGACACAAGCGAGTAGAGCGGCTAACGAAACACCGCACCCTGGCCACTCCGCCCATAACCGGCATTATGTATGTCTAGGTAGCCGACCGTGAGTGCCGTTATGTGCGGTGTTGGGCGCGCCAGTGTGGGCATTATTCGGTCGTTCGACATGGAGGATATGTGCAACGTCAGAATCTGTTGTTGGGTAACCCTTACGAAGTATCTTTCTTTGATGGGTTGCTCTTGACGACGTTTGTGAACGACAGAGGTAAAAAGTTGTGAGGTTGGCCATGTATCTCCAGGATGACCACCAGATCCGCGAGGCGGTCGAATACGTACGCTACGCCGAAGACCGCGGGTTCGAAGCGGTGTGGCAGGCCGAAAGCCGGTTGGTTCGAGAGGCCACGGTTCCCATGGCCGCCTTCTTGGCCCAAACCGCCCGAATCAGAGTCGGCGCCGGAGTCGTCAATAACTGGACCCGCAACCCAGCTCTCCTTGCCTCCACTTTCTCGACACTGGATGACTTGGGCCCCGGCCGAGTCATCCTCGGCATTGGCGCTTGGTGGGATCCTCTAGCCGCCAAGGTCGGCATTGAACGCAGCCGGCCATTGACTGCTATCCGAGAGACAGTGGAGGCGGTGCGCGCCCTGCTCGCCGACGAGACCGTCACCTACCACGGCGACTTTGTCCACCTTGATGGCGTCGAACTCGACTATGTGCATCAGGAGCGCCGACCTAAAGAGGTGCCCATCTACATAGGGGCTACTGGTATGAAGATGATGGAGCTCACCGGAGAGATCGCCGATGGCGTGCTGCTCAACTACTTGGTGCCGCCCACATACAACGCACAGGCGATGGAGGCACTCGAACGAGGCGCCGCTCGTGCCGACCGAACGGTCGACGATCTTGACCGGCCCCAGCTCATAGTGTGCTCCGTGTCCAACGACCGCCAGACAGCTCTCGATCGGGCACGCCTCTTGGTCACCCAATACCTCGGCCAGCAACCACACATCGGGAAGGCATCAGGCGTTCCCGTAACGTTGCTCGACGAGATCGGGGAGATGCTCACCTGGCCGGCCACCCACGAGCAAGTCGTTGCAGCGTCCAAGGTCGTCCCCGACGACGTCGTCCAGATGATCACCGCCTCGGGCACACCCGCCGAGTGCCGAGCCAAGGTCGCCGAATACCTCGCCGCCGGCTGCACCTGTCCTGTCCTGTATTCAGTCGGTCCCAACGTGCGGCTCATGATCGACACCTTCGCCGAGGGTACGTCTTGACCCAGACGGTTCGAGAAACAAGCCGAGCATCGCGACGGTATGGGGGCCGATATCACACCATGACCATGAGCAAACGGCCCCGCCCATAACCGGCATTATGTACGGTCCGTGACACCGGGATCAGGCGCCCATAAGTGCCGTTATGTGCGTGCGTCGAGGCGCACTCGACGGGTGGGTGATCCTTCACCGATAGGCTCGGCTGGGTGGACGTTTCTCATCGCGATATTCAATTCGCAACAACGGAGGACAGTGTCGCAATCGCCTACTGGGAGATCGGCTCGGGGGTTCCGATCATCGTCATCCACAGTTGGAATATCAGCCACGCTGAGTTGGAGTGGACTGTTCCGTCGATCGCCTCGTTCTACGAAGCGCTTTCCCGCCGGTACCGGGTGATCAAACTTGACCCGCGAGGACATGGTCTGTCCGATAGAGGGTTCTTCAAACGGGGTGTTTCCGAGTCGGGAGCTCAGCTCGGATTGTCAACGAGAGAGGCGGGTCTTGACATTTCCGCGGTGGCAGCCGCGTGTGGGGTAGATCGATTTGTGTTGATGGCTGTCGGCTCCCAAGGTCCGGCTGCTGTGGATTTCGCTTGCCGGCATCCAGAGATGCTGATCGGTCTCGTCCTCTGTGACACGGTGGCCAAGGTCGAGTCCAGCTATCTCGGTGTTGCTTTACGAAGCCTGGCAGCGATGTCTGAGATCGAGGCCGACGCCGATGTCGCTGTGGCGGTCTCCATGTTCGATCAAACGGCCCCGGGGGATGAGTTGGAGGATTGGGCAGCTCTTGAACGGGCGAATCGCCCGCTAGGAAGCAGGCTGACAGCAAGAATCCTTGCTATGGCCGAGTGGGATGCGAGTTCGCTGCTTGGAACTGTCGAGACGCCGACTTTGATCCTCTCCTCCCGCAACCCGAACATTGACTTCCTTACCGAGGCGCGCAAGCTCGCCCAGGGCATCCCGAACTCGCAGCTTCGGATTGTCGATGGAACCTTTGCGCCCTATGTCGCCGACCAGACCGCAGTTCTTGACGCCATCGCCGATCTTCTCGGCATCGAGGCTGCGCCCAAGGCTGAGGTGGTTGCGTTAGGCTCGGAGTTCATGACGGTGGTGTTCACTGACATTGTCGAATCCACCGAATACATACGAAGGGTCGGCGACGAGGCTGGGCGGGCAGCGGTCAGAGATCTCGAACAACAGGTCGCATCTCTTGCCACCGACCATGGAGGAAAAGTCGTCAAGAATCTCGGTGACGGCTCCCTCGTCTCATTCGGTTCAAATTCGTCGGCCATCAGGTTCGGTCTCGAACTCCAAGACGCAAGTGGTGATGGCCCCCTCTACCTACGGGTCGGTATGGCAGCCGGTGAACCGATCCAAGAAGACGGAGACATTCACGGCACCGTCGTAACCCAAGCCAGCCGGATCGGCGACCTCGGAGACGCCGGTGAAGTGGTCGTCTCGGACACTGTCCGACAACTCGCAGCAGGCAAAGGATTCGGTTTCGAACCGAGAGGCGAAGTGTCCCTCAAAGGCTTCGACGAACCCGAACGGGTCTGGAAAGTCACCAAAACCCCCCGCCCATAACCGGCATTATGTCCGGCTCGCAACACCCGACTAGGCGCCCATAAGTGCCGTTATGTGCGGCTTGGGTTGATGCTGGACGGGTAGGTTCCGAAGACCAGACGAACGGAAGCAGTTGTCGCAACAACCGCCGATGGCTCCTCAACAAGAGCCGTATCCAGAGGCAAGCCAGTCAACCACTGCCCTTGTTCTAGGTCTCGTAGGACTCCTGGGCGGCGTATCCGCCGTTTTCCTTGGAGTTCTCGGTCTACTAGCGGGCTTCCTCAGTCCATTCGGCTGGTATTTAGGCCGGAAAGAGATGAAGGCCATTGACGCTGGCCTCAGAGATCCGACCAACCGGGGTACTGCCAAGGCGGGGATGATTCTTGGGATAGTCGGCACGGTCTTCATCGTGCTTGCCATCGCCCTGTTCGTCGTCATCGTCATCGCGGTCTTGCTCGACGCCTAGCTTCGCTGCGGGATCGTCGCATCTCATCAAACCGGACTGGAATTCCTCCCGGAAACCGAGGGTCGCGCCCGTACAGCCAGCCTTGACCCCTCCGCGAAAGACTCAGCCGCGTCTGCCTATGGCCTGGCAGAACATTCGCTTCGATCAGCGCCCATAAGTGCCGTTATGTGCGGGTCGGGGTAAAGCCCTATGGACGGGACACACGTTTTCCTGTGGGATGGACCACATGGGCAAAGTTACCCGACCATCGTATCGTTCGAGGACGAGAAATCACGGGAACATTTTCCCGCCGAGCAAGCGATCCGCTGCACTCCTGTTGACGATGGGCCTGTTCGTCGTTGCATGTACAGGATCAACCCGCGGCGTGGTCATCCCTGCCGACTTCGAGGAGGAAGTCACGGCGAGTCGCTCTGTGGCCACCTCGGGCACGCCGCTGCCCGACATTGCTAACGCGGTGCTGGCCGACGACGGCGGGCCGCCGCTCCCGCTGGGTGCGGTAAACACGTTGCCCAACGAGGATCGGCTGAATTTTCTTTTCGAGTTCTGCTTCGATGGCTGTTGGCGCGATGCCCACTTCATGGACCCGGAGAACCCAGACGTAGGCTCAGGTCCATGGCCTACCGACCGCCCGTTCCACGTCCGTCACGGGTTCGTCAACGAGGGCAGCGAGCCGCTTGGTGCCGGGTTCGACGTGGCTCTCTATGTCTTCTCGATAGACGAATCGTTCGAGGAGACCGAGCCGGACGCGATAGACGAATCGTTCGAGGAGACCGAGCCGGGCCGCTCGACCGAAGACGGCGCGGTCGCAGCCACTCAAACGTCTCGCTACACGTCCGATTTTGTGCTTCGTGGCGAAGCCGAACACTGTGGGCCGACGTATAAGAGTCAGACAGGACCAGTGACCTGCGAGTGGTTCGTCCACGACTTCCCCGAGGGACTGCCGCAAGGACGGTGGGCGATCTGGGCGGTGTGGGAGGCTCCCTGCTCGGCGTGGGTGGATTACGGGCTGACCGAGAGCTGCGCCAACCCAAACGAGATCGTGTCGTTCTTCTCGTCGGGTGTGGACTCACCTTTCGGCAGCGGCCCGCCGTCCTACAACGAACCGAACATGGCCACGGTGGATTTAGAAGATCAGACGGAAGAACCGAGTGAAGGCACATTTGGGGAGGAGGCCCCTGCACCTCAGCCCCGTCCTGATCTCTCGCTGGTGCCCGACCGGACCGCCCCCGGAGCGCTGGGGAGAGTCGAGTTGCCTGCCGAACCTGAGGAGATCCAAGCGGTGCTTGCCAGCATGCCGGAGAGCCTGGCGGGAGAACAGCGAGTGGAGACCCCTCAACTGCCTGAACCCGCTTCCAGGTACGACCTCGGGTATGGCCAGGTAGTGCTGGAAGGGATCTCCATGGGGCCGAAGCTCCATCTCACGGTCATCGACGTGCAGAGCGGCGACTTCTTCCCCACCAACTTTACGGGCCCAGACGTGATCGCTTTCAGATTCGCGTTCCAGGAGGACCCGCATGAGGAGGATGATGCGTTCTCTTACGAGGCCGGCCGTGACGGAGAAGTCTTCTGGATGTCTGAGGAATCCTTCATGGGGCACGGAGGCACATCGGAGACACAGGCCACCTTCTCTCTTATGTGGGCCCGGGCTGACAGCAAATGGCTGTTCGGTGCTGTTGCTGACACTCCGGAGCATCTCGACCTACTCGTTGCGGCGTTCATTGATGCAGCCGAGGTCGCTGGGTAAGGGCGCCAAACCAGGCGTCCATAACCGGCATTATGTGCGGGGCTGGAGTCGGGCGATTCTGGATAGGGTCAGGTGATGGCCGCTCACGAATTCGCTTGAATGTCCGCGATCTGGCCGACCGACTTTCAGACGCTTCTTGATTTGCCGTCGCCCGCCGTGCTCACTACCTACCGTCAGGACAGCACTGCCTCTGCGTCGGCTGGTTACGATCCATGACAACCGGCGTGTTGAACAGTTCGTCGACTTAGGAGGTCTCTTCGATGGCTATGAGTATTGAGGGGATGCTTGATGAGGCACGCGACCATGTCGCCGAAGTCTCGGTGTCAGAGGCGAAACAGGCCCTCGATCAGGGTCAGGTCGAGGTGATTCTCGACGTTCGGGAGCCGCAGGAATGGGTGGCCGGACATATCCCTGGTGCCGTGTATGTACCCCGCGGTTTGTTGGAGTGGCATGCCGATCAGACGTCGCCGATGCTCAAACCGGAGTTGCAAGGCCGTGCCGACGCTCGGATCGTGGTGCATTGCGCGGTGGGCGGAAGGTCGCTCCTCGCAGCTCATACCCTGAAAAAGATGGGTTACACCGACGTTGTGTCAATGAATGGGGGTTTCACCGACTGGGCGGCTCACGGTTTCCCGGTCGAGCAAGGCTGAATCGCTTGCATGCTGCACATTGAGGTCATCGAAGTAGGTCGAGGTGGAAGAGTTCCATCAGGCCCCGGCGATTTGCTATATCACACACGCCGGAGGCCTCAAAGGTTCCGTAAGTCCATAGTCGCCCCTTAACCGGCACTATGAACAGCTGATCTAGGCGTACATAAGTGCCGTTATGTGCGCCCAAAGTTACGGAGAAAATACGAACTTGGACGCAACCGGATAGTCCCTGTTGGTGTTCTTATAGATGACAGGACAGACGAACAGGAGACCACCCCGATGACCATCGACTACGCCAACGCTTACAGCAACGAGCGCAGGGAGCACGCACACATGAAACGGCGCCAGCGGGAAGCGGTCATAGCGTACAAAGCCGCCCGAAGCTTTTCAGCGCATCCGATTCGCACCACGATTGGCGAACGGCTCATGAACATCGGGCATCATCTCTCCAACACTCCCCCGCAAGTGTCGCGAGCAACCAGAGACATCGCTCACGTCTGACACTCAGGCTGCCATTGCGAGGCCACCCATAAGTGCCGTTATGTGCGGGCGTCCAGCCAGTGTCTGCTCGTCCGAGTATCAATTTCGATAGTCTCCGCTTCCGATCATTGATCGGGCAGTTCGATTCATTCGAGGAGCGATGGGATGGACAACCACCGAGTGGCTGAGCAGTATGCGAAGGCCGTCCAAGATCAGGACCTGGAATTGCTGGGTGGTCTCATGCACGAGGAGATCGTTGTCCACTACCCCCAGTCCGGGGAGACTTTCCGAGGACGCGACACATTTGGGAATATGTTGGCGAACTTCGTAGGGGGTCTTGGTGAGGCCGACTTCGAATCGGTGAAGGGCAGCGCCGATACGATTATCACGCCTTCTGCCCAGCCCTTCCTATCACCGACTGTCACTGTGTTCGGTGGAGACCGATTCGTCATTGAAGGGGTTGCCAACTACTCGGACGGTTCGGTGTTTCAAATGGTTTCGCTCATCCGTATCCAGGATGGGCGAGTAATCGAGGACACTCAGTACTTCGCCGCGCCGTTCGACCCCCCTGACTGGCGGAAGGAATA
>Ga0255057_10000484_pt1 | contig 22643 bp, 14 predicted proteins | sample Cases_109_6_MG_FD_189022 | JGI IMG/M metagenome (GOLD analysis project Ga0255057, IMG submission 189022) | Seawater microbial communities from Amundsen Gulf, Northwest Territories, Canada - Cases_109_6 | ecosystem: Environmental > Aquatic > Marine > Gulf | place: Canada: Northwest Territories... | reverse complement strand
GTTCCCCGAGATCACGCCCCCGACGGTGCAGGTCACCTGTTTCTATCCGGGGGCCAATGCCGAGGTGGTTGCCGATACGGTCGCCGCGCCGATCGAGCAGGAAGTCAACGGCGTGGAGAACATGATCTACATGTCGTCGGTCAGCTCCGACGACGGCAGCTACGCGCTGACGGTGACGTTTGAAATCGGCGTCGACATGGACATGGCCACGGTGCTCGTGCAGAACCGGGTGTCGATCGCCATGTCAAAACTTCCTGAAGAGGTCCGTCGCCAGGGCGTAACCACTCAGAAGCAATCGACCAGCATCATTCAGTTCATCGCCCTCACATCGGACAACCCCGATTACGATTCGCTATTCCTGGGCAACTACGCCACCCGTTCGATCAAAGACGACTTGAGCCGTATCAAGGGCGTCGGATCGGTCACCGTCTTCGGTGCTTCGGATTACAGCATGCGCGTGTGGCTGAATCCAGAGCTGCTCAAGGCGCGAAATCTCACCACCGAGGACGTCGTCGCGGCCATCAGCGAGCAAAACGTGCAGGTCGCCGCCGGCCGACTGGGCGAACCGCCCGCCGAAGCGGAGTTCCAACTGGTCATCAACACCCTCGGTCGATTGACGGACGAACGCGAGTTCGAAGACCTGATTATCAAGACCGACGGTAGACGGATTACTCGCGTGAGAGACGTCGCCCGGGTGGAACTGGGCGCCAAGGACTATAAGTATGCCTCGACGTTCAAGGGAGAGCCGTGCGCCACGCTGGGCATCTACCAACTCCCCGGGGCGAACGCCCTGGACGTGGCAACGAAGATCAGAACCACGCTGGCCCGGCTGAGTAAGAATTTTCCCCAGGGCTTGGAATACGACATTCCCTTCGATACGACACTTTTCGTCGAGGCCTCGATCCGTGAAGTTTACACAACGCTGATGATTGCGGTGATCCTGGTGGTGGCGGTGATTTTCATCTTCTTGCAGGATTGGCGGACGACTATCATTCCCTGTGCCGCGATTCCGGTTGCCTTGATCGGCACCTTTGCCGTGATGGCCCTGCTGGGCTTCTCGATCAACACGCTCACGCTGTTCGGCATCGTGCTGGCGATCGGGATTGTCGTGGACGACGCGATCGTCGTGGTCGAGAACACCGACCGCCATCTGTCGGCCGGCCTGTCGGCGAAGCAAGCGGCCGAGACGGCGATGGATGAGATCACCGGCCCGGTGATCGCCACGACGCTGGTGCTGTTGGCCGTCTTTGTGCCCACGGCATTCATGGGGGGAATCACCGGCCAGCTTTATCGGCAGTTTGCGCTGACGATCTCCGCGGCGGTTATGGTGAGCACGATCAACGCCCTGACGCTCTGTCCCGCCTTGTGCGGCATGCTGATGCGGAAGGCGCCGGACAAAAAGATGTTTTTCTTCCGGTGGTTCAACAACGTGTTTGACAAGGTGACCGGTATCTACGGCTTCATCATCGGCGGCTTCGTCAGGCGGGTTGCGATTGTCCTGATGCTGTACGTCGGACTCGTGGTACTTACCGGCTGGAGCTTCGCTCAAATCCCGACGGGATTCCTGCCGACCGAAGATCAGGGTTATTGCTTCGCCAACATCCAACTTCCCGACGCCGCCTCGCAAGGCCGCACGATGGAAGTGCTGGCCCAACTCGACGACATTGTAAAAGACGTTCCAGGCGTGGTGGATTGGGTTTCCATTGCCGGTTATTCGTTGCTCAGCGCCAACAACGGCGGCAACCTGGGGCTGATGGCGATCATCTACAAGCCGTGGGACGACCGAATGACTCCCGAGCAATCGCAGGAGGCGATCGTCGCCAATCTGCGGCGGGAGTTCAACAAGGTTCAAGAGGGGATCGTCGTGGCCTTTGTGCCGCCGCCGATCGACGGTCTGGGATCGGCCGGCGGATTTCAGATGCAATTGCAGGACATCGGCGGCGTCGGTCTGGCCGAATTGCAGGCCGTTGCCACCGAAATGGCGGCCGACGGCAACGACCAGGCGATGCTCACCGGATTAAGCACAACCATCCGCGCCAACGTCCCCCAATTGTTTGCCGACATCAACCGCACCAAGGTTAAAACGCTCGATGTACCGCTCAGCAGCGTGTTCAACACGCTGCAGTCGTATCTGGGCTCGACCTACGTCAACGATTTCAACAAGCTCGGCAGAGTCTACCAGGTGCGCATTCAAGCCGACCACGAATTCCGCGTCGAGCCGGACGACATCCGGCAACTCGACGTTCGCAATCGAAATGGCGACATGATTCCGATGGGGACGTTCGTCGACGTTCAGGAAACTCTTGGTCCCCAGGTAATTCAGCGTTATCTGATGTATCCTTCTGCTCAGATCAACGGGGAGCCGGCGCCCGGTTACAGTTCCGGCCAAGCGCTGGGACTGATGGAGGACATGGCAAACAGAAAGCTGCCGGCCACGATGGACTACAATTGGACCGGCATGTCGTTTCAAGAGAAAGAATCGAGCGGCGGACAGGCGCTCATCTTTGGGCTGGCCGTGGTGTTCGTCTTCCTGGTTCTGGCGGCGCAATACGAAAGCTGGACCAGCCCCGCGGCCGTGATTGCCGTCGTACCGCTGGCAGCGCTGGGCGTAGTGATCGCCCTGGTCATGCGGGGGGCCGACAACAACGTCTATACCCAGATCGGCGTCGTGTTGCTGGTCGCTCTGGCCAGCAAGAACGCGATTCTGATCGTAGAATTCGCCTCCGAGCAGCGCCGCGCTGGGCTGGGCATCCGCGAAGCAGCGGCGCAGGCGGCCAGGATCCGTTTCCGGGCGATTCTGATGACCGCCTTTTCGTCGATCCTCGGTTTTATGCCCCTGTTGATCGCCAGCGGCGCGGGCGCCGCCAGCAGGCAAGCGGTCGGCAACGCGGTCGTCGGCGGCATGTGTGCCGCAACCGTTTTCTCTTTGCTGTTTGTACCGACGTTTTTTGTCGTATTCTGTTCCCTGAGTGAAATGTTCAGCAAACCATCACCTCTCCCCACGAAAACCTAGAGTGCAAGAAATGATTTTCAACCTTCGCTCCGCTGTCTCTGTGTTATTGATCTGCTCATTGGTTGCAGGGCTGGCTCGAGCCGCTGACGAACAGACAGACGAATTGGGTCCGGAAGGCGTGTACCGCATGCAACCGAGCTTTGAGAAGTCGGAAGTGGTTATTGTGCCTCCGGAGGAGATAAAAACCGGCCTGGCCTACAACTACTACAACCGACAACTCGGCCGGCGGGCGTGGGGATTCGCCCAAGAGGATGGCTCATTCCAGTACGCGTTTGGCGAAGGCACGGTGCTGCCGACGAACCTCTTCGATTTGCGAATCACAGCCGAACTACGTAGCATGCTCTTGGAACGGGGCTCCCCCGGTTTGGAGCAAGCCCTGGCCACGACCGGCGGAACGCCGGCGGTCCGGCTTGATGCCGCCGGTCAGTGGAGCCTGCTCTTGGCTCGGACTTCCGCGCGAGTGTTTGACCTGGAAACCGCTCACCGTTGGGAATGGCACGGTCGGCGCCGCGTGGCCGTGTTGCACACCTATGGGGATCAGTGGCAGAGGATCGGCGGCCGCTATCGTCCGGCGACCGGTCCCGTGGTATTCTTGCCTATCGGTTGCAGCGCGATCCGAGCAGGATCGGCTGCGTTGGTCATGCGTACTCCGGAGTAACTGTTCGCCAGTAGAGCCATGCTCATTGTACTGCTGATAGCTTGTCTGCTTACGCTGCTGTCGGTCGGCGTTCACTACAGTGCGCTCTCGTTACTCACAGAATTCATGCTGAAGCGAGACTACCACGTCCGCCGCTGGGTTGGAGTGAGCATTTTGGCGATGCTGCTCGCCCACGTGATCGAGGTCTCGATGTATGCTATCGGTTACATAATCTTGGGGCGCTACTTCGATTATGGTGATCTGGTCGGGTCGATGGGCGACGAGATCATCAGTGACTATTGGTACTTCTCGTTTGTGTCCTACACTTCGCTTGGCTTCGGAGACATCGTCCCAACCGGAGCACTTCGCCTCATGACCGCACTGGAAACACTTACAGGTTTGATCCTCATTGCCTGGTCCGCGTCGTTCATCTTTATGCAGATGCACAGGTTCTGGAGTGTAGAAGTCAAGCCGTAGCACGTGGCCCGAATCATCATTTGCCAAACTGCTGGATGCCGGTTCAAGACCAATAAGCCCGGCTTCAGGATTCAGCGGCTCCTTTCTGCTCTGGTATTACAACGAGGACACGCAAGTCACCATGGCTGGTAGAAACACGGTCTTCTCTTCTCCATCGGCGATCAAAGCAGTAATTCTTTCTATTCGGTCGAAACATGCTTGCAAATCGTGCGCACCTAGCAAAGAATGGTCGCACGCGTCGGCGATTCATCTCACTAGCCGACGCGGATTGTCTTGTGGGGCCACGCTTACTCTTGGGGAATCGACGCCATGTTTCGACTTTCAGCAACTGGATTGGTTTGTACTCTAGTGGTCCTGATAGCGAGCCGCGCGAGTGCGGTGGATCGGTTCTGGATTAACACGGGCGGGGGGCTCAACAATTGGAACGACGCGTCGAACTGGGATCCCAACTCCGGTTTCGCCCAGGCGGGTGATAATGCCTTTTTCGATCAGGACGCGATCTATACCGTGATCGTGCAGTCTCCCTCGGCGGCTGACAACGCGACGTTTAGCGATGGTAGTGTAACGCTGGGCGGCGGTACACTGAACATCGGCTCCACGACAACGATCGACGATCCCAACGCGACCGCGCTGGCCAACGGTGCGATCGTGACTAACAGCGGGCCGGTGTGGGACAACGTTGGCAACGCGTTTGTGGGAGACGCCGGATTTGGCAGCCTGACGATCGACGGCGGCGGCGATTTTACGAGCTTCAGCCTATTCATTGGTGATGATCCCAACTCCCAAGGCGAAGTAAACGTCCAGGACATAGGTTCGACGCTCATCTCCGATGGCACGTCAGCTGCCGACGGCATCTTCATCGGCAACGCCGGCACCGGCACGCTCAATGTAACCAGCGGTGGCGCCGTTCAAATCACCGACAACACAGGCTCTATCTCGGACATCGAACTCGGAGTCGGTGCTACGGGCGACGGCACACTTGTTATCGATGGAGCCGGGTCGAGCGTGACCGCCGAAGACGTGTTGATCGGCTTCGCTGGCGCCGGGCACCTGACGGTCTCGGGCGGCGGGCTGCTCGACCAAAGCATCGCGGCAAGCCCCGACGCGTTCGTGGCCCTCGACCCCAATTCCAGTGGCGACGTCACCGTCACCGGCGACAACTCACTTTGGAATATGCGCGACGCATTGGTCGGCAATAGTGGAGCGGCGACGCTGCTAATCGAAACAGGCGGTAAGCTGGATGCCTCGGGACTAATGACCTTGGGCGACGACCCAAACTCCAGCGGCGCCGCCACCGTCACCGGCACCGGTACGAGCGACGACTCGCTGCTCGAGGTGGGAGGCATCTTGACCGTTGGTAACGGAGGTCAGGGGACGCTTGGCGTTGATAGCGGCGGCGGCGTGACGGTCGGCGACGACTTGAACGTCGGCAACAATGCTGGCGCGTTGTTTGATAACGTCGTCACCGTCACTGGCGCCGGTTCGACGATCACCATCAGCGATCGCGTTAACGTCGGCCTGGCTGGGCGGGGCACGCTCGACGTCCTCGATGGTGGCGTCGTTAATGCGACCAGCACGGTCATTATTGGCGGACCCGACGATAGCGTCGGCGCGAGCACGGTCGACGGAGTCAACTCGCAGTTGACCACGGTTGGCTCGCTGATCGTGGGCAATGAAGGGTTCGGCACGCTCGACGTCACTGGCGGCGGCTTTGTTCAATCCGCGCGGTTGGAGATTGGCGACAGCGACACCGACAACGACGACGCGGGCATGGGTACGGTGACGGTGAGCGGATCGGGAGGCGGGTCGCCTTCGAGGATCAACGTCACCAGCGGCGACTTTTTTGTCGGCGGTTCGACCAACGAGAACGGCGGCACAGGTACGCTGCATGTCGAGAACGGTGGTTTAGTCACCTCCAACGGCATGTCGATCGGCAGCGGCAACGGCGGCGGCTCCGACGGGTCGGGGGCCGTTGTTGTCAAGGACGTCGGGTCGCTACTTGATGCCGACGCCAATGGGTCGAACACCTTGTTTGTAGGCGACACGGGCGACGGCTCGCTCAACGTCAGCGACGGCGGGAAAGTGGAAGCCAACGCAATGACCGTCGGAAATGAAGCGGGAACCGAGGACGCCAATGCAAATGTCAACGACTCCGGATCGCGGATCGACCTAAGTGCGGCGCTGGTCGTTGGACAAGGCCGAAAAGGCAGCATGACGATCGGCGCAGGAGGAGTGCTTGTCTCGGGAGCGAACGACACCTCGACTTCGTCGATTGGCGTCGGTAGCGGTTCCGATGGCTCGTCGGTAAGCGTTGAAGGCGCTGGTTCGTTGTGGGATCACCAGGGGTCCGGTGCGTCGACGACTCGGATACGTGTCGGAGTGGCGGGCGGCCAAAATGTCGATGGCATGCGCTCCAGGCTCAGCGTCTCAGACGGCGGCAAGGTGCTGGCGCACGATCTGTTAGTGGCCGACGGTTCCGTGAACGGTGTGGGCGAACTCATCGTCGACGGCATGGCCGATCCTAACAACGTATCCACCGTATCGGCCAACGGCTTCGTTGTGATCGGCGACGACTCACTCGGTTTGCTCACCGTCTCCAATGGCGGCCTGATGGAAAACACGGTGGGCTCGATCGAAATCGGCGGCACCCCCAATGGTATGGGCGTCGCGACGGTCAAAGACGCCGGCTCGATGCTCAGTGCCGCTACCTTCTTTAACGTGGGGCGATCGAATGATGGCGCTTTGATCATCAGCGACGGCGGTACGGTCAGTAACGCGGGCGATGGCAATGTTTCGCGCGACTCGGGTGCGAACAGCACGGTGGTTATTGCCAGCAGTACCGCGAACCCTTCCACCTGGAACAACGGCGCCTCGCTGTACGTCGGCGGCGATTCCGGCGGAGCGGGAGGAACGGCTAGCTTCCAAGTCGACTCTGGTGGCGTCGTCGACGTTGCCGCCACGATGAAGGTTTGGGGTGGCGCTACGGTGACTCTCAACGGCGGCACGATCGAAACCAACTCGCTGGAGGTTGTCGAGGTCGGCGACTTCGTATTTAGCACAGGCACACTTCGTTTTTCCGGCGACCAGACGCTCGATCCGATTTCGGGGGGGACCCTCGATCAGATCTTTGCAGGCGCAGCAGTCCCAACTCTTGGCGCAAACCAACATCTGGAGATCGTCGGCAACGCCACACTCGCCGGGCAGTTACGTTTGAACGACGTGACTGCTTCGCTGAGTGTCGGCACCGTCTCCGATCTCTCTAATCTCGACTGGGACGCCGGTACGCTGGATATTACCGCACAGTCACTAACCGTTGGCGGGGGCGAACTGCTGGGCGAGTCGGTCATCGTCGACCAGAACCAGACCTTGAGCGTTTCAAATAGTAGTCACAGTGTGACCGTCAACGCGGGAGCCGATCTCAACGTTATTCGCGGTGGACTCGACACTGCTGCTACGACTAACGACGGTCTGATCGTCATCTCCAACACGACGAACGTTGATTTTGATCTCGACGACAACGGCTCGGGACTCACGAATAACAAAGACCTGGTAGCGATCGACTCGACGATAGCCGGTGCCGTGGTGAACAATGGCCAGATCGAAATCGTCGGCACGGTTAACTTTACCGACGGTGTGTCGCTTGCCGTGAGCGGGTCTCTGGGGATCGACATCAACGGGCTGCTCGATTTTGATGCGATCTCGGTCGGGGAAGACGCGTCGCTCGGTGGTGCCCTGAGTGTGGACGTCGACGGCTATTCACTCAGCATTGGCGACTCGTTTGAGATCATCGATATCGATGGCACGCAGAGCGGTACATTCACTGGTTTGGCGGACGGAGCGTTGGTGGGCAACTATGGCGGCGTCGACTTGTTCATCGATTACGACGGCGGCGATGGCAACGACGTGACTCTACTGGCTGCCCTGCCGGGTGATTTCGTCCTCAACGGCCAAGTCGATGGTTTCGATTTTCTCGCCTGGCAACGCGGCGAATCGTCGACTCCACTCAGTCAATCGGATCTCAACGATTGGGAAACGAACTACGGCATGACCGCCCCGCTTGCGGCAGTTTCGGCCGCGGTGCCCGAACCGGCGACATGGTGTATGATGCTGATGGGCCTAGCCGCCGTTTTGATGGTGAAACGTCAGGGCAAACGCGCCTGATGACCGCACTGGAAACACTTACCGGTCTGATCCTCATTGCCTGGTCCGCGTCGTTCATCTTCATGCAGATGCACCGGTTCTGGAGTGTAGAAGTCAAGCCGTAGCACGTGGCCCGAATTGCTCAGCGGCTTCAAGACCAGGGGACGCTAAGGATGCGTTTCTAATTGTCCGTCCATCTGGTCGATTAAGGCCTTTTCCGCGTCAGATCGCTTGCCCGTTGGCTCGTATTGTTACGTCGGCGTGCGTCAACTAAGCGTTTTACGGAACAGAGTGAATTGCCGTCGGTGGGCGCCACCGAATGGGATTAGTAAACTGCCGTTTCCTACGGCGGGGTGTCACTCGCTGAATTTAGCGAATTTCCGTTTCCTACGGCGGGCAATTACACCGCCGCACCTAGGGCACATGCCGTTTCCTGCTTCGGTGTGCGTCACCGAAGCGCGTTAGCGAAATGCCGTTTCCTGCTTAGGTCGCGATCACTTACGCGCACACGCGTCCAGCATTTTGGGGGCACAGGGGCCAAACGGAGCGAGTTGGGGGGAGAAGTCAGAGCCATACGTGCGTCCACCTGTGAGCTCACCCAGTCTCCTAGGGGCTTTCTGGCCGCGTTGGGGCAGGCCTATTGGTGTCTCAGCCAAGCGGGATCTGCTTCACCCAAGCCTGAGAGCTAGGTTCCGTTTCCTACCGCGGGCAGATTCCCCGCGGAACTTAGTGCCGTGCGATTTCCTGCGGCGTGCTGTTTCAACGGAGTATTCCCTACAGACAGCAGATCGTTCCGCCGTAGTTGAAATTGTTCTTCCCGTATCGTACAGTCTAAGTCTCAATTCCTGCCTCCAACCTTCACCTCGATGCCAGGAAGGATAATCTAAATGTGTAAAAAACTACTCTCGGTTTGTGTCAGCTTAATGGTCGGAATAACGACCACTTGCACTTGCTGGGCTCAGTCGGGCACGAAGAAGATCGTGCATGACGCTGAATTCAACCTCCTCGAAGCCCAAAATGGAAAGAAGTGGCGGGCGGATGACAAAGTCATCGATGCAAAACTGGCTGAACTTCGCAGGAAGAACGGTGGTAAGCGGCCAAATATTGTTTATATCCTGCTCGATGATCTGGGTTTTGGAGAGATCGGCATGCCCAATATGTCGGTGGTGCGAGGCTATAAGACACCCAACATAAGTGCCTTTGCACGGCAGGGTCTAAGCCTCCAGCGTATGTACACAGAGCCATCTTGTACCCCGACCCGCGTAGCCATGATGACCGGTCGCCACCCCTTTCGCACGGGATTGGATGAGGCCAAGGCGACCATCGCCGGTGAGGGATTGGATGGCGAAGAAGTCACTATCGCGGAGATACTCAGGAATGCAGGCTACTACACCTCTCATGTTGGTAAGTGGCATATGGGAGACATCGAAGAAGCCTGGGCCAACAAGCAGGGTTTCATGCACGCCGAGTTCCCCATTCATCAGCAGGGACAGCTAGCCGTCATGCACAAGGACGGTGAAATTGCCGACGTAGTCCGTAGCGTTCAGCCTTCCGGCGCAGCACAAACCTTTACGCTGGATAAATATTTTGTTCCAGATCCCAGTGACATGGTAACCGGGGTCGAGTTGCGTGACGGGAAGCTCTTTGAGGTTGATCTAGAACCAGGTGAAGAGTGGACCGCTAAAAAGTACGAGGAGATGAATTACCGCTACCAGGATCATGCCTTGAAACAACTTCGCACCCTCGCTAAGCAGGATAAACCTTTCTTTCTCAATTATTGGCCTTTGTTCCCGATCGCTTTCACCCGTCCCGATATCGATGAGTTCAAAACTCTCAATGGCGGCACGATGGCCGAGCGAATTGTTCTAGTTGACAAGTGGGTCGGTGAGATCGTCGATGAAGTAGACCGGCTCGGTATCGCGGAAAACACCCTCATCGTGGTTATGGGTGATAACGGACCCTTTTTGCAGTTTGCCGGTGCATCAGGCCAATCTGACCGGATCTACCGAGGTGGCAAAGTGCAGCACCTTGAAGGCGGTGTGCGGGTCAACGCCTAGCCGACCACACTCGCCGCGTGACACCGGGGCAACTAGAAAACACTTCGGCGCCGCTGTAGGTTTGTCAACTAACTACCCTGCGCCGAGATGCTGGGGGGAGTGGTTAAGATTCTGGACGGAATACGGTCCCATAGCAGCCCGGTAAAAAGGTCGTTTTTAGCAGACACCAGAGGGGCTGCTAGCTTTTGGAATCTCGGCATTTCTTAAGCTATCAGCCCCACGCTTGGGACTTTTTCAACGGACTGTTAGAGGGTGCTCATTGGTCTCGTTCAACACGAGACCGTCGCGTGGGAACAGCGAGACCAATCTACCCGATTCCGATGCGCGAAGGGGTGGAAGGCGATCCAAAGCGCCCCCCGCCGAGACCGATAGAGGGCCCTTGTGGCGAACTCGCATCGCTGAGACCAACCACCACTCGTCAGGTGTGTGCCATGAGGGTGGTTTTACGAGGCGCGCATACGTGGCATGAAATTAGCCACCAAGGGTTGCCTAGCGGCTTGAGTTGATCTTGCGAAACACCTACGCACGTTTCCGCCGACAGTAGCCCATGCCCAACAGCCCGAGGGCCGTGAGGGCGAGGGTGGAGGGTTCAGGGACGGCACTAATCTGAAGACTGTTTCGGTTAGACCCGTTTGGCGGAACGATCCGAATTGCGTCCATGCCCGTGAACGGAGTGCCGTCAAGTAGTGCTCCAGTCAGAAGACCTTCGATAGTATCTGGCCCCAGGGCATCATATTCCACGAGGTCGGCTGTACTGAACTTGAGCGTCAGGTCCAAGAGTCCATCACCGCTGACATCTTCATAGGCGCTACGCAAAGGGCCAACCGCAGTCCCGCCATTGTCGATGAGTAAGGGGTCGCCAAACAGCAATGTATCGATGTCCACATCGTTCACGTCGAAGTCGTCGGTTGAGAGAATGGCGACCGGCAACACGCCTTTGCTCTTCAGGTTGACCGAATTGGGAAAACTGCCAGGCTTGATGTCAACCAGGGCGAGGGCCGGCTCGAAGACAGCCGCGAACGAACCCGAGCCGAAGTTCACACCAGCTGTCACGCACCAGACAGAGATGGCATTCCAGCCTTCCAAGATTTGGTTGGCGGGGAGGTCGACGAAAAACGGTTCCTGAGTACCGTCGAACGCAGGGCCAACCAACTGCGGGCCGATCTGCAGCCCTGTTGAGAAAGCGGGGTTCTCGTCCGCAGTGCCCAGGTAGAAATAGACGCTTAAGCCCCCGCCATCGTAGGTGAAATCGTCGAATTGCAAAGTGTCTTCATCGAGGATGCTAACCGTCCCCGACACATTGTGAGACATGGTGTTGAGTTCCGCTTCCCAGCCGATCTGTGGGGAAGTTAGTTGTGCGTGCGCTGGCGAGGTACAAACCGCTACTAACATCGCAATCGACAAAGAATAGCAGAACCATCGCATGACGTCGTCCTCCTAGATAAGCCGGGATCTCCCATCTGGATGTACCTAAAACCGCTCCAGGTTTGGAATGTCTCTGACTGACAGGACTTTCAACCTATCCGGTTGAGGTAGATTCTACCCTCTGGGCAGTCGGGGTACAACTTTTTTCGTTACTGACGAAAACGGCGTCCACCGATTGCTAAGAAGAGTGTCGCAGCGAAGGCCAGTCCGCACGTCGTGGGCTCGGGCACTTGGGCTGCCGCGGCTGCTAGCCCCGGAGGCGGGGTTCCGTACTGCGCCTCGAAGATTGGCAAATCGCCACTGTCGACCAAGCCGTCGTTGTTGGCATCCCCGTTGCTGTTGTCTACTTGACCAGTGAGTCCAAAGCCCTCCTGCCAAATCAAGAAGTCAGCACCGTCGACGAAGTTGTTGCCGTCGAAGTCAGCCGATTCAACAGCCTCAACAAAAAACGGCTCAATAACTCCCAGCACGGGACGATCTGTCTCACTGAACTCTCCTAGGTTCGTCGGTTCGATGGTAAATCTGTAATTACCCCACCACGGGCCTCCGGCCCACCAGGTCCATCCCAGCCAGACGTCGTCGTTGTCTTCGATGTATTGGAGCATATTGGTCATGGCTTCGTCACCGATGTTGCTAGGGCCCCCGCCAATGGTCGAATTGGCAACAGCAAATTCGCCGAGAAAAGCTTTGCGGTTGTTGGTTCTAAGCCAATTCGTGACGGCGACCAGTCGCTCCTGACCAATGGTCTCGCTAACTACGTTTGAGGTAGTGCCGGAGGAATCGCTATCCAAATATTGGTGCAGATCGAACGCGAAATTATTGGCCGAATCCATGATGTTGATCATGACGTCCGCGTTGGGCGTGCCGTACCAATTCTGCAACCAACTGTGCGCGCCAGTCCAGGCATTGCCAGGCACCAGAACCAGATTGTTCGCGCCGGTTTCTCGAATGGCATCGATTGCATCCTGAGCGGCAGATCCCCATTGCTCCGTTGTCATGGTGTTAGGCTCATTCATCAGTCCAAAAATTACTTTGCTGTTGTTTTTGAACACATTGGCAACTTTAGTCCAGAAATCGTTGAAGGATGAATTCGGAACCGATCCGCCGCCGATAACGTCACCGTAGTAACGAGCATAGTTGTGCGGATCCAATACAACATGTGCTCCTTGACTGGTCGCGTAGTTGACGATGCCTTCCAAACGATTTAGTTCATCTACATCTAAGGAACTGTTCTGCGACTGCTGCAGCCGCTCCCAGCGAAACGGTATTCGAAAAGTGTTCATGCCTTTTCCGATGTAGTAATCCACTTCTTCCGCCGTGGGATAAGTGTAATGCGTATTATAGGTGCCGGGCAAAGTGCCTTCCCCGAAGTCTGCTCCAGCCAGATTGGTACCCGTGTAGAGCAGAGCGGCATGGCTACTGCTTGCCAACGCTACGAGCATTACTAGAAACAGCGACACACGCATCAGAGAGACCGTGTCAACTGGAAACTCTCTGCGGCAATTGAAAGCAGGAGAGGAGGGCTGATTACTACTCATGTTCTAATTTCTCCAAGGAGCGGTCTCGACCAGAAAGCAATGTTGAACATGCCGAGACGTAAAGATAAGCATATTATACAACAATTGGAGAACAACGCGAATACTTGGGGACCAAAATCTCGACCAGAGAATATCTTGAACCGGATCTCAACTTCTTTCGGTGAACTGCATTACAGACATTCTCACCTAATTGCAGGAACGAGTCAAACAGAGGATGTGCACTTGCGAACCGGCACTTTGATACGGAACAACGTCTCCGCAAAGCGGCTCGCCGTCAACGACTACGCCAGGGCGTTCGTCGTTCTCGGCACATCGCACTTCGATCAGATACTCGGCACCGCGGCATTTTCGGGTGATCGAGAATTGTTTCAGCGGTAGGTTGTCTGCGGGTTTGACCCGCAAACCGTCATACGTCGCTTTGACTCCCAGCATGAACTGCGTAATGGCGACATAGTTCCACGAGGCCGTTCCAGTCAACCAAGAGTTCTTCGCTTCACCTTCGTGCTGGGCACCGGGGCCGGCAATCATCTGGGCATAGATGTAAGGCTCCGTGCGATGCAACTGGGCATGGTTCTCACGATAGGCAGGGGCCAGTCGCGTGTAGTAATCAAAGGCCCGATCGCCTCGACCGCGAATCGCCTCGGCGATCATGATCCAGGGGTTGTTGTGACAAAAAATACTGCCGTTTTCTTTGTAGCCCGCTGGATAGGAACTGATCTCACCTAACGCCAGATCGTAACGAGAGTACGTGGGCGCGAGCAGAGCAATGCCATGCTCGGTGGCCAGCCTTTCTCCCACGGATTCAAGTGCACTCTGACAATAACCCAGCTCGTGACCAATCTCGGCCATACAGCAGAAGCCCTGTGGCTCGATGTAGATCTGTCCCTCGAGGTTCTCGGCAGAACCGACCTTATTGCCGGCGGCATCGTAAGCGCGCAAGAACCAATCGCCATCATAACCATGAGCGATAACCGCCTGCACCATTCTGTCGACGTGTTGCTGCGCCTCCTGCGCCCGATCGACTAGTCCCCGATGACGGAGCAATGCGATGTATTCGCGCCCGATGTAGACAAACATGCCGGCGATGAGAACCGATTCGGCAATGCGTGCCTCGGTCGTCGGCGCCGTTTGAAACGATTCGTCGGGGTTGGTGGAGTGGCAGTTCAGATTCAGGCAGTCATTCCAATCTGCCCGTCCAATCAGCGGCAATTGATGAGGACCCAAGTTGTTGACTACGTGTTGAAAGGATCGATCGAGATGCTCAAGCATGGGAACCGCAATATCCCAGTTGTGATCGAACGGCACATTGAGATCGAGCAACGCATAGTCGCCGGTTTCTTTCAGGTACTCGCACGCCGCGAGAATTAGCCAAAGAGGATCGTCATTGAAACCACTTCCGATGTTGTGGTTGCCTCGTTTCGTGAGCGGTTGGTACTGGTGATAGGCGCTTCCATCGGAAAACTGTGTCGTGGCAAGGTCAATCAAACGTTGTCGGACCCGATCGGGAACCATGTGTACGACACCGAGCAAGTCCTGATTGCAATCTCGAAAGCCCATACCGCGCCCGATGCCGGTCTCGAAGTAGGAAGCGCTGCGAGAAATGTTGAAGGTGATCATACATTGATAGGCGTTCCAAATATTGACCATCCGATCGAGGCGATCGTCTGAGGAGCGAGTCTGAAAATGGCCCAGCAAGTCGTTCCAATAGTCTGCCAGATCCTGAAAAGATGACTCGACTTGTTCGCTCGTGGCAAACGAGTCGAAGACCTTTTGAGCGGTTTGCTTGTTGACGGAACCGTCGTCCAACCATTTTTTCTCCGGCGAGTTTTCAACATAGCCCAAGGTGAAGACGACCTCTTGCTTCTCGCCAGGATCCAGATTGATTTCCAGGCAGTGGGAAGCGATCGGAGACCAGCCGCTGGCCAATGAATTGTTCGACGCTCCTTCGCGCACAACGCTCGGCGCGCTCAAGTCGCCGTACGTTCCAAGAAAACTCTCGCGCTGCGTGTCGAAGCCCTGCAATGGCCGATTCGCGTGATAGAAGGCGAAATGGTTCCTGCGTTCTCGATACTCGGTCAAGTGGTAGATCGTACTCCCATCGACCTCCACCTCCCCCATACTGAGGTTTCGCTGTAAATTGTTAGCATCGTCGTAGGCGTTCCAAAGGCAAAACTCCAAGAACGAGAACATACGCACCGTACGCTTGCGATCGGAGTTGTTTTGCAGAGTCACCTGGTGGATTTCGGCCGTGTGCCCCAACGGAACAAAGGCCAACAGCGAAGCGCTGATGCCCCTTCGCTCCCCGGTAATCCGTGTGTAGCCCAGTCCATGTCGACACTCGAAACGATCCAAATCCTGCCTAGTAGGCATGTAGCCTAAAGACCAGTAGTCGTCACCTTCGACGAGATAGAAATAACGGCCGTTGGAATCGTTGGGAATGTTGTTGTAGCGATAGCGCAGCAATCGCCTCAATCTCGGGTCACGATAGAAGCAGAATCCTCCGCCCGTGTGCGAGATCAGTGAATAAAATTCCTCGGTCCCCAGGTAATTGATCCACGGGTTCGGAGTCAATGGAGTACGAATCACGTACTCGCACCGCTCGTCGTCAAACTCCCCATACTTCATCATAATTCGCTCTTTAGCCCAAGGTATTCCAGTCGGTAGTTACTCATCAGACTCTAAGTGATCGTACCAGGACAATTTTAGAACGATCGAGGTGCAGACAACAACAAGCACCGAAACAGCGGCGTTCCGCCAGTTTTGTATCACGATGTAAATCGGAACTGTGATGAAAGCCGTTTGCCAGACGACGCCAACCAGGACATTGAAGCAATCTCGCTTACAGGATCGATTCGGCACAAAGTCGGGATCGGCCTGACAAACGGCCTGTTCAACGGGCCGCCAGAATCCCCAGGGCCGTGTGTTCTTATAAAACTTCTCAAGGTCCTCTTGGCGTTGAGGCGTGGTCAACAGACTTCCAAGCACGGACCCCGCGGTAGAGACCAAGAGCAGGATTGGAAAGGCGTGTAGTGGCTCGGTCTCGGGAAAGGCCAAGAGTATTAAAGCACCTGCCAGGCCGGACACCATTCCCCAAAAGTAGCCCTGACCGTTCATGCCCCACCAATGCCACTTCAAGAGATTGGGCGCCGCGTAGCCTCCCCAGAGTGCGGCGACGATCCATTCCGTGGCCGAATGCACGGAGGGAGTGTAGTAGCCCGCCGCACACCCGATGACAACTATGGAGACGGACGCCACGTAGCTGGCTCGAATGTACTGCCGATCTTCGCCGTGCGGATTCCAGTATCGTTTGTACACGTCGTTCACCAGATAGGCCGTGGCGGCATTCACCGTGCCGGCAAAAGTCGACATGAACGCCGAGAGCAAACCGGCAATCATGAATCCCGCCAGCCCGACCGGCAAGAAATCGCGGATCACGACCGGCAACACGATCTCCAAGTCGAGCTTTTCGCCCGTGGCAATTTGAGGTGCCATATACACTAGGGCCAGCACAGTGATTCCCGCGATCATGAAGTACCGAGGAACAAACAACACCACCGACACCAGCCCGCTCATCAACGAAGCTTCCCTCGGCGTTTTGGCGGCCAAGATGCGTTGCATGTCGTAGTTTGGCGCGGGCCCTGCCGAGCTGACCAAAATACCCTTAAAGACAATCATCATGAAGAAAGCACCAAACATCTCGAATCCGTCTTCCGAGATGCGATCCTGGACGGACGGTATCAGATCATTCCAATTCAGATCGAGCACCCATCCGAATGATATGTCCGCCCAACCTTCAGGCGTAGCCGCATCAATTTGCTCGGGCGTGACCTGCGTAATCGCAAGATATCCCAAAGCAAAACTACAAACGATCATAATGAAGAATTGGATCACATCGGTGATGACCACGCTGTAGAGTCCACCCATGGTGGTGTACATGGTCGTGATGGCTACGATTATTAGTGCGTAGCTGTTAGGCGATATCCCGCTAGGGAGAAATTCGCCTGCAAATTTGGCAATTCCCACGAAGGCATATCCCGTAAAACCTATGACGCTTACCAACGCAAAGAGCACGACGCTGATCCGCGAGAACTCGGCTCCTCGATCGCTTCCAAAGCGCAGTGTGATCCATTCTCCACCGGTGAGTGCCTTGGAGCGCCTGAGCCACATCGAGAGATACACCATCAGGAAGATCTGATTGAACACCGGCCATAACCAAGGGATGAAAACGCTTTTCAATCCGTAGGCAAATAGCAGATAGACGAGCCAAATGGTTCCGGAAATGTCGAACATCGAAGCAGCGTTCGACATACTGAGCACCCACCAGGGTATCTTGTTGTTGCCGAGAAAGTAGTGGCTCATACCGGCTCGTGCTCGTCGTTCGACCACGAAACCTACCCCGATCATGGCTACCAGGTAGGCAATGAGAATGGAGATGTCGATCCAGTGCAGCTTCATGGTCTTGTAAATCCGGCACGTTGCTCAACAACCTTCAACGCCGACTGTTGTCGATATCGACTAGACGCCTGGGTTGAGTGTGTTGAAGGTCTTTCCAAGTCCCTTCACGGCAACGAAGGTAAGCGAGGCTCAATCAATGCTCGGCGTGACTGAGTCCGGCTTGGCATTTTGTGGATTGTAAAAAACAATATGTCGTTTGAAATTGCATCAAGACCTATTTGTGAAAACGGTTTGCAGTGACGTCTGCTGTCGAGCGAGCGGCGAGACAGCAATGGACGCTCGATTCGTTCGAGGCATCAGCCCCACCAGAAATTACAGTGTTGTCGAAGGGTTCGACTATTCGGAGGAGGTTCTGATTCTGTCGAAAGAGTCGGGCTCCACGAACCGGGCCAAGGCGTAAATCAAGGCCCCGTTCCAGTTAATGGCGATCTCATTGGTTTGATAGCTTTCTTCCGCGTCTTTCCAATCGCGGGCCGTCGGCCAACCTCCGCCAACTAGATAGCCGGGCCAGGGCTGAGTGACCCCTCCCAGGCCATTGCGGCGATCATGGGGAAAAAGCGGCGGACTAAACCCTAAACCCGTGACGAACGAACGCCCATAGAAGTTGCGGCCAAACAAGTGATTCAGTGCCGCCAGGATCGTTTCCTGATAACGCGGGTTCGGCTTCAACCGATCGGCCACTTCCAAGACCATCGCCAGACGGGCCACCGTACCGTTGCAACCCCAGTAATATCGGTTCCCCAGCGGCCGGGCGTAGCCGTGAGCAGCAGCCGTGGCGACAATTTCGTCGGCTACAGCCACGAGATCTTTCTTCACCCGTGAGACAACTTGCTCGGCGCGTCCAGGCCGGTCGGAAAGTACATACGTGAACATCCCCAGGTTACTCACGTCGGTCCAATCCCAGTCGAAGTCGATCACGAGACCATCGGGGCCGGCCCGGTCTGCAGCTGCGCGGACCCTTTCTTCAAAGTCGTACAAGTAACTAGCTTCACCCGTCGTCTGCCACATTTCAGCCGCAGCCCATAACCGGCCGTCAGCATCCTCTGTTTGATAGGAACCAGTGGAAAACCCTTTGAGATCCGCTCGATGATCCTCCGGATGCTCTTTCAAGAATTGGTAGCTTCTTTCTGCCGCCAGCAAACATTTGTCCGCGTATTGCTCGTCATACGGCTTGAAGACACGGGCTGCCGCTGCCGTCATCGCCACAAAATCTGCTGTGGCGGCACTTCCCCAAGGGGTGAAAAATCGTTGTGCCGACTCGTCTTCCGGAGCAATAAAACCGCCAAACTTCTCCGTGCTGAGTTTGTGAGAGACGCTGCCGTCGCCCAATTGGGTCTTGAGCACCCAATCGATCTCCCACCGCAATTCGGCGAGATAGTCGGGCATTTCAGTGGCCGATTCGGGAAGATCAAGTGTCAGTGAGCGCAATCTCTCAGGAAAATGCTCCCACGCCTGCAGCATCATGCCGACGGTGACGCCGGCGTTGACTACGTACTTGTTGTAGTCACCAGCATCGTGCCATCCACCGACACCATTTTTCGTGCCGCCGCTGTGGCCGATGAAATCGGTAAAGCCATCTTGCAAATGGCAAGCTTCGTGTGAGAATGTTTCGCCGCCGTGCCATCCGGAGACCGTCATCCCGCACCGCCACAAATACATCCCTCTGGTCACCGTGTAAAATGCAAAGTTATAGACATCCGGCGCGATCTGGAATTCGGAAGAACTGCCCACTCCTTCAACTTCCAAACGGTAGGTTCCGGGTGCTTCGACTTCTGTGAAATCGATGATCGACAACTCTTCGTTCGTGTCTTGATTGACAAGGAGGCAACTCGATTCGCCCTGCAAGACTGATTCGCCGTCCGAAACTCTTACTACTCGAAATGGCCTGCTGGTCCCAACAACGCTGGCAAGTTTGGGAGATATCGGTGTGTATCCGACAGTATTGAGGCGAAAGGCATGTGTTTCGACGGTCACTGTCGCCCCGTGTTCAACAACCTTTTGCTCCTCTGCAGAAAGCCGAAGAGCAGTTGGCGCGAAGGATAAGACACACAGAAAAGCAGCGAGCGAAAGAGAAAAGGGCGTCATAGCCCACGTCAGAAATTGCCCAACTGGTGTGCGATTTGGGTCAAACACGATCCTCATATAGCCTCCCAGATACTGTCACTGCGGCTAGGAAGAAGAAGTCATACTGTCCTGCCCTCCCAACCACCGGAAATGCACGAACCGAATTCGGCGAAAACCGTTGACAAAGCGATCACCCAGCATACAATGCAATCGGTGTCACTGCAATGAAGACGCGGAAATAACCTGTATTACCGATGTTTAATTGATTCTTGCTGAAAGATATTGGGACCGGTTGCAAAGTCCACTTTGTTGGTTGAGAAAGAAATACCCTGAGTGAGTGCCAGGAATGTCTTATGACCAAATAGGCAAATAGGTTTAGGAGGTATACCGTTAGCCCATATGTCAGTAACGATCTACGAAATCGCTGAAAAAGCAGATGTCTCAAGCTCTACTGTGTCCAGGGCGTTAAGAGATGATGCGAAAGAGGTGCGCCCAGGTAGTACGGCTCGTGCAGCAGACATCCGAAGAATTGCCTCCGAGTTGGGTTATCGCCCGAATGTCCGGGCGCGAGGCTTTTCCCAAAGGCGAACGTTTGGGATCGGCATGCTCTACACCGACTATGCCTGGATCTTCGAAGGGATGAATACCCAAGTGGTCAGCAGCTTGGTGCGGACCCTGCAGCAGTCGGGTTATCACCTGGTTTTCGCCCCGATCGACGATAGCGGCTCCTGGGAAGATATCGTCCTGGGTGGCCAGATCGACGGCTGCGTAGTGTTCCAAAAACTGCCTGATCATGTAGATGATGCCTTGCGGGATCGGCAGCTCCCCATCGTCTTGCTGGGCGACGATTCAGATCCTGAAGTTTCACGAGTCGTCGTCGACGACTTTGCTGGGGCCTACGCAGCTACCAAGCATCTGATCGGCCTTGGTCACAAGCGAATCGGGTACTATGTCCACGATTTGATCAAGCCGCATTGCAGCATCGATGAACGGCTCCGTGGCTATCGGGCCGCTTTGGATGAGTGTGGGCTGAATAGGCAAGAATGCCTGCAGATTCCTACTGAGGATATGGTTCATCAAATTGTGCATTGCGACAGTCGTCCGACTGGAATCGTTGCTTACAGCAATTTTGAGGCGACCGTTTTGGCGCACGCGATGTGGCAATATGGTATCGGCATTCCAGGGGACATCAGCATTGTGGGGTTCAACGATCTCTTTGCCACACGTCACATGACGCCCCCTTTGACAACAGTCGGCTACGATGCAGTGCGGATTGGCGAATTTGGGGCTCAGATCGTGGTTGGTCAAATTGAATCTCCACCTGAAGATGGAAAGCCAACGGTTACCGAAATTAAGCCTAAGTTAGTTGTACGTGGTTCAACTGGTCCACCACCGGAAGAGTGAATTCGTGTTGGTGGTGCGAATTGCTGGAGGGACCTTTTCATATGATTCTTGTTACTAATCCACTGGCGGTTGAAACATAGGCTCCACTCGCCTATTGCGAGCGGCGTAGTGATCCTTGATGCCTCAACTGTAAATCGATCGGTAGGCTCCCGAGGGACCGCCTAATACCAGTCTAATACCAAGCGTAACTCCGTCTAACCGAAAAAAGCAGTCGTCATGAATTCAGGGAATCGATATCAGCGGATTCGCCAGGGAGCCTTTACATTGGTTGAGCTACTGGTTGTGATCGCCATTATCGGCCTGCTGGTGGCGTTGTTACTACCTGCGGTGCAGAGTGCGCGCGAGGCCGCCCGTAGGATGCAATGTGTGAACAACTTGAAAAACCTGGCGCTGGGTTTGCACAATTACCATGACACGGCAGGCCGTTTTCCCAACGGTTTTGAGTTGGATACCTGGGGTGTACCTGTTTGGGGATGGTCTTACAAAGTCATGCCATATATCGAACAAGCAAATTTGCACGATTTCTTGGCCTCGGGTCCCAACGAATCGAATCGCACCCTTGCAGAACTGTTTCAGGATGTTGGTGGTCTTGGTGGAGACCTCGGCGACCCTGCCATTCTAGCGCTACAAACTCAACTATCGATCTTTCGTTGTCCATCGGATATAACGCCGGAGCTTCTTCCTGGGAAGGATGGTACAGTCAAGTTTCGTCCTTGGGATTCCCAAGTCCCACCTGCTCCTAAGGATTTCGAACCCGCCACCTCGAATTACGTTGGTAGTAGTGGCTTTTTCTACGCCAGGGTCTGTAAACCGAATGATGGATTCGGCTGCGACAACTCCGGCATCTTTTTCGTCGCCAGCGAGGTTTCCTTCAAGCAGATAACCGATGGCGCCAGCAACACACTGCTGCTTGGCGAGCGAGACGAACGGTGCAATTCCGCATCGTGGATCGGCAGCGTGAGTCCGCCTGACATCAATCACAAGCGTGGCTATTTTCAGGTTGCCACTTCCTTGTGGGGGGTGAATCAACCCGAGCGTGAAAAAAGCTTTTGGTTTCGCGGCTGCGAGGCCGGCTTTAGCAGCGCCCACCCCGGTGGGGCCAATTTTGCCCTAGCCGATGCATCCGTGCGATTTATCAATGAAGAAATTGATTACAATGATGGAGGCGTTCCTCACGGCATTCCCGACTTTATCCCCCAAGAAGACGAGTATTATCCGGACGAGTGGCCGAGCGAAGATGTCGGGTTATTCCATCGGTTGGGATCACGTGACGATCAGTTGGTGGTTGGAGAGGAGTTCTGATGCGTTGTTCGAGCGCGGCGTTGTCTGGTATCGGTAACTGCAGCTGCATTACGGCAACAGCGCTGATTGGCGTCTTGCCGTTGTTGGCATGTTTGGTGGGTTGCGATGGCGGCACTCCGTTGGGCTCTGTT
>Ga0255057_10000483_pt1 | contig 22691 bp, 24 predicted proteins | sample Cases_109_6_MG_FD_189022 | JGI IMG/M metagenome (GOLD analysis project Ga0255057, IMG submission 189022) | Seawater microbial communities from Amundsen Gulf, Northwest Territories, Canada - Cases_109_6 | ecosystem: Environmental > Aquatic > Marine > Gulf | place: Canada: Northwest Territories... | reverse complement strand
TCGCACCACCCGGAGAATCGACGGCTGCCACTCTACTGAGGTAGCTACAATCAACCGTAAATCAGATGTCACGCAAGCGACACAAGAGAGGCTCCGGCAACAGCTTCACTCGCACGCGGCTACTCACCGCCCTGGAGGCCAACCTGTTGGTGCTGGGGGTTCTGGCCTACGCCGTCTATCTCGAGAGCTCGTCCGCGGACGCCTACTACCGGAGCGTGCAGGAGGACGAATGGGTGGAGTGGGCGAGCTTCTGGGCCTTTGCGTTGGCGGGAGCCTTGTTTGTGGCGATGGCGCTTCGCCGGTGGCGGGCGACCGGTAAGCTACCCTGGTTTGCCGCCGGCGTGGCGCTCTTCTGTTGGTTTGTGGCTTTGGAGGAGATCTCCTGGGGGCAACGGCTGCTGGGCTACCGGCCACCGACCTACTTTCTGGTGGAGAACTTCCAGCAGGAGCTCAATGTCCACAATGTGGTGGACACCAAGTACCGCAAGCTGGCGCTTAAGGGGGTGATCCTCGGCTATGGGGTGGTGCTGCCCGTCCTGGCCCTGCTGCCGGGATTGCGCGGGATCCTCCGCCGGCTGGGCATCGAGGCGCCGCCGCTGGCGCTGGCACCCGCCTTTGTCGCCGCCTACATCCTCTATGTCAAATATCCCTGGACCCACACCGGCGAATGGGTCGAGCTGATGCTGGGGCTGGGCTTTCTGTTCGCCGCACTCCTGGGGTTGCGCCGGTACCCGCGCGAGCCGGCCACGCGGTTCGCCAGGACCCATCCGGCCCTGATCATTGCCGCGGGCTGGCTCCTCGTCCTCGGTCTCGGACTTGCCAATGCCGCCGCCTCGCGGCGCCTGGTGAGCCGCCATCCCGAGGCCATCGCGGCTGCTCGCGGCGAGGCCGCAGCATTGAAGCAGGATTTCCTCACCCGTCAGCTGCCGACCAAGTGCGGGCTCCACAAGCGGATCTACACCTACAAGGAGAAGTTCCACCAGGACTATCTGCTCGAGGGGGCCTTTTCGCGGCTCACCACCCAGGGTCTCCCCGAGGCCCGGGCGGAGTACTTTCTGGATCCCTGGAACTCCCCCTACTGGGTCCGCGCCCAGTGCAGCGACGACCGGAGCCGGGTGAGCGTCTACATCTACTCCTTTGGACCCAACCGGCGCCGGGATTCGGACCGTTGGCAGATCGTCGACGACGATGTGGGGGCCTACGTCATCCAGACCCCCTGAGACGAGAGCACCATTGGAGGTGGCAGCGCCCCTCTGAGAAAATGGTGCCGCTTTGACCTTGCACACCAAACGCTTCATCCGCCGCGCCGTGGCTCTGCCTGCCGATCACGGCACGTGGGTCTTTCTGCTGACGCCGCTCGCGATCGGGCTCTACGTCGGGGGCCGTTGGACGACTGCTTCCGCCTATCTGGTGGTGGCCGCGCTCACCGGCTTTCTGCTGCGTCAGCCCCTGACCATCGCCATCAAGGCGCTGAGCGGCAGACGCTCGAGGGACGATCTGCGGCCGGCGCTCAGCTGGGCGCTGCTCTACACGACCGTGGGCCTCGCCCACGTCATCGGCTTGGCGCTCCGCGGCTATGGCTATGTCCTCTACCTCGCCATCCCGGGTGTCGCCGTCTTTGTCTGGCATCTCTATCTGATCAGCCGACGGCAGGAGCGCGATCAACTGGCGATCGAGCTCCTGGGTAGCGGGGTGCTGGCGCTCGCCGCCACCGGGGCCTATTGGGTCGGTGTGGGTCGGCCCGACCCGGCCGGCTGGCTGCTCTGGGGTCTGGCCTGGATCCAGTCGGCGGCTTCGATCCTCTATGTCCTCCTGCGCCTGAATCAGAGATCGGCGGCAGAGGACCTCACCTGGAGGGAGCTTGTCGCCATGGCCCGACCGGCCCTTGCTCTCGCCACCCTGAACCTGGGCTTCGTCTCCGCGCTCTGCGCGGCCAATGTCGTCCCACGGTGGCTCTTCGTCCCCTACCTCGTCCAGTGGTTGGAGGTGCTCCGCGGCACCCTGCAGCCGGCCTTCGCTCTGCAGCCCAGGGCCATCGGCTTCCGCCAGCTGGCAGTCAGTACCCTCTTCACTCTGCTCTTCATCCTCACCTGGAATTAGCCTGCTGGAACCAGCCTGATAGCCTTCGGCTCTCCCGGAGGCCAGGATGCGCCGCTGGATCGAACTGCTCGCCTCGCTCAAGCTCAACGTCGCTCTGCTTGTCTTCGTGCTGTTAGTGCTCGCCGGTGGCACCATCGTCGAGGCCCTCTACGGCACCCAGGTGGCGAGAGCGATCTACTTCGCCCCCTGGTTTCTCGGTGCCCTCGCTCTGTTGGGCATCAATCTGCTCTGCTCACTCTTGGAGCGCTGGCCCTGGGATCGCTTTCGTATCGGTTTTGTGCTCACCCACGGCTCGATGGTCTTGATCCTGCTCGGCTCGCTGGCGACCTATCTGTTCAAGGTCGAGGGGCAGCTGGCGCTGTGGGAGGGCGAGGAGAGCAATGTCTTTGTCGACGCCGGCACCCCCGGCGAGATCGACCGCCACACCCTGCCCTTTGCGATCCGACTCGAGGCCTTCGAGATCGACTATCACCCCGGAACCCGTCGGCCGGCGATGTTTCGCAGCCGGGTCCAAGTCATCGACCCGTTGTTGGGCGAGCCCCAACCGGCCATCATCGAGATGAACCGCGAGCTCTCCTACGGCGGCTACAAGTTCTTTCAGACTAGCTATCAACAGACCGAGAACCGTGAGATGTCGGTGTTGACGGCGTCGCGCGATCCCGGCCAGCCCCTGGTCTTTGTCGGCTACGTCCTGTTGATCCTCGGCATGACCACGGTCTTTGCCACCCGGATCGTCCAACGTCGTGGCTTGGCCGTCGACGTTGCCGCCGTGGCGCCGCCCCCCGGAGGCACCGGCAGTGGATTGAAGATCGTCGGTCTCTGGCTGCTCGCCATGGTGCTGACCGGCATGGCGACTCCCGTTGCCCAGCTCACCGGCGTCATGCCCGACGCGGCGAACCTCGAGACTTTGCGCCGCCTCCCGGTGCAACACGACGGTCGGGTGATGCCGCTCGATACCCTGGCCCGCGAGGCGGTATGGAGAGTGACCGGAAGCCAGAACTGGCAGGGCATCGACCCGGTGACGGTGGCCCTCGGCTGGAGCTTTGCGCCCGCGGCCTGGTCGCAGGAACCGATCATCCCCTTGGGTAGCCGCCGGCTGGCGACAGAGCTGGGATTGCCGACCGGCACACGGCACGCCTCGCTCCAGCAATTGGCCGCCATCCCGCGGACCACTCAACTGATCCGTGAGGCCCGCTCCCAGGCCAATCTCGACCAGCCGCTCAGCTCGCTCGAGGAAGACGCCCAGGAGCTCGAGGGCCGGATGCTCTGGTTGCAGGGACTGATGAGCAAGCGCCTCCTACGGGTGATGCCCGTGTCCGAGAATGACACCGAGCCCTGGGTGGTGCCGCCGCGGCTGGAGTCGGTCTCCGACCTCGTCGAACTCGATCGCCAGCTTAGTTTCGCGCCACCCGTGGGCTATCCCAGCGAACAGGCCATCGAGCGCGAGCTCCTCTACAACCGGCTGCGGCCGTCACGGCTGGCCTGGTGGGTGCTCGCCTTCGCCGCGGTCGTCTCACTGGTTGCCTGGGCCCGTCCCCAGCGGTGGCTCGAGGTGCTGGCCACGGTCGGGCTGGCAGTCGGCTTTGGCGTCATGACCTGGGGTCTCGCCCTGCGATGGCAGATCGCCGGCCGCATCCCGGCCGCCAACATGTACGAGTCGATGCTCTTTCTGGCCTGGGGGGTGGGCTTGTTCGCCTTGGTGGCCCGACTCGCCATTCGGGGCACCGGGCCGGAGAGAACCGGCTTGGTCGGCTTGCTCGTCGTCAACGCCACGCTGATCGCCACGCTGGCGATGGTGCTCGTCGATCTGCTGCCGCTCGATCCCTTTATCCACCCCATGCAACCGACCCTGTCGGGTACCCCATGGCTCGCCATCCATGTCCCCATCACCATGGTCAGCTACTCGGTCTTCGCCCTCGGCATGCTCGCCGCGCATATTCAGATCGGCACCGAGATCTTTGCCCCGGCCCGGCGCGAGCTGGCGGCGAGGATGAACGATCTGCTCTATTGGTACATGCATGTCGGCTCGATCTTGCTCGCCGCCGGCATCTTTACCGGCTCGATCTGGGCGGCCTCGTCCTGGGGGCGCTACTGGGGTTGGGATCCAAAAGAGGTCTGGTCGCTGATCGCGCTGCTGGCCTACATGGCCATCCTCCACGGGCGCTTCGATCGCCTCATCGGACCCTTTGGCACCGCGGCCATGAGCATCGTCGCCTTCTGGACCATCCTCATGACCTATATCGGGGTCAACTTCGTGCTCACCGCCGGCCTCCACTCCTATGGCTTTGGCCAGTCGAGTGTCACCACCTGGATGGCGGTGCTGGCGCTGGCGGAGATCCTGTTCCTGACGGCGGGGCTCATCGCCCACAATCGGAGACGGACAGCCGGGGCGGGTGTGCGGATCACCGGCTGAGCCTTCAAATCCAAGACAGGGACGGTTTGGCAGTCCTGCCGATCCTTCCGGGGTGAAAGATTGCCGCGGCGGATTCCGTCTCTTGGTGTTGTGTGGGCGTTCTGGAAATGTATATACTTTTCATATATACTTCCCATAGGAGGCACCCTAGTTGCATGACCAACCGAGCCAAGATCTTCAAGAACGGCGGGAGTCAGGCGATCCGGCTTCCCAAGGAGTACCGCTTCGAGAATCAGGAGGAGGTGCTAATCAGCCGGCAGGGACACCGGGTGATCCTGGAGCCCGTGGTGAGAAGATGGAGCCGGGATTTTCTGCAGCTCGCCGGCGCGGCACCCGATTTCGAGTTGCCCTCCGAGTTGGAGGCGGCGGAACCGGTCCCCGATCTCGATTGAATGAGGTATCTGCTCGACACCAACGCCTGTGTCGACTATCTCACCGGTAGATATCCCGGTCTGGTCGATCGGGTCCAGCGCTCTCGGCCGGAGAATCTCTGTCTCAGCTCGATCGCAGCCGCAGAGCTGCGCTACGGAGCCGAAAAAAGTGCCCAGAAAGAGCGCAATCACTCTCTGCTGGACGTCCTGCTCGACCAGATCGAGTGTCTGACTTTCGATACCGAAGCCGCCTTGGCCTACGGCCAGCTCCGCGCCTCCCTCGAACGGCAGGGCCAACCGATCGGCCCCAACGATATGCTGATCGCAGCTCACGCTCTGTCCATCGACGCCACCGTGGTCACCGATAATGTTCGCGAGTTTGGAAGAGTCCCGGGCCTCGCGCTCGAGAACTGGCGCTGACAGATGTCGTCTGCGGGAGCCCAGTCTGTCCTGAGAACAGCCGTTGTCTTGGCGGCGGGGGTTGGGCGCCGGATGCGGGGCCCATCGACACGAGCAGCGCTTACAGTCGAGCAGGAGGCGGTTGCCGCAACCGGGGTCAAGGCGCTGATCCCGGTGGGGCGTCCCTTTCTCGACTATGTCTTGAGCGCTCTGGCCGACTCGGGGGTCAGAAGGGTCTACCTGGTGATCGGGCCCGCTCACGGCGAGCTGCGCTCGTACTACGAGCAGATGAAACGTCGCCGGCTCGAGATCGAGTTCGCCATCCAGGCCGAGCCCCGGGGGACGGCCGACGCCCTACTGGCCGCCGCGGAGCTGGTGGGAGAGGACTCCTTTCTGGTGGTCAACTCGGACACCTATTACCCGCCGCCCGCCCTGGCCGACCTGCAGGCGCTGAATGAGGCGGGTCTGCTGGCCCTCGAGCGGGAGCGCTTCCTGGCCGCTGGAGAGAGCAATATCACGCGCCAGCGGATGGCCGCCTTTGCCGTTGTCGAAACGGACGAGACCGGGCATCTGACCCGTATCCTGGAGAAGCCCGCCCCCGAGACCTATGCTCGCCTGGCCGAGCCGGTGGCGGCGAGCGTCAACGCCTGGCGGTTTCGGCCCACGATCTTCGACGCCTGCCGCGCCATATCTCCTTCGGTTCGGGGTGAGCTCGAGCTCCCCGCGGCAGCCCAGTACCTCGTCGACCGGCTGGCCGAGCCCATTCGGGTGGTACTCACCGCCGAACCGGTGCTGGATCTGTCGCACCGTGAGGACATCCCGGGGGTTGGCGAGCGACTTCGAAAGCTGACGGTGGAGCTCTGATTTGACCCGCCTGGCCGATCTCGTTGCTCACCTCGAAGCCGAGGATAAGACCCGGATCGCACCCCTGGCCGACACCCCCGTGATGCTCGCCTCATGGTGTCCCTCCCTGACTGGATCCTCGATTCTTGGTCCCCAACAGTAACTAGGTGCTACGCTTCAGCTGACGGAGAGCCCGATGCCCGAAGATCGACTCAAGGTCCTCTACGTCACCGGCTTCGGGCGCAGCGGAACAACGATCCTCGACAATATCCTGGGGCAGCTCGACGGGGTCTTTGCCGCCGGTGAGCTCCACTACATCTGGGACCGCTCGCTGGAACAGAACCGTCTCTGTGCCTGTGGTGAGGCGTTTTCCGATTGTCCGGTCTGGCAACGCGTGATGGCCTCTTTGGGGGCCGACTACGAGCCGGACACGGCTCGACTCGTCCAGCTAAGAGAGAGCCTCAACCCCCGCCGATCGATCTGGGCCAGGCTGAGCGGCTCGAGCCTTGCTGCTTCACCCGAGGTCGCCGAATACGCCGCCGCCATCGAGCGGCTCTACCGGAGCGTGGCGGACGCCACCGACAGCCGTGTCGTCGTCGACTCGTCGAAGTCACCGGCTCTCGGCCATCTGCTCGATGTCATGCCCGGTATCGATCCCTACGTCGTCCACCTGGTGCGGGATCCGCGTGCGGTGGCCTTCTCCTGGCTCAAAAGAAAAGTCTACGACCCGAGTGGTGACGAGCCGATGTACATGAGCCAGCACCCGCCGGCGCGGAGCGCCAAGCTCTGGCTGGTCTGGAACCTCACGGCGGAGGTGCTTTGGGCGCGCCGGCCCGGCCGCTACCTGCGGCTGCGCTACGAGGACTTCACCGACCGACCGCGCGAGACTCTAGAGAAGGTGGTCCGTCTCATTCTCGACGAGGTGCCGCCGCTGCCGTTTGTCGGTGACTTCGAGGTCGATCTCACCCGGAGTCACAGCATGGCCGGCAATCCCAGCCGGTTCGAGACCGGCACCGTTACCATCCGTCGCGACGACACCTGGCGCCAGCAGCTGCCCCCATCCGTCCAGCGGCTGGTGAAGCTTCTCACCTGGCCATTGGCACGCCGCTACGGCTACTGACGAATTCCCAGCTTGCCTCGCACCAGCTGTATGAGCTCCCGATCCTCGGGATCGGGCCCCAGAACCCGGAGTACGGCCGCAAACACCACCACCGCCACCACACACAGGGCGAGAAGATGGATCAGCGGTGAGCCGATGGGCAGCCGGTCGGTGAGGAGGAGTGCGCCCGCGGTGGCCAGCGCCGCCACCAGGCCCTTGACATAGCGCCGATCCCAAGGCCACAAACTCTCCCAGCGGCGGACCAGCAGCAAAGCGCTGCCAAACAGACCAACTATCGACAACAATGCCGCCACCGCCGCCCCGACAAGTCCATGACGGGGAATCAGGTACAGGCTCAGACCGATGTTTACCGTCAGGGCGGTGCCTGAGAGCAGCAGCCAAGAGTTCTGGCGCCCACCCATGACCAGGATGAACCCCACGGCGCCGGTGGCCAGGTTGACCAGCTGGGCGACCGACAACACCACCAGGGGCAGCGCGCCCACCACGTAGCGGCTGTCCAGCAACACACCGAGGACCTCGTCGGGAGCAATCACGATGACCAGAAAGACCGGCAGCGCCAGATAGAGCCCCCACTTGGTCGACACCTTGTAGAGGTCGTTCAGCTCCTTTTTGCGACCCGCCGCAAAATGACCCGAGATCAGTGGGGCAAAAATACCGTTGAAGGAGTTGAGGATCAGGATGAAGATGAAGGCTACCTGGGAGGCGGCCTGATAGATCCCGGTGTCGGCGGCGGATAGAAAAAAGGCCACCAGCAGCCGATCGATCCACATGGTCACCAGGGCGAGCATCCCGGCCAGCGCCGCCGGCAAGGAGAAGAGCATCAACTCCCGGTTGCCGACCACCGCGACCTCGCCCACCGGCTCTGTAGGCCGCCGCCAACCCCGAGCGAGAAACACCAGGGCCGTCAGCAGGGCCAAGGCGAAAGAGACGTCGGTGGCCACCAGAGCCCCAAATAGTTGCCACCCCAGAGCCCAGAAGACCAGAAAGAGGACGAGGTTGACGAGGGGCTGGACCAGATCTTCGGCGATCACGTTCGCTACCATCCTGAGGGCAGCGCGCAGACTGGCGGCCGCCACCCGGAGGGCCGGCACAAAGAGCAGCGCCGCAGCCATCACCGCGAGCACGGGCCGGAGACCGGGTTTGTCGAAGACCGACTCGGCCAACCAGGGCGCCAAGAGCCACAGCACCGTCGCCGCCACGCCACCTGCCAGCGCCGCGATCTTCAGCGATCGCATCGTCAGCCGCCGCAATCGGCCCCCATCCTCCGCCGAGAGGTCCGTCCCAAATCGGATGACACCGTGCTCCAGACCCAGACTGGCGACGAGACCGACAATCAGGAGCAGATTCCAGCCCACCGCATACAGCCCATAGGAGGCCGGGCCGAGCAGCCGACCGAGGACCAACTGCAGGACGTAGGAGATGCTCCGAGCCCCGGTGCGCCCCACGAGCAGCACCGCGGCTCCCCCGGCCAGGGGCTTGACGGCGCTCGTCGAGTGACTGTCGGGTGAGATCGAGCTCATCGCTTGGGGGCACCGCCGGCCGTGGCGGCGGAAAGTCGCCATAGTCTAACCCCCGCAGGCCCGGGTAGACTCGCCCCAGGGAGGATTCGCTCATGAGACCGATCTTTCGTCGCGCACTCTGGCTTTCGGCCTTCGTTCTCTTGTTGATGGGGCTCGGGCTGAGCTCGCCGGCCGAGGCCGCAAAGCACCGGCTCGGTCTTGGGGTTCAATTCTGGCGAGCCCTCGATGACTTCGATGACAAGGGATTCTCGGGCATCGAGAGGGATGGAATCGCCTGGGTGGCCACCTACCAGTACGACCCCGCCGGTCTTTTCAAGCTGGAGCTCGATCTCGAGTACAGCCGCGACGGCTTTGGCGGCTCGACCAAGCCGTCGCTGTCACCGGTGGCCTTTGTGCTACTGGGTTCCGGGCTCTATGGGGGGGTGGGGGTGGGGATTTCCTTCTCGGACGGCTTTGTCGACAACCGCTCGGATCCGTTTTGGGTCGCCCGGCTCGGTCTGGATCTTCTTATCCTCCCCAAGACCCGACTCGACCTCCACGCCGACTACCGCGCCCGGGCCTTCAACGAGCTGGACCGTGTCAAGACCGACGGCATCACCCTGGGCGTTGCCGTCCGCTTCACCCTATAGCTGCTCGGCCAGCAGCTCCTGGATGGCCCTCTCTACATCCTCATCGGTGAACTGATCGTAAGGGTCGTCGGCAGTGAGTCGGTAGCGGCGCTCGCCGTCGGGAGCGTAGACATAGACCGCCGGAATACCCAGCAGATCCAGCTTGACAAAGCCCTCGGTGACGATCTCGTCCATCAGGTAGTTGGCGAAGATCGCTTTCTGCTGGCGCAAGAACTTGCGGGCATAGGCTACGGCCTCGGTATCCTCCCGGTCGTCCAGACAGATGGAGACAAAGGTCACCCCACGGGGAGAGTAGTCGTGGAAGAGCTCGACCATCTTTGGAAAGCGCTCCACACAGGGGACACACCAGGTCGCCCACATGTCCACCACCACGATCCGGCCTTCGAGGGCGGCCAGCTCCTGCTGCCATTGCTCGAAGGTAACGGGAGTCAGAGAGACCTCGACGGTCTCTTCGGTCACCGTAGGCCCACTCCCACCACAGCCGACTCCTATGACCACCGCGAGAGCCAGGGCGAAAAAAGCGAACAACCTCGACATGAAATCTAGCTACCGGGCTGTTCGTACTCGACCGAGCAACCGTGGGCCCGGGTCTCGGCAACCGACACCGACTCGCAGGCCAGAATCTCGGCCACCGCATCACTCACATAAAAATCGGTGGGCTCACCCTGGGTGTAATTGATGTTGCCGTCGCGGCGCTTGGCGGCCGGCGAGTTGTGCAACAGCCCCATGTAGACCAGCGTGCGATCCTTGTTGAAGACGAAATACTCGGGGGTGCGGGTGGCACCCAGCTGGCGACCCAGCTCCTGGCTCTCATCGAAGAGATAGGTGAAGTTGTAGCCCGCGTTGGCCCCGTGTTTCACCATCGCCGGCAGCCGGTCCTCCTGTCGATGGTTGACGCTCACACCCACCACTCGCACGTCCTGCCCCTCGAGCGAGTCGACCAGCTCCACCAGATCGCCGTCCATTCCCTTGACCCACGGGCAGTGGTTGGCGAGGAAGACGAGAACCACCACCTCCTCGTCTAAATCGCCGGACGAGAGCCTGGAGCCATCGGTCGCCGGTAAACCCTCGAATCTGGGCATCGGCACACCGATATCGATCACCGCGTTGTAGGCGCCGGCCAGCAGAGCACCGGGAGCCAAAATGACGACCAGAGAAACGAGTACCATCGCTATTTGCCATCGCCGAATAAGCATTTTTGACCTCCATTGACAGAGCGACGAATCATAACAGCACCGTCATCTGGTAGCATGGGACCAGCGGGCCGATTGATCGCTGGACGCCCAATTGCGGCAAGGGTCGTACACCCAGGCTCGCGAAGGAGGAATTATGGCTACCAACCAAGCATCCATGGCACGCCGCCAGCGGGAGCGCGAGCGTCAGCAGCGGCGACGGGAAAAAGAAGCCAAACGCCGGGAGCGCCAGGAAAAGAAGCGGGCCGACAAAGAGGCCGGGCTCGACTCCAAGGGCCCGGAGATCGACTGGAGCGCCGCGGTCCGCGCCGAGGTGATCGAGGTCGAGGAAGAGGAAGCAGCCGAGGGCGAGGAGCAGACCGTCGACGCCAAAACGGTTCAGCAGCCCTGACTAGGGCGTGGTAAAGCGCCGCAACTCACCGAGCATCGGATCTTCGGGGCCCTCACCTCCGATCACCAGCACAAAAGGCTCGACCTCTCGATGGGCGGGGATGGTCGAGAGCTTCCAATACAAAATCCCGCTTAGCAACTCCTCACCCAGCGCCGTGTTGGCGTTGAATAGCCCCCTGATCGCCAAAGCCCGCTCGGTCTCGTCCGGGGGCTGGTCCTCCCAGACCACCAGCCGGGGACCGTCGTTTGACGGCAGCACCGAAAACCCGGTCGAGGCCCAGGGCTCGATGGTGGAGTTCGCCCGCTGCACGTATCCCAGCTCGCTGAACAGAACCCGGTGCCGCGGAAGCCCCTGCTGCTTGCGAAACTCATCGAGCCGCTGCAGCACACCCCTCCAGCCGGCCTCCAGGCGAGTCGCCAGCTCGTCGCGACTCAGATCGGGCTCGTAGGCTCCGCGCAGCGGAAAGTAGGCGTTGATGGCCAGCAGGTCGAGCTCGTCCCAGAAACCGACGAACTCGTACTGGTCGAAGTTGGCCGCGTAGGTCAGCCGGCCGCCGTAGATGTCGCGCACGCTGTGGATCAAGCGGTGCCAATAGGTCTCGAGGTGACGGCGGCGCTCGTTGATCCGAGCCAGCGAGTCTTCCGCCTCGAGCCAGGTGATCTGTCGGGCCCACTGCCGGTGGGCCGCGGCTTCATCGGTCAAGAAGAGCTCCAGCGACTCGTAGTTCTCCTGACCCCGCACCTGGAGGTGTCGCTCCTCGATCTCCTGCGAGTGGGTCAGCACCTTCTCCCGCTCCCACTGGACCTTCTCCTCGTTGCTCCAGTACTCCTCCAGCACCGGCAGCTCGTCGACCTCGAGGGTGTTGGTAAGGGCGTTCATCTCGCTGCCCACGGCCAGGATGTCGACCCCTTCCTGCTCGGCGATCGTCGCCCACCTGGAGACAAAGATCGTATAGCGATCGAACCACTCGCCCAGCTGCGCGGCCGTGCGCGGCATGATCATCCCGTGCCAGAAGAACTTGTTGCGCTCGAAGGCGTGGTCCAGAGCCACCCGCAGAATCAGAACCACTTTCAGACCACGGGCTTTGGCGACTCTGATCTCGTTGACCACCCAGGGTGCCTCGTCGTCGAACCATAGGTTGGCCGAGTCCCAGTCCCCCTGATGGCCGTAGACGGTCACGGCCACCGTGTTCATGCCGACCTCGTCGAGAGTCCGCACCCAGGCCTCATGATCGGGCTCATTGACCTGGACGCCCCCTAGAAAGAAAGTCCTATCGGCGGTCCGAGACAACCGCACCAGGACGCCGACGACGGTCAGCGAGATGAGGAGCACGACGAGTAGGGAGAGTCGGCGCATGGATCGGACAGGACTTCGGGCGATGCCAAACGAGCCAGAATGAGTGAGAGTACGACAAAACACCGCCCGCGGTTCTAGAGCGGTCTTGCGCGCCCAGCGGAATCGTGCAATCTTAGTTGAGGGGGCATCATGAAACAGACACCCGTCAGCGAGTTCATGTCACGAGACCTCACCTCGGCAAGCAAGGATATGCCGCTGACCGAGCTGGTCGCGCTCTTCAAGGAGAACAAGGTCAGGGGTCTCCCGGTCACCGACGAGGACAATCGTTTCCTCGGTGTCGTCACCGAGCGCGACATTTTTCTCAAGGAGAAGGGCGTGCCCTTCTCTCTCGAGACGGTTCCCACCCTCCTCGGTCAGATCATCGACAAGGCGGACATCGATCAGGTGGAACGGTGCCGTCAGGTGACGGTCGAGGCGGTGATGCGCGCCAACGTGGCCACCGTCACCGAGACCGACACGCTGGAAGATGTCGGCATGTTGATGTACGCGGAGAAGCGGGCTCTGGTACCGGTGGTGGAGGACGAGAAGCTGGTGGGTGTGGTGCGGCGGATCCACGTCCTGCGACAGATCTACTCCAACGACTGAGCCGGCGACCAGGGAAGCCGATCGAGATCGACGTTTCCCCCCGAGAGGATGACGCCTACCCTCTGACCCGCCGGGTCGATTTTTCCCTCGAGTAGCGCTGCCACCGGCACCGCCGCCGAGGGCTCGATGACGATCTTCATCCGCTCCCAGACGGTGCGCATCGCCTCGATGATGGCCTCTTCGCTGACCGTTACGATGCTGTCCGTCAACTGGGAAATGACCGCAAAGGTGAGATCGCCTAGCGAGGTCAGGAGACCATCGGCGATCGTCTGCGGGTCGATCGAGGGCAGAATCTCGCCGGCCGCAAGCGAGCGGTAGGCGTCGTCGGCCGCGGCCGGCTCCACCCCGACCACCCGGGTCGACGGGGAGAAGTGATGAGCGGCCAGGGTGGTGCCGCTCAGCAGCCCGCCACCGCCAACCGGTGCCAGGATCAGGTCCAGCTTTGCCACCTGCTCCAACAGCTCCATCGCCGCCGTCGCCTGACCGGCGATGATGCGCCGATCGTTGTAGGGGTGGATCAGGGTGCCACCCGTCTCCCGCAGCACCCGATCGGTCTCCTGCTCCCTGTCCTCGACGGTGGGCTGACAGGGGACGACCTCGGCGCCATAGCCGCGCACCGCCGCCACCTTGACCGCCGAGGCCGTCGTCGGCATGACGATCGTGGCCCGGGTTCCCCTGAGACGAGCCGCCAGGGCCAGGGCCTGGGCGTGATTCCCCGAGGAGTGCGCCACTACCCCTCGCTCGAGCTCTTCCGGCAGCAGTGAAAAAACAGCGTTGGTCGCGCCGCGGAACTTGAAAGCCCCGATGCGTTGGAAGTTTTCACATTTGAAGAAGAGCTCGGCCCCGACCCGTTCGTCCAGGTAGGACGAGGTCAGGACCGGAGTGCGGTGAGCATGAGGGCCGATCTGATCCGCGGCCTCCTTCAAATCCTCCGCCGTCAAAAGCGGCTCTTGTGCGAGGCTACTCATGAGAGCCCATTGTAGCGAGATAAACTCGCTCTTCGGAGGCGAGCACAGCAGATGACTCGGGGACACAAGACACGCAAAGACGGCTCACCGGCCTATCGTAGTGTCCGCACACCCAAGCCACCTCCTCCGCCCGAGTCGCTGGCGGAGTTGGAAGAGCTCACCGACAGCCTTCCACCCGAGCTGCGCGCCTATCGAGATCAAGGGCTCCTCAGCCCCCAGCGGCGCTTCTACATCGAGCAGGCGCTCGGTCACCGCACCCGCACGCTGGCGACCATCCTGGTCGGCACTCACGATCCCCACAACCAGGCGGCGGTCATGCGCACCTGCGAGAGCCTCGGCATCCAGGAGGTCCACCTGGCCCTGGGTGACGAGACCTTTCGACCGAGTCCGAAGGTGACGCAAAACGCCCACCGCTGGCTCGACGTCGTCTCTCACCCGGACTTCACAGCCGTCGCCGGCACTCTCCGCGACCGGGGGTTCAAGATCTTCGCCGCGGCACTCGAAGACCGGGCCGAATCTCTTTACCAGATCGACTTCACCCACCCCGTCGCCGTGGTCTTTGGCAGCGAGCCCACGGGGCTGCCCGAGGGCGTCCTCGCGGGCTGCGACGGAAGCTTTCGCATTCCCATGTATGGTCTTTCCCAGTCCTACAACATCTCGGTCGCGGCGGCCATTACCCTGTCGTGGGCGGTCGAGTCGCGGCACCGGGCCTGGGGGGAGCCGGGAGATCTCGATCCGGAGGAGCTCGCGGCCTTGCGTCGGCGCTTCTACGAGACCGCCGCGAGTGGTCGAACGCCGAGGCCATTCGATGCGAAATCGATCACAGCGCCCGAGTGAGCTCCCCACCCTCCATCTCGGTCTTGCTTCCAGTCTGGAATGCCGAGCCCTATCTGGAAGAGTGTCTTCAGAGTCTCGCCGCCCAGAGCTGGACCGACTTCGAGGTGATAGCGGTAGACGACGGCTCCGACGACGGCTCGGGCGAGCGGTTGGAGGATTGGGCGGCGCGGGACGGCCGCTGCCGTCTCTTTCGCCTGCCTCACCAGGGTCTGGTGAAAACTCTCAACGCCGGTCTCGAGCGCTGTCGTGGCGAGCTGGTGGCGCGGATGGACGCTGACGACCTGGCCGACCCGCGGCGGCTCGAGCTCCAGGCGACCGCGCTGCGCCAGGATCCGTCCCTCGATCTGGTGGCTTGCCTGGTCCGGCACTTCCCCGACGAGTCGGTGGCAGAGGGGTTTCGCATCTACGAGGAGTGGCTCAACAGTCTGGTGGAGCACGACGAGATACTGCGGGAGCGCTTTATCGAGAGCCCCATGCCCCACCCGGCGGTCATGGCCCGCCGCCGAGTGCTCGCCGAGGCCGGAGGCTACCGGGAGACCGGAGGGCCGGAGGACTACGACTTGTGGCTGCGACTGGCTGCCGATGGGAGGCGCTTTCGCAAGGTCCCCGAGTATCTCTACCTTTGGCGGGAGCACCCCGACAGGCTGACCCGCACCGACAGCCGCTACGCCGTCGAGCGGTTTCTCGCCTGCAAGGCCCATCATCTGGCCCGCGGGCCGCTCGCGGGTCGAGAGCGCGTTATCGTCTGGGGTGCGGGACAGACCGGGCGGCGACTGTCCAAGCACCTCAAACGCGAGGGTGTCCCCTTGCAGGCCTTTATCGACATCGATCCGGCCAAGGTCGGGCGCACCCTTCGAGGGCTGCCGATCCATCCGCCCGAGGAGCTCCCCCGGCTGACCTCCGCCGCCGGGAGCTTTGTGATCCTGGCCGCGGTCTCTTCGCGTGGGGCCCGCCAGCTCATCCGCGACCGTCTCGGCGAGCTCGGCCATCGCGAGGCTGTGGACTTCTGGTGTGTGGCGTGAAGCTGCGGTCGGGCTCTAGCCGGTCAGGTCGGGCTCTCCACAGTGACGCAGCACCTGCTCACGCACCCTCTGCCGCAGCTCGAGAGCCGCTGACCAGTCCGAGCCCCGGGGAGCGATCGCCGGGCAGATGGTCACCTTGACGGCCCCCCGCCGCGGGAACCACTCGCCCCCGCGCAGTATCGAACGAGTCCCTCTCAGCGCCATGGGAACGACCGGCACACCCGCCTCCGCCGCCACCACAAAGGCCCCCATCTTGAACGGCAACAGACCGGGAGCGCGCTTTAGGGTGCCCTCGGGGAAGACGACGAGGCTCTCGCCCCGCTCCACCGCCGCCAGCGCCTGACGGGTGTCCTCGACCCCCTTCTCCGCATCGAATCGCTCCACAAACAGGGCGCCCAATCTGCTGAGCAGAAGGTAGGTGAAGGGGTTGCGTCGCAGCTCGGACTTGACCACATAGGCCATCTTCGGGGGCAGCGCGCCGACCAGGGCAAAGGCGTCACCATAGCTCGAGTGGTTGGTGGCGAGAACGGCCGGGGTATCCCCGGCGAGAAGATCGAGACCCGCCACCTCGAGCGGCGTGCCGGTCGCCCGTGCCACCAACCGGGCCGTCGCCCGCGCGTATCTGCGTCGCAGTCCGAGGGTGGGCAGAGCGACGACTCCGAGCCAGGCCGGGGTGGCTGCCAGCCCGACCACCAGCCAGACGTAGCCCGCATAGAGGGTGGCGGCGGTGGCCCGCCGGACACGGGCCAGCTGCGGACGCACACCACTCCACGCCAGGCGGGTGATCTGCCACCACAACGCCGAGCTCCGCCTGCCGGTCTTCCCCTGCTCGTAGAGCTCGCGACTGGCCGCGCGGCGGATCTTGCCGCTCGAGGTCTTGGCCACGGTGCGGGGTGGAACCAGGACGACTTCGTCGACGGGAACTCCGGTGAGATCGAGAGCCGCGGCCGCGATCCGCTCGCGCAAGGCCTCGAGACCCTCCCCGGCTTCCTCTCGGGTCTCCGCCATCACCACCATGCGCTCGGTGCCCGACCGGGTATCGGCGCTGGCGAAGACGGCCACGCACCCCTTGCGCACTCCCTCGAGGCCCCCCACCACCTCTTCCACCTCGTGGGGGTAGATGTTGCGTCCGGCCCGAATGATGACGTCCTTGGCCCGTCCGGTGACATAGAGCTCGCCGCCCGCCAGATAGCCCAGATCTCCGGAGTCGAGCCAGTTGCCACGGAACAACCGACGAGTGGCCTCGGGGTTGCGGTAGTAGCCGCTGGTGGTCGAGGGCCCGCGAAACTGGACCCTCCCCTCCTGGCGCTCCCTCGCCTCCCTGCCGGTCGAGTCGACGACCCTGATCTCGTGTCCGCCAAGGGGTGGCCCGCAGGAGACAAAGCGGAGAGCGGCGGCATCTTCCGCCGCCGCCGGCTCGGCCCGGCCGCTGCGCTGAAAAGGCTCTCTCGCCACCCGATCGATCACCGGGCCACGGCCCGCCGGCGGAAATGCCAGCGCCACCGAGCACTCGGCCAGACCGTAGACCGGCAGCATCGTCCCGGCGCTGAACCCGTAGGCCGAGAAGCGCTCGACAAAGCGGCGAACGGTTTCCGGGCTGACGCTCTCGGCACCGTTGAGAGCAGCTCGCCACGAAGACAGATCCAGACCCTCGAGCTCGTCGTCGGCCACCTTTTTGAGACAGAGCTCGTAGGCAAAATTGGGTGCCGCCGACACGGTCCCCCGAGCCCGGTGTACCGCCCACAGCCAGCTCGAGGGCCGGACGAGAAAAGTCAGCGGCGACATCAGCGACAGGGGCATGGCGAAGTAGAGACTTCCCATCCAGGCGCCGATCAGACCCATGTCGTGATAGAGCGGCAGCCAGCTGACCGTACGGTCGGCGCTGCTCAAGTCGAGGGCACGGCCAGCAGCGCGCAAATTGGCCAGTAGATTCGCGTGGGTGAGCACCACCCCCTTGGGATCCCCGGTGCTGCCGGAGGTGAACTGGAGAAAGGCGATGTCGTCTTGGGTGACAGTGGGAAGGTGTGCGGCCGGTGGCTCTTGTTCCAGCTCCGCCACCGTCGCCACCCGGTCGAGACTGGGGACCTGAGTCCGCAGCAGCCGGGCTAGCGGCCGCACCTGGGCAATGGTGATGAGGACCTCGACCAGAGCCGTTCGCAGGATGCCGGCCTGCCGCCGTAGGTGATCCTCGATCTGGCTCCGCCGCACGGGTGGATAGAGGGGAACGGGAATACCACCGGCGAGCTGTACGCCGAGAAAGGCGGCGAAATAGTCGAGCTCGGTGGGCAGCATGATGCCGACGGCTCCTCCCGGCTCGAGTCCCTGATCGACCAGCCCGGTGGCCACCGCCCGGGCCCGCCGCTGGAGATCACCATAGGTCAGCTCCTCGACGGCGCCGTCACCGGCATCGTAGGCGATGTGGCGGCGCTCGGGATGTCGCTGGACATGCCAGTCGAGAACGGCGAGGAGACTGCGGGCGCCGTGGGGAGCCTCGTCGGTATCACCCGCCGAGTCGAGAGCGTCTTCGCCCGCCACCGCCGGCCCCTTCTGCTGCGGGCGCGCGATCTTCAAGGATCTCAACAGATCTCGCGGGGTCTCGGCGCTGGCCAATAGCTGAGCGGGGAGGCTGAGGCCAAATGCCCGCTCGAGGCGAATGAAGAGCTCCGCCCGACCCAGGCTGTCGAGGCCGAGATCCTTTTCCAACGAGGCATCCAGTGTGGCCCGACCGTCCCCGTGCTTTCGCCTCGGGTGGAGCTCCTGCACCAACTCTTGCACCAGCTCGAGGAGAGCCTCCGTTCTGATTTCTGGTGGTGTCTGGAGCGTGACCATCTCCCGTGTCCATTGCGGGTCGCTTCCTGGAGTGTACCCAACACGGTCCGCTGACCGCCTCGCGCCCATTGCTTGTAAGCTTGGCCTCATGCTGGCCAAACGCGCCCAGCCATTTACCCGACTCTCGTTCCCGCTCTCCGAAGAGCTGCGGCAGCAGACCGTGGAGACGATCGCCAAGCTGCGCGAGAGCTCCGACCGCCGGCAACACATACCCTTGCTGAGCGATCTCATCTCGGAGCTCACCGAGGCCGGACTCGAGTACTTTTTCGTCCACTCGTTGAAGCAGGCCGGTGTCGGTCTGATTGGAGTCAGCACCGCTAAGCTGGGCATCGCCTCCACCAGCAAGGGCGTCCCGGTGGTCATCAACAAGGTGGTGGGATTGATGTCGAATGACCAACTGCTGGCAGTGGCCGAATTCATCGACGAGTCGCTGATCGAAGAACCACCCACATGAAGGCGATGGTCCTCGCCAAGCCGGGCGTGCCGCTACGCCTTTGCGAGCTGGACCCCCCAGCCCCGATCCGCACCAGGTTCTGATCGAGATTCACGCCTGTGCCGTCTGCCGGACCGACCTCCATGTCTTCGATGGCGATCTCACCGAGCCCAAGCTACCGCTGGTCCTGGGGCACGAGATCGTGGGCACCGTGATCGAGACCGGTGCCGAGGTCGACCGACTGGAGCGCGGGCAACGAGTGGGTGTTCCCTGGCTGGGGAGTACCTGTGGCAGCTGCGACTTCTGCCGCGCCGGGGCGGAGAATCTCTGCGACCAGGCCGAGTTCACCGGCTACCAGCTCGATGGGGGCTACGCCGAGTACACGGTCGCCGACCACCGCTTCTGTTTTCCCATTCCCGACCTCTACACCGACAGCGAAGCGGCACCACTGCTCTGTGCCGGTCTCATCGGCTACCGGTCGCTGCGCCTGGCCGGTGAGACCCGCCGTCTGGGTCTTTATGGCTTTGGTGCCTCGGCCCACATCGTCACCCAGGTGGCCCGGCATCGGGGCCAGGAGGTCTATGCCTTTACCCGCCCGGGAGACGTGGAGGGTCAGGAGTTCGCCCGCTCGCTGGGAGCCGTCTGGGCGGGCGATTCGGAGACCCGGCCCCCGGTCGAGCTGGACGCCGCCATCCTCTTTGCACCGGTCGGTGCTCTGGTCCCCTTGTCGCTTCGCGCCGTCCGCAGGGGGGGCACCGTCGTCTGCGCCGGCATCCACATGAGCGACATCCCCGCCTTCCCCTACGATCTACTCTGGGGTGAGCGTGTTGTCCGCTCGGTGGCCAACCTCACCCGCCAGGACGGGATCGAATTCTTTAAGATCGCACCCGAGGTACCCGTGCGAGCTGAAGTAGAGACCTTCCCTCTAGCCGCGGCCAACCAGGCACTCGAGCGGCTGCGAGCAGGACAGATCCAGGGAGCCGGTGTCCTGGTCATGGACAGCTCCTCCAGCGGTCCAGCTTGAAGATCTCGAGTTTCGGGTCTATGCAGATTCAGATCGGAGAGTGGTCGATCCGCAGCTTCCGCCCGGGTGACGTAAACGCCATCGTCAAGTACGGTAACAACCCCAACGTCTCACTCCAGCTGACCGATCGTTTTCCCTATCCCTACACCCGAGAGGACGCCCAAGCCTGGGTCGACTTCGCCCGGGACCAGGATCCGGAGACCCTGTTTGCCATTGACGACGGGCGGGAGCTCATCGGCGGCATCGGTTTGATCCCCCAGGACGACGTGTATTCTCGCTCCGCAATGCTCGGCTATTGGCTGGGGGAGCCGTTCTGGAATCGGGGTATCGCCACCCTGGCGGTCAGAGCCATGGTCGAATGGACCTTCGCGGAGCTCGATCTGATCAGGATCTTCGCCTTTGTCTTCGAATCCAACACCGCTTCGGCCCGGGTGTTGGAGAAAGCCGGTTTCACTCTCGAAGGGACGATGCGGCGGGCCGTTTTCAAGCGTGGTCGACTGATGGACCAGTCGCTCTACGCGATTTTGATCGACGAGGTGGAGAGAGAAGGAGAACAGACATGAGCTGGATGACCGAGCCCGAGGCCTGGATTGCGCTGATCACCCTGACGTCGCTGGAGATCGTGCTGGGGATCGACAACATCATCTTCATCTCCATCCTCACCGGCAGACTCCCCGAGGATCAGCGACAGAAGGGCCGCATGATCGGTCTCGCGCTGGCCATGATCATGCGCATCGCGCTGCTGGTTTCGCTGGCCTGGGTCGTACAGCTGACCGAGCCGCTGTTCACGGTTTTCGGCAAAGGCATCTCGGGCAAGGATCTGATTCTGATCGGTGGTGGACTCTTCCTGCTCGCCAAGAGTACCCATGAGATCCATCACAAGCTCGAGGGGATGGAAGAGGAGGGGCCGACCACCGCCTATTCGACAATGAAGAGCGTTCTGGTCCAGGTCGTGCTGCTCGACATCGTCTTCTCGCTCGACTCGGTAATCACCGCCGTCGGCATGGCGCGGCATCTGCCGGTCATGGTCACGGCCGTGGTGATCGCCGTGATCTTCATGATGCTCTTTGCCAAGCCGATCGGCGATTTCGTCGAGCATCACCCGACGGTCAAGATGCTGGCCTTGAGCTTCCTCCTGCTCATCGGCATGGCCCTGGTAGCCGACGGCCTCGGCTTCCACATCCCCAAGGGCTACATCTACTTCGCCATGGGCTTCTCGGTCTTTGTCGAGATGCTCAACATCCGGCTACGCAAGGGAAAGCCCGAGCCGGTGAAGCTGCGCAGCACCTACGCCGAAGAGAACGGCGCCGCGAGCTAGGGGAAGAAGGGCTTGAGGGCTTGGGAGCGTAGGGGCGGGGCTTGTCCCCGCCCTAGGGAGGGCACAAAGCCCTCCCCCACGTTGCCGACGACCCGGCGCCCAGCCTCCGTGCAGGCCAACGGCTCCCGACCGGGCGATTCGTTGGCTCTCGCGGCCCGATACCTGTTTTGGCCAGGTAACTCCTGGGTTTTCGCGGACCCCGCCCCAAACTGATCAGGGATTTTCTGGTCGCCAAGGCCCCTGCCTCACGAATCACCAGCAAATACCTGGTGTTTTTGTCGTGTGGGCTCCGAGACGCCAGATCGGGGGCCTTTTAGCAACCACTCGGCACCCCAAGAGCACCCAACCTCCTAGCGGTCAATCATTGTCCGCCGCGCACCGGCCAGATGAAGCGTGTGGTGTCCTTGGGAATGCCGTCGCCGACGATGCCCTCGTTCAGAGCGGCGATATAGGCGAAGTTGAAGCCCGAGGTCATCGTCGCCTAGTATACCGACGACTGCACGAGAGTGAAGCTATTCCCGGGTGTGCCTCCTCAATAGTCGTCCGCCGATTGGATCATCGCTGGAGGCTCGTTCTTGAACGGATGTCGGACTCATCTCCGGCGCGGACCTTTCGCCAAAATTGAGGTGGCGGACGAGTCTCTCGTGCCGCGCAGCCACGCTGGGGCTGGCCGGGGAAGGGCCGTCCTTCCTCGATGCAGCCCGCGGAGGAGAAGCCGAGCCGAGATCCGCGCGTTCAGGCGGCTTCGCGCCACTCGTACCGGTGGTGGAGTCCTCCGACACGAGGCATCGCGACTACCTTCGCGGTCGATGACGGCGGCAGTGTCACGGGCCGCCGAGATGGAGTGTCCTTGCAGAGGCCGAGATGCGTGCGGTCCTGGTGGAAGTAGCCGATGTAGGCCCGAGCGAGCCGAGCAGCGTGGCGTTCGCTGAACACGACCACGTGATCGAAGAGCTCGCGGCGGCACCCGCCGATCCACCGTTCCGCCACAGGATTCTGCCAGGGACTGCGATAGGAGGTGCGGCACGGCTTCGTGCCCATCGACCGGACGAAGGCGACCACGGCAGTGCTGAAGATCGAGTCGCGGTCGAAGATCAGATGCCTCGGCGCGGTATCGAAGGGGAAGGCTTCTCGCAGCTGCTGGATGACCCAGGCGGCGCTCGGGTTGAAGGTGGCGTTGAAGTGAAGGATCCGGCGTCGGTTGTGGTGGATGACGAACCAGCAATACAGGACACGCAACGAGGCGGTCGGGACCGTGAAGAAGTCCATCGCCGCAATGCACTCCTTGTGGTTGCGCAGGAAGCTCAACCAGCGTTGGACGACATCGAGATCTGCCGGCC
>Ga0255057_10000479_pt1 | contig 22826 bp, 37 predicted proteins | sample Cases_109_6_MG_FD_189022 | JGI IMG/M metagenome (GOLD analysis project Ga0255057, IMG submission 189022) | Seawater microbial communities from Amundsen Gulf, Northwest Territories, Canada - Cases_109_6 | ecosystem: Environmental > Aquatic > Marine > Gulf | place: Canada: Northwest Territories... | reverse complement strand
AGCGTGCGCTTTGAAGGGGTCGAACAGGCGTATCGGGCTTTGCTCAATAATCCCGGAGGGATGGCTGCGGACCCTTGACACCTTGCACCCGGCCTCCATATTTGTACAAACTCCTGGAAACACACATGTTTTCGGAATCTGAGACGTGACGGATTCATCAATACCAACTATCGAGACCGGGTGCGCCGACCTGCTCACCACGGGCGATATGGCCCGCCTGAGCGACAGCACGCTTCGAACCGTGCGCTTCTACCAGCAGGAAGGGTTGATCGAGCCGGAACGACGAAGCAACTGCGGTCACCGCCTCTTCTCAGATCGCGAGCTCATGAGGCTCCAGTTGGCCCTAGACCTCCGCGAAGCGGGGCTTTCGCTTCAGGGCATCAAAGACCTGTTCTGCCTCAAGTCGGGCTGCGAGTGTCCCGAGGAGGCGAGCGAGCGAATGTCCAAGGTGTTGAAGCAGCAGATCGACGCCATGCAACAGAAGATCGCCAAGCTCAGGAAGCTGCGCGAAGAGCTGACCGCGATGGTCTCGGTGCTGACGGAATGCCAGTCCTGCGAAGAAGAAAGCTTCCCATTGTCCTGCGAGAAATGCGATGTAGTCGACAATCCGAACCTGCCGCGAGCACTGCGTGTGCTCTGGCACGACTGCGGGTAGAATCGCCAAATGGATTGGCTCCCGAGTACTCCCCTCATCGCGGAAGAGCTCGCATGCCTGCCAGTCTTTCCACTTCCTAGGGTCGTATTCTTTCCCGGCACGGCGCTGCCTCTTCACCTTTTCGAGCCGCGCTACCGACGCTTGGCTGAGGACTGCATCGAGAACGGTCCGAAGGCGATGGCCATCACTCTTCTCGCCCCAGGCTGGGAGGAAGACTACGAAGGCAATCCGCCGATCCACGAGATCGCCGGGGCCGGACGAATCGTGGGCCATCAGCTTCGGGCGGACGGGACCCATGACATCATCTTGCACGGGCTTCATCGCGTGCGACTCGATGAGCTTCCGAGCGACGATGTACCCTACAGGCTAGCGCGGGCGGTGCCGATCACCGACGCAGGCTCGGCGGCGTCTACTGATGTGATCGCGATGATGGCCGTGGCGATGAGCGTCGCATCGCACGTCCGTGAGCGCCAACCGGATTTTTCGCTGCAGGTGTCGGCCGAGCTTCCAGCGGGGCGGGCGGCGGATGTCGTTGCAGATCAACTCGTCGTGAGCCCCGAGGATCGGCAACGGATCTTGCAAACCGTCGACGTGAAGGAGCGGGTCGGGCTCGTGACCGCGGCAGTGGCGTCGCTTCTGGCACAACTATCCGAAGCAAGCGCCCCCTCCTGACGCTTGACCCTCGTGGTCGTGATCGTGGTCGTTGCCGTGGTCGTGATCGTGGGTCGTGCTCGTGCTCGGTTCCCTGGTCGCATGAATTCGAGCACGAGCACGAAAACGAAGACGAAAACGAGGAGCAAACTAGAGACAGTTCTAGTCGTCGTTGTTGCCTAGGTGGCCTAAGCGGGCTTGCTTGGTTTTGAGGTAGTCGCGATTGTGCTCGTGAGCCTCGACTTCGTGCGGCTCGCGTCGCGTGACCTTGATTCCATCGGCCTCCAAACCCGCAACCTTACGAGGGTTGTTCGTCATGAGCGCAACCGATTCCACGCCTAGGTCGCGAAGCATGTCCGCGGCCACGTGATAGCCGCGCTGGTCGTCTTCGAATCCGAGAGCCAGGTTTGCATCTACCGTATCGAGCCCTTGGTCCTGGATCGCATAGGCGCGGATCTTGTTGCCGAGGCCGATGCCGCGACCCTCCTGACGGAGGTAGAGCACGGCACCGGTGCCAACCTGCTGAACACGCTCGAGCGCCAGGTCGAGCTGGTCTCGACAGTCGCACTTCAACGAATGCAACACCTCGCCTGTGAGACACTCGCTGTGCACCCGAACGAGAACGTCCTGAGCGCCTTCGACCTCGCCAACGATCACCGCGACATGTTCCTTGTCGTCGTCGAGCTCCTTGTATACGACGACTCGAAACGGCCCAAAGCGCGTCGGGAGCTTCGCCTCCGAATAGCGTTCGACGGTCGGCTGGTGATCACTGCGGTTGCCCATTTGCCCAGTGCGCGGTACCACAACCGGCGTGCTTGTTCCATCCGCCGAGGCTCAGTCGCTCCGCAAGGATCTCGCGGACCTGGTGAGCGGAGGCCGCGCCTCCACGGACCCCGCAGACCGAGCAGCGTACGCACGAGACATGTGGCCGCGGCAACAGATCCGGACGCGAGACGGCGAGGCGGCAATCGCTCCACCCGCCGTGATCGTATGGCCTGCAGATGTGCAAGAGATAGCTGAGGTTCTGCGATTCGCGGCCGAGCGTGGAATCCCAGCGGTTCCCTATGGCGCGGGGAGTGGGGTCTGCGGCGGCATCTTGCCCGACGACCGTACGATCCTGATCGATGTCAAACGGTTGGACGGAATCCGAAACGTCGATCCGGACACGCTAACCTGCAGCGCCGGCGCCGGCATCGTGGGGCAAAACCTCGAAGACCAGCTGAACGCCAAAGGGTACACCTTCGGACACTTTCCCTCCTCGATCTACTGCTCGACGTTGGGTGGATGGATCGCCTGTCGTGCCGCCGGGCAAACCTCGGGGCGTTACGGAAAGATCGAAGATCGAGTGCTTGGGCTCACATTCGTCGACGGTACGGGAAAGATTTGGCGCGCCGACCGGGAAGGCGAGAACGAGGTGCTGTTGCCATTGTTCATCGGGAGCGAGGGGATCTACGGCGTCGTCACCGAAGCGAAGCTCCGCCTCGATCCGGCGCCGACCGAGCGACTGTTTTCGTCATGGCTGTTTCGCCACACCGAAGACGGCCTAGATGCGATCCGGCAGATCTATCAGGCAGGGCTCCGTCCTGCAGTCGCGCGTTTGTACGACCCGTTCGACTCGATGATCTCGAGGAGCTTCAAGAGCAAAGACAAAGGAGAGACCCGTGACCCGTCGGACAAGAGCAAGGGGCCCGGAATCGGAACGCGGTCGCTGGTTCGGTTGATCCGTCGCCCGAGAACGATCAACCGCCTGATCGATTTCGCGGATCCCGCCATGGGAGGCGCGAAGCTAGTGCTCGTGTGGGAGGACAACCCCGAGATCGGCCGCGCGGAGCACGACGAGGCCGAGCGTATCTGCAACAGCTTTCGCGCTCGCAACACCGGCGAGGGGCCAGCGCGCCAGTGGTTCGCTCACCGACACGCGATCAGCTACCGGCAGTCCGCCTTCTTCACGGCCGGGGCGTTCATCGACACCATGGAGGTGGCGGCGACCTGGTCTCGTATGTGGCCGATGTACGAAGCCGTTCGTAAGGCGCTTTCCCCGAACGTATTCGTGATGGCGCATTTCAGTCACGCGTACCCCGAAGGAGCGTCGATCTACTTTACGTTTGCGGGAGCGGCCGCCAACGACGCGGCAGCCCTCGAGCGCTATGACGAAACTTGGCGCTCAGCGCTCCTCGCGGTGGTCGACGTCGGCGGAACGTTGAGCCACCACCACGGAGTTGGGCGCTCGAAGGCGCCAATGATGCGGCGGGAGCAAGGGGCGGCCATCGATGTCGTGCGGGGCATCAAACGCGCGCTCGATCCGCGAGGGATTCTCAACCCTGGGTCGTTGATCCCACTCGGTGAGGCCGAAGATGCTTGAGTTCTTCGACGAGATCCAGCTTAGTCTCCCCGGCACCCTCGACAAGAGCGGAGAGCAACCGACGATCAGCCCGGGTTCGGCCCGCGCCGTCACGCACTTGATGCAGCTGGCCAACAAGACCGGCGTCGCGCTGCAGGTGCCGGGTGGCGAGCCGCATCCCGACCGACCGGCGCTACGACTGGATCGACTCGACGGGATCATCTCCGTCGACGAAATCTCGAGGATTATACACGTCCAGGCTGGGATCGCCCTTGGTGTGGTCGAGGAGAGGGCAAACGATCACGGGTGGACGCTTGGTGTGTCTAAAGCGCTGCACCGGGAACAGGTTGGCGCCTGGCTCGCGCGAGGCGCACCGGGTCGAGCCGACAAGGCCAACGACCCTGTCATGCAAAACGTCGCGGGCCTCGAGCTCGTACTGCCTTCGGGAGCCGAGTTCTCGATCCGACCGGCGCCTCGTCGAGCGGTGGGCCCGGACTTGATTCGTGCGGCCATCGGTGCACACGGACGCCTCGGCGTCATCGTCGGAGCACACCTGGTTGCCCACGCCAAGCTGGTCGAATCGCTGTTCGCATTTTCGTTCCCCGATTCCCGAGCCGCAAACCGAGCGCTCGCCTGGATCCGCGGAAACGGAGTGCGTCCCCTTCGAGCAGCCGTCCAGCGAGACCAACTCCAAGTCGTCCTCGAAGCGGAGGGCCCACGATACGAAGCGGCGACCAAGGTGATGAGGCGGGTCATAGCAGAAAACGGGGGAACGGAGCTTGCGAATCAGCCGAAGATCGACGTCTCACAAGAACGACTCCCCGCAAGCGGAGAGGTCTTCGACCGACTGGCAAGCGAGCTGGACCCCAACGGAGTCCTGCAGCCCTGAGCAGCGTCAGTGCCAGCGTCAGCGCCAGTGGTGCCAGCGCTTAGCTTTCCCCCTGCTGCTTCATCAGCTCCGCCTGATGGTGACTTCGCAACGCGGTCAGGAGCTCTTCCACATTGCCTTCCATCATCCGATCGAGGCTGTGGAGGGTGAGTTGGATGCGGTGGTCGGTGAGGCGGTTTTGCGGGAAGTTGTAGGTGCGGATCTTTTCGGAGCGTTCGCCCGTCCCGACCATGCTTCGACGTTCTGAGCTGATCGCACTCGCCTGCGCCTCGCGTTCGAGGTCGAGGAGCTTGGCCGAGAGGATCTGCATCGCCTTGGCCTTGTTCTGATGCTGCGAACGCTGTTGCTCCGAGCGCACCATGATGCCGCTCGGTAGGTGCTTGATCTGCACGGCAGACATCGTTCGGTTGACGTGCTGGCCCCCGGGCCCGCCGGCGGCGGTCGTGGAGATCTCGAGATCACTCGGGTCGATCTTGACTTCGTCTATTTCGTCGACTTCGGGCATGACCGCCACAGTGGCCGTCGATGTATGGATACGACCCTGCGACTCGGTCGTCGGAATCCGTTGCACCCGGTGTACCCCGCCCTCGAACCGGAGCTTCGAATAGACGTTCTTGCCGGAGACCTCGGCGATGACCTCCTTGATGCCTCCCGCGGATGCCTCACTGAGCGACGACACCTCGACCTTCCAGCCTTGCGTCTCCGCATAGCGTGAGTACATGCGAAAGAGATCCGCAGCGAAGAGCGCTGCTTCTTCCCCTCCGGTACCGCTTCGAATCTCGAGGATCGTGTTGCGTTCGTCGCTCGGGTCCTTCGGAAGGAGCAACAGGTTGATACCCGCCTCGAGCGCTTGCCGTTCCTTTTCGAGGCCCGGGATCTCCTCTTCGGCAAGCTCGCGAAGATCAGGATCGGAGAGCGCTTCCTTGTGGCCCGCGATGTCCTCGACGACCTGGCAGTATCGCGTCCACGTCTCGACAACCTCCTGCAAGTCAGCACGCTCCCTGGTGAGCTGCGTGTACCTCTTCGGATCCGACACCACATTGGGCTGGCAAAGGCGCTCTTCGATCTCGCCATAGCGAGCCGTCAGCGACTCGAGCTTGTCTTTCGGAAGCATCGTTTAGGCCGCGTGGGAAGCACGGAGGGAGCCGTCCCCGCTCAATACTTCCCTAAAGCGCTCAAAACTGGAAAAAACGATCGGTTCGTCGCCGCTCGGCGCCGACTCTTGGATGCGATCTCGCCACGCAGCGGCCTCCATCGCGGCAATCGCGATTTCGACTTGGTCGTCCTCGGGCTCACGTGTCGTGATTTTCTGAAACAAGAAGCCTGGGTAGAGGACCACGCGTTTCCAGCCGGTCGTACAAAAACGGGCACTCAGTCGTTGAAGCTCATAGGAGATGGCGGCGATGATCGGAAGAAGCGCGATCCGCATCGTGAGAAGCGCTAACTGACCGATCCAGCCCCCCACGTCTGGCATCAAGAGCGGAGCCGCAAGCGAGCCGAGGATGATCGACACCACGATCACCACGATCAGAAACGTCGTACCACATCGCGGGTGAAGCGTGCTTTGCATCTGAACGTTCTCTATCGTGAGCGGCAAATTCTTCTCGTACGCGTGGATCGTCTTGTGCTCGGCTCCGTGGTACTGAAAGAGCCTCCGCACCTCTGGAATCCGGCTGATCGCAAGAAGATAGGCGACAAAGATCAAGAGCTTGAAGCCACCGATCAGCACATGAAATGGGGTGTCGGTGAGGCCCAGCTCCCATCCGACGCCCTTGGCGGTCAGGCTCGCCAGGAACTGCGGAAGGGCAATGAACAGTCCAAGCGCGAGCAATGTTGAAATCACCACCGCCAACTTGCCGGAATCGCCTTCTTGGGCGAGCTCCTCTTCGGTCATCTGCTGCTCGGCAGAGAACTGAAGCGCCGAAAAGCCCATCGTCATCGACTCGACCAGCATCGCAACCCCGCGGAACCCGGGAAGCTTCCAAAGTTTCTTCGACCATCGAGAACGATAGGGGCCCTCCCGGAGCGCGATCTTGCCGTCCGGCCGGCGCACCGCGACGGTCAAGCATGCCGGAGCGCGCATCATCACGCCCTCGATGACTGCTTGTCCACCGATGTAGGGTTGGGCCATGGTGACCAGTATAGAGCCCTTGCGGGGCACGTCCGCCTAGTTGTCCGTGGAAGCTTCTGGGGAGGCTTCTGGCGTCGCCTCGGCCTTCTTCGCCTTGTCGGACTTCGCGTACTTCCTGCGGAAACGCTCGACTCGGCCGGCAGTGTCGACGAGCTTCTGCTTGCCGGTGTAGAAGGGGTGGCAAGCCGAGCAGATATCCACCTGTTCGATGGGCTTCGTCGATCGGGTCACGAATGAGTTCCCGCATGCGCAATGCACGGTGATCACGTTGTATTCAGGATGAATGTCCGGTTTCATGCTCTTGTGCTCCCTCGTTGAGCGAGGCCGCCGTATGTAGCCTAGGTGGCAAGCCCTGGCAAATCATCGGGCGGCGGCGCGCGAAACGCAACCTTGATCGCACAATTATGCCTTGATATCAAAAGGTTACAAGAATGTGGGTCGAGCTTCGGCGTGCGGTGTGCAGACGGTACTAAGGCTCGAAAGTCTTTTCGTTTCGGCGGCCGTCCAAGTTAGGGTTTCGTTTCATGCTCAGAACCTTCGTCGCGCTGCTGATCACCGCTTCGATCGGCTTTTCTGGATGCTCCAACAAGACGCCCCAGGCGGAGCCCACCATCGAACCAGCGGAACGCCCCGGAAAGGCTGAGGTGGCACCGAGGCTCGTCGTGCTGATCGTCATGGATCAACTCGCGACGTGGGTGTTGGACGCATATTTGCCGATCCTTCCTTCGGATAGTGTGCTTCGGCGCGCGTACGAAGGTGGCGCATACCACCGGGCCGCCTTCCCCTTCGCCGTGACCCAGACCGCTCCGGGCCACGCCTCGCTCACCACAGGTGTTCCGCCTGCGGTGCACGGTATCGTGGCCAATGCGATCTTCGATTTTGAGCATGGACCCCACAAAACGGTCGACGACCACCAGCATGCCGTCATTGGAAACGCGGAGCGGTTCGTGAGCCCGACCGGCCTGCAGGCACCGACCGTCGCCGACGCGCTCCATCAACACAGCGGCGGAAAGGCGCGGATCGTGGGCATCTCGATGAAGGGTCGTTCAGCGGTTCTTCCTGTAGGCCAGAAGGCGAACGCGGCGGTCTTCTACGATTCGAAAGCGCGGGCGATGACTACGTCGACGTTCTACGCACCAAACGGCAGACTCCCCGCTTGGTTGAGCGCGTTCGTCAAAGCCAACCCGGTCGGCCCACTTCTGCAGGTCTGGAAGCCTGAAAACCCGGATTGGCTCCAAGCCAACTTTGGCCCCGATGCGTGGGCCGGCGAAATGTACCCGAACTTTCCGCATGACCCGAAGGAAGCGATCGACCCGTGGTATGCGTTCGCGGGCACGCCCGAGTCGACCGAATACCTGATCGCGGCAGCGTTCGCGGCAGTCAAAGCCGAAGACATGGGCATGGACGAGGTGCCCGACTTTCTCGTGCTCGGGATCTCGGGAACCGACACCGTCGGGCACATTTGGGGGCCTCGATCCTGGGAGTACGCCGACAATCTGCGTCGAACCGACCGGGCGTTGGGCCGATTCGTCAGGGTTCTGGAGGCGCGGGGACCCGTGGCATTTGTGCTCACCGCGGATCACGGTGTTGCCGCCATGCCCGAGCGCGTGCGAGCCGATGGCGGCACAGCGGGACGGATCAGACATACCGAGGTAATGGTCCATGCGGAACGGGCAGCCGACGCGGCGCTTGGTGAAGGCGATTGGATCGCTGCCTACGTTCCGCCCCTCATCACCTACACTGAAGCCGGCAAACGGCACCGCAAGGACCTCCACAAGGCTCTCAAGAAAGCGATGCCGGCGCTCGAGGGCATCAAGGCAGTTTACGACGCACACGCTGGCGCAAAGTTGCGGGCAAGCAACCGCGACATCGAACGACTCGTGGGCGCGTCGCTACCGAAGGATGCGCCCGGCGACCTGTACCTGGTCACGAGCGAGGGCTGGTTCGATGCGCTCTCCGAGACGGGCGGCACCAATCACGGCTCGCCGTGGCCGTACGACCGAGAAGTGCCGATCTTGATGTGGGGTGCGGGAATCGAGCGCCGAACGAGTAAGAAGGTGCATAGCGTGCTACAGGTCGCCACTACCCTCTGCGTCCTCCTCGACATTCCTCCGCTGACGCTCGCGCCCCAAAGCCCACTTCCAGGTGTCATGCGGCTCCACGATTGAGTATGCTCCGAGCATGAAACTCGTTGTCGCACTTGGGAAAGTCATCGTGCTTGCCGGTTGGGCTTGGGGGCTCTCGTCATTTCTGACCCCAACGATGGTGCCCGCGCCCGATATCGGTCGCATGGTCCTTCTCGGTCTGCTCGCCATCCACGTCGCGGAGGCCTTTGCATTCGCCAAGGGCCTTGCCGCGGAAACCGGCGGGTCGGTCGGGAGCCACGTGTGGCAACTCCTGATTTTCGGCTACTTCCACGTCATGGGCGTGCGCTACAATAGCTGAGCCATGGGCCAGAAACGAATCCACCTCGTCGTTCGCGGCCGAGTACAGGGCGTGTACTTCCGCGCCACCGCACAGCGCGAGGCTCGCCAACATGGGCTGAGTGGATGGATCAAAAACCGTCCCGACGGCGCCGTAGAGATCGTTGCCGAAGGGGAAGAGGACGACGTGAAAGACTTCCTCTCCTGGTCACAGAAAGGCCCATCGACAGCGCGCGTAGACGACGTGCACGTGCGTTGGCGGAGCTATACTGGCGAGTACACCGACTTTCGGATCACGCGGTAGCGCTAGTCGCCATACCGACTTACTCGCGCGCGCGACCGCTTCTTCTCTGCTTTATGGCGCTTGTCTTCGAGACGACGCCATTTGGATGCACGTGTCGGCTTGGTAGCGACTCGGCGCTTGGGTGCAGGGAGTGCCCGCAAGATCAGACGTCGGAGCCCGTCGCGAGCACGCTCGAGATTCTGTCGCTGCGATCGCTCGGCTTGGGCACTGACGAGCACGCCGCCCTCCGCGTCCAGGCGTCTGCCGGCAAGCTTTCGCAGCCTACTCTTCTGGGCTCTGCCCAAGGCTTCCGTCCCCCGGAGGTCAAAACGAAGGGTTATCTTGGTAGCCACCTTGTTGACGTTCTGCCCGCCCGGTCCAGAAGACCGGCTGGCACTCCACGAGAGGTCGGACCCAGGAATCGTCACCCGCCCATCGACGACTAGGTCCTTGTGCTGTCGCGGAGACGGCAGCGTGTCCCCTATGTGAGGAACTCGATCAAGGACATTGGGGCGTTGTCGCCGCGGCGGTGGTTGACCTTAATGATGCGGGTGTAGCCGCCACCCTTGTTCTCTTTCGCGCGATCCATGTAGCGGGGAGCGATGTCGGTGAAGAGCTTGTGGATCAGGTCCACCTCCTCGACCGTGCCGTCGGGATTGGTCTTCGCGAGCTGCTTCGGGAGGAAGCGGGCCACTTGGCGGCGAGCGTGAAGGCGTCGGGCGAGGATCCGCTGGCGCTCTTCCTCGTCTTTGATCTTCGCCACGTCGACGGTGAGGTCATCACCGAGCCGAATGGCTCTCGTGACCAGCCGCTCCGCGATGCGCCGAAGCTCCTTCGCTTTAGCGTCTGTCGTCTTGATCTGGCCGTGCAGAATCAGATTCCCCGCCATGTTTCTGAACATGGCGCGGCGATGGCTCGTATTGCGTCCGAACTTTCTGCCTGCCTTTTGATGTCTCATGACGACCTACCCGCAACCCATCGCTACTGGCTGGCCTGCTGGGTCTTCCAGCGCTCGAGCATCTGCGACCAGTTGTCGATCTGCATGCCGAGCGAAAGCCCCATATCAGCCAGGATTTCTTTGATTTCCTTGAGCGACTTGCGCCCGAAGTTCTTTGTCTTGAGCATCTCGCCCTCGCTCTTCTGCACGAGCTCGCCTATCAGTTTGATACTGGCGTTCTGTAGGCAGTTGGCAGAGCGAACCGAGAGCTCCAGCTCGTCGACCGAGCGGAAGAGGTTCTCGTTGAGGGGCTCTTCGCTGCTCTCCTCTTCGATCGGCTCATCATGCTCTTCGAAGTTGATGAAGATCGCGAGCTGGTCCTTGAGGATCTTCGCGGCATACGCCACCGCATCGGCCGGCTTCACCGCGGCATCGGTCCAAACCTCGAGGGTGAGCTTGTCGTAGTCGGTGATCTGCCCGACACGAGCGTTGGTCACCGCGTAGTTCACTTTGCGGATCGGCGAGAAGAGCGAGTCGATCGCGATCGTGCCGATCGGAATGCCGGCCGTCTTGTTGCGCTCCGCGGGCACATAGCCGTGGCCCACGTTGATGGTGAGCTCGGCAGCGAAACGGCCGCCCTTGGCTATGGTGCAGATCGTGTGGTCTGGATTGAGGATCTCGATCTGGTCGCTGACCTGGATGTCGCCTGCGGTCACCACACCGGCGCCTTCCTTCTCGATCCGTACCGTCTGGACGCGGGCCGTGTGGGATCGGACGACCACTTCCTTGAAGTTGAGCACTATCTCGGTGATATCCTCGACAACTTCCGGAACCGACGTGAACTCGTGCAGCGCACCGTCGATTTTCACGGCCGTGATCGCGGCACCCTGAAGCGAAGAAAGAAGCACTCGGCGAAGCGAGTTGCCCAACGTGATGCCGAAACCGCGCTCGAGCGGCTCCACCACGAACTTGCCATAGATGTCACTCAAGCTTTCCTTATCGACCGGGACACTTCTCGGCCGGATAAGCTCTCGCCAATTACGCGTAACCAGATTTGCGCTCGTCATTCGTTGCCTCCGCAGCCTTTAGACGCGCCGCCGCTTCGGCGGGCGGCAGCCATTGTGTGGGATCGGGGTAACATCGCGCAGCAGGGTGACCCGCATGCCGATGTGCTGAAATGCGCGCAGCGCCGATTCACGGCCTGAGCCAGGACCTTTGACGAAGATCGCGACGGTCTTCATGCCCGCGTCTTGTGCCTTGCGAGCCGCATCCTCAGCGGCGAGCTGAGCGGCAAATGGCGTGCTCTTACGCGAGCCCTTGAAGCCCCGCGAACCGGCGGACGACCATGAAACCACCTCACCCTGGAGATCCGTGATGGTCACGATGGTGTTGTTGAAGGTGGACTGGATGTGCGCAATGCCGTTCGTAACGACCTTCTTCGTCTTACGCTTCTTGCCCTTGGCCGTTTTTGCTTTCGCCATTCTAAGATCGCTTCCTTGCCATGGCGCCGCGCTTCGGACCCTTACGCGTGCGGGCATTGGTGTGAGTGCGCTGGCCGCGACACGGCAAGCCACGCCGATGACGAAGCCCTCTGTAGCATCCGAGGTCCATCAGCCGCTTGATGTTCATGTTCACTTCGCGACGAAGGTCACCTTCGACCTTGTAGTTCTGGTCAATGCACTCGCGGATCGACTTGACGTCGTTCTCGTCGAGCTCTTCCGCCCGCTTGTTCGCCGGAACCCCGGTCTTCTCGCAAATGTATTTCGCGTGATGCGGGCCGATTCCGTAGATGTACTGCAGTGCAATCACCGTATGTTTGCGACCCGGAAGGTCGACGCCTGCGATACGTGCCATGCTCGTTATCCTTGCCTTTGCTTGTGGCGGGGGTTCTCACACAAGACACGCACGACACCTTTGCGGCGTACGATCTTGCACTTCTCACAAATCTTTCTGACGCTTGGTCGAACCTTCATGTCAGCCAATCGCTTCCTTAATACGTTCCGTGATTTCTTCCAGAGAACCGACCCCTTGCACGCCCTTCACGACACCCTTGGCTGCGTAGTGGGCTAGCACCGGCTCGGTCTTAGCTTTGTATTCCTCGTACCGCTTCCGCACGACTTCCTCGGTGTCGTCCGATCGCTGTACAATTTTCGACCCACCGCAGGAGACACACACCCCGTTTTGGGGCGGCGGACTATAGCGGACATGGTAGGTCTGTCCACAGTCGAGGCAAACCCTCCGACCGGTCACCCGATCGACGACATCCTCGAGAGGAACCTCGAGCGACACCACCCGATCGATCTTCCGGGCGAGCGTCTCGAGGAGCTGATCCAGGGCTTCGGCCTGGGCGACGGTCCTTGGATAACCATCGAAGATCGCACCGTTTTTCGCGTCGTCCTGAGTGAGGCGCTTCTTGATCAGGTCCAGAACCAAGCTGTCAGGCACCAACTTTCCAGCTGACATGTACTCGTCGAACTTCTGCCCGAGCTCCGAACCCGACTTCCGTTCGGCGCGCATCATGTCACCGGTCGAAATCTGGGGAATACCCAAGAACTCGATCAGGAACTTGGCCTGGGTGCCCTTGCCTGCGCCGGGCGGTCCGAACAGAAGCAGATCCATCAGGCGTTCCTCGCGCGAATTCGGGAACCCTTGCTCCCGGTGAGGCCCTCGTAGTGACGGGTGATCAAATGGCTCTCGACCTGCTGGGCGAAGTCGAGGGCCACGCCGACCACGATCATCAGCGAGGTGCCGCCGAGATAGAAGGGCACGTTCCAGCGTGATTGAAGAAGCGTTGGGATCGTGACGACCGCGGCGACGTAAAGGGCGCCGCCGACCGTAATTCTGGTGAGGACTGCATCGATGTATTCGGCAGTCGCTTTGCCGGGGCGTACACCCGGGATGAAGGCGCTTTGCTTCTTCAAGTTCTCCGCAACGTCCACCGGTTGGAAGGTGATCGCCGTGTAGAAGAAACAGAAGAAGATCGTCATCGTGGCGAAGACGACGATGTATACCCAGCCACCGGGCACCAAGTTGTTACTGATCCAACGCATCGCATCCGAAACGTACGGGATGTTGGTAGCCGCCAGGGTGATCGGAAACATCAACAGCGACGACGTGAAGATCGGTGGAATGACGCCGGCCATGTTGACGCGAAGCGGTAGATGAGACTGCTGCCCTCCGTACATCTTTCTCCCCACCATGCGTTTCGCATAGGTGATCGGCAGCCGCCTCTGAGCGCGCTCGAAAAACACGATGAACGCCGTGGTGCCGAGGGCGATCACGATCAGCAGCATCAGGTCGATCGGCAGAAGCTCCCCGAGTTGGAATTGCTCGGCGGTCATGAAGATGGCGTCGGGAAGATTGGAGACGATACCGGCGAAAATAATCAAGGAAATACCATTGCCGAGGCCGCGCTCGGTGATCTGCTCACCAAGCCACATCAAGAAAGAAGTGCCGGTCGTGAGCGCCAACACCGTCATCAAACGGAAGCTCCAGCCCGGATTGGAGACGATATCGCCAGCGGTCGAGCTCTCGTTCCAGCCCTCCCACAACATGGCAAGACCCATGCTCTGAAAGATACTGAGCCCAACGGTGCCGTAACGCGTGTACTGATTGATCTTCCGCTGCCCAGCTTCGCCTTCTTTCCGGAGCTCCATGAGCGAAGGCACCACGACCGTCATCAGCGACAAGATGATGCTCGCAGAGACGTAGGGCATGATGTTGAGCGCGAAAATCGACGCCTGCTCGAGCGCACCGCCGGAAAACAAGTTGAACAGGCTCAAGAACCCGCCCGACTGACCGGCCACGTACTTACGCATGGCCGCACGGTCCACGCCCGGGGTCGTGACGAAGATCCCGATCCGGTAGACAGCCAGCATACCCAGCGTGAAGAGGATTCGGCGCCGGAGCTCGGGGATTCGGAAGATGTTCGCGATGCTGCTCATGGATCCGTTGCAGGGTTAGGTAGCGCTCTTTTGCACTAGCTCGACGGTACCGCCGGCCTTTTCGATCTTTGCCGCTGCACTCGCGCTAGCCGCTTGGACCTTCACGGTGAGAGCTTTGTCCAGCTCTCCATCGCCCAGAACTTTGATGACGTCCACTTTGCGCTTGATGAGGCCTGCCTCACGGAGAGCCGCTTCGTCCACCGTGGCGCCGCTGTCAAAGCGCGCGAGATCCTTCACGTTGATGGTGGCCACCTTCTTGGTGAAGGGGTTGGTGAACCCACGCTTTGGGACACGCCGGTAGAGCGGCATTTGCCCGCCTTCGAAGCCAAGCTTGCTGAAGTTACCGGGATGCCTTGCTTTCTGGCCCTTCTGACCATGGCCAGCCGTCTTGCCGAGGCCAGAGCCGGGGCCGCGACCTTTGCGTCGCTTACCTCGGACTGCGCCCTCTGCCGGCCGGAGCCGCGAGAGAATGGGCGTTTCGTTTTGGTCACTCATTGACTTCCTCAACTTGGACGAGGTGGAGCACCTTTTTGATCATCCCGCGGAACGACGGGGTGTTGTCGACCACGACTTCGGTGTGAGGTCCGCGGAGACCGAGGCCTTTCAGGACTCGCCGCTGCTTGTCCATCCGACCAATCCCGCTCCGAATCTGGGTGACTTTGAGTTTGTTCGCGCTCATGACTGCTCTCCTACGACTCGCTCGCCTCCGTGGAAGCCTCAGGCTCCGAAGGCCCTTGCGATTTGGGGCCATGCTCGAACTGCGTGATGTCGCCGGCGCGCCGACCGCGACGTCGAGACACGTCCTCCGGAGACTCGAGCTCCCGAAGCGCGGCAACCGTGGCATTTACGACGTTGTGCGGGTTCGTGGTGCCGAGGATCTTGGCCAGGACGTCTTTGACGCCAGCCGCCTCGAGCACGGGCCGCATCGCGCCACCCGCGATGACACCGGTACCCTCGGAAGCAGGGCGCAGAATGATGCGACCGGCACCCGCGTGGCCCACGACTCGATGGGGAATCGTACGACCGGTGAGGCGCACTCGGAAAATATTTTTCTTCGCGCTGTCGGTACCCTTTCGGATCGACTCGGGAACTTCGTTCGCCTTGCCCATGCCGACGCCGACGTGGCCCTTGCCATCGCCAACGACGACCAAGGCGCTGAAGCTGAATCTCCTGCCACCCTTCACGACCTTTGCGACGCGGTTGATGAAGATAACGCGGTCGGTCAAGTCGTCGAGCGACGCTGGATCAATGATTTCGTCTTTGTATGCCATGCGATCCTCAGAACTTCAGGCCTGCTTCGCGCGCCGATTCGGCCAACGCACGAACACGTCCATGATATCGATACCCGCCACGATCGAAGACAACCTGCTCGACCCCTTTGTCGATGCATGCCTTGGCGACGAGGCTGCCAACTGACTTTGCGGCATCGACTTTGCTTCCGTCCGCAGCCACCGCAACGCTGGACGCAGCAGCGATGGTACGGCCGCCAACGTCGTCGATGACCTGCGCGTAAATGTGCTTCGCGCTCCGAAAGACGGACAGACGCGGACGCTCGGAGGTACCGTGTACCTTTTTGCGAATCCGCAATCTGCGCCGTGCGCGCCCTCTGAGATTTTTCCGCATGATCAGCCTGCGGCCTTTCCGGCCTTGCCTGCCTTCTCTTTGACGTGCTCGCCGGTGTATCGAATCCCTTTACCGTTGTAGGGCTCTGGCGGTCGAATCTGTCGAATGCGCGCTGCAACTCGCCCGACGAGTTGCTTATCTGCCGACTCGAGATGGACGCGCGGAAACTTGGTGCCGGCCTCGTCGATCGTCTCGACCTTGACGGTAACCGTCTGCGGGATGTCGAGAAGCGGCTGGTGCGAGAGACCGACCGTCATCTTGAGTTGGCCGTTCTTGAACTCCGCACGATAACCGACCCCACGAAAATCAAGGGACCGCTTGTACCCAGAAGCCACGCCCTCGACCATGTTGTTGAGGATGGCGCGCGTGAGGCCTTGATACTGAAGGCCGAGCTTACCGGCGCCGGCCGCGGGGATCACGGTGATCTTCCCTTCCTGCTGCTCGACCACCACCTCCGAGGGAACGATGTGCTTGAGCTCGCCTTTGGGCCCCTTCGCGGTGACTTCCTTGCCACTGATCGTGACCTGGACCCCTTGTACGACCTCGACGGGCTTCTTGCCGTTTCGGGACTGTTTTCCTGTATGCGTTTCGGTCATCACCAAACCTCGCACAACACCTCGCCGCCCACGCGCTTAGTGCGCGCGTCGCGGTCGGTCATGATGCCGGCGGACGTCGATAAGATCGCAACGCCCATGCCGTTTTGCACGCGTGGAATGTCTCTGTGACCTACGTAGAAGCGTCGCCCCGGACGGCTCGCCCGGCGCATCCCTACGAATGCGCTTTCGCGATCACGACTGTACTTGAGGACGATGGTAAGACTTTTCTGCACGCCATCTTCCACGCTGTAATCGTCGATGAAGCCCTCCTGCTTCAGAATCTCGGCAAGCTGCTGCTTCAGATTCGAAGAGGGGAGTATTGTTTTCTCATGCTGGGCCTGAGCGGCATTTCGGATGCGCGTCAGCATGTCAGCGATTGGATCGGTCATCATGACTGCACCTCCTACCAGCTCGACTTCGTGACCCCGGGGATATCCCCGGAGAGAGCGTATTTACGCAGACAGATGCGGCACATCTCGAACTTGCGGTAGTACCCTCGCGGCCGCCCGCAGACTTTGCACCGGTTACGGTGTCGCACCGAAAACTTCGGTGTCTTTTCCATTTTGGCAAATGCTCGCTTGCTAGCCATCTGCGTCCTCAGTTCCTGAAGGGCATGCCGAGCGATCGGAGCAAGGCACGTCCCTGGTCATCGTTTTGTGCTGTCGTTACAAAGGTCACGTTCATACCTTTGATACGGTCGATTCTGTCGTAGTTGATCTCTGGGAAGACGATCTGCTCTTTGATGCCGAGCGTGTAGTTGCCTCGGCCGTCGAACGCCTTCGGGCTGGCTCCCTTGAAGTCGCGTGTGCGTGGAAGCGCGATGGACACCAAGCGATCCAGGAACTCGTACATCTGGTCGCCGCGGAGAGTCACCATCACGCCGATCGGCATGCCCTCGCGCAACTTGAAGTTAGCGATCGACTTCTTGGCCCGGGTCGCGACCGGCTTGCGACCGGTGATTGCGGTCAGCTCCTCGGTGGCCGACTCGATCACCTTGGCGTTTTGCACCGCCTCGCCGAGCCCCATGTTGACGACGATCCGGTCGAGCTTCGGAACCTGCATGACGTTGCTGAAGCCGAAGTCCTTCATCAGCTGAGGGACGACCTCGTCTTTGTACTTCTTTTTGAGTCGGGTTTCGTATTCACTCATGACAACACTCCGATCAATCCAGGACCGAGCCGCTCTTCACGGCTACGCGGACGCGCTTGTTTGGGTCCTTTTTGTCGGCTTCGATGCGGACGCGGGTGCGTTGCTCGGTTTTCGGGTCGACCAGCATTACGTTCGACGCGTGGATCGGCATTTCTTTCTCGATGATGCCCGCTTCGCGAAACTTCCGTGCACTCTGATGACGCTTTGCTCGGTTGACGCCTTCGACCAGGAGCAGATCGGCGCGGACCACCTGGAGGACACGGCCTTTTTCGCCTCTGTCCTTGCCAGCAATGACTTGCACGAGATCGCCCTTCTTGATGCGCGCCGTCATCACACCACCTCCGGCGCTAGCGAAACGATCTTCATGAAGCGCTTCGCCCGAAGCTCACGAGCGACGGGGCCGAAGATACGGGTGCCGATCGGCTCGTTTTCCTTGGTGATCAGCACGGCGCTGTTCGTGTCGAACTTGATGTATGTACCGTCGGGGCGCTGATATTCGCGCTTGGTGCGCACGACAACCGCACGGGCCACCTCGCCCTTCTTCACGCGAGCGGTCGGGAGGGCCTCCTTGATGGACACGACGATGACGTCGCCCAGTCCGGCATACCGACGGCGCGATCCACCGAGCACCTTGATGCAGGCCACTCGCTTGGCGCCGCTGTTGTCGGCCACATCCAGCTGTGTTTCGGCCTGAATCATCGTTACACCTCCGGCGGCCGTTCGACTAAGCGCACGACCTCCCAACGCTTCGTCTTCGAACGCGGCCTACAGGCGCGGATCTCGACGACGTCGTTCTTGCGGTACTCGTTGTTCTCGTCGTGCGCGTGGAACTTCTTCTTGTGCTTGACGTACTTCGTGTAGAAGGGGTCTCGCGCGCGGCGGATGACCTCCACCACGACCGTCTGCTTCGCGCGTCCCTCGGACTGCGTCTCGTTGACGACACGTCCGACCAAACGACGACGACGGGCTCGCTCTTTGACGACCTTAGGCGTTCGTGTGGGGGCGGTGGGGTGAGACATGTCACTGGCGGGCGTCGACGTGTTCTGACTGGTCATGGCCCTTACTCCTTGCTCCCGGCGGCTGCCCCGGTGGCGTGACGCTCGGTAAGAATGGTTTTCACGCGAGCGAGATCTCGGCGAAGCTTCTGAATCGAGCTCGTGTTATCGAGCTGACTCGAGTGGTTGTCGAACTGCGCCTTCCAAAGTTGGCGGCGAAGGTCCCCTTCCATGGTCGAGAGCTCCTCGGTGCTGCTCTCACGAATGTCGGCGGCCTTCATAGTTCGGCATCCCTCGACCGGAAGGTCGTCTTGACCGACAGTTTGTGTGCCGCTAGTTGGAAGGCCTCGCGCGCGAGATCCTCAGGGACACCCTGGATCTCGTACAACATCCGGCCCGGCTTGATGACTGCGACCCAGCCTTCGATGGGGCCCTTGCCCTTGCCCATTCGAGTTTCGAGCGGCTTCTTGGTGATCGGCTTGTCTGGGAAGATGCGAATGAAGAGCTTGCCCTGACGCTTGACCTTACGCTGAATCGTCATACGAGCAGCTTCGATCTGACGCTGGCTAATCCGACCTGGCTCCAATGCCTGAAGCCCGAAGTCGCCGAACGAGACCTTGCTACCGCGATAGGCCTTTCCGCGCATGCGGCCTTTCATCATCTTGCGGAATTTGGTTTTCTTTGGTTGAAGCATGACTCGTCCTTAGGCCCGAGCTCCCGGCGCCCCGGCACCCGGACGTTGCGGCAGTTGCTCGCCCTTGAAGATCCAGCACTTGATACCGACAGTTCCTGCCTTCGTATGCGCGGTCACCTCGCCGTAGTCGATGTCCGCGCGGAGCGTATGGAGAGGCACGCGCCCCTCGCGGTACCACTCGGTACGAGCGATCTCGGAACCACCAAGACGACCTCCAGCCGTGACTCGGATGCCCTTCACACCGAACTTCATCGCGGTCGACACAGCCTTCTTCATGGCCCGACGGAACGCGACGCGACGCTCGAGTTGAGTCGCGATGTTCTCGGCCACCAGCTGCGCGTTGGTTTCGGCCTTACGCACCTCTTGGATGTCGAGGAAGAGCTCGTTGTCGGTGAGCTTCTGAAGCTCGGCCTTGAGCTGCTCGACCCCGGCGCCACGCTTTCCGATGATGATCCCCGGACGCGAGGTGTAAATGACCACCTTGGCCTTGTTGGCCGCACGCTCCATTTCGATCTCGGCAATGCCCGCATGCGCAAACTTCTTCCGAATGGCGCGCTTGAGTTTCAGGTCTTCATGAAGCCACTTGGCGTAGTTCTTGTCCTCGTACCATTTGGACTTCCACGTCTTCACGACGCCGAGACGGAAACCATAAGGATGTACTTTCTGGCCCACGATCTAGCTCTCTTCCCCATCACTCACGACGACGGTGATGTGACTTAATCCCTTGACGATGCGTGTAGCGCGGCCCTGTGCGCGAGGTCGCCAACGACGCATATGCTGGTTCGGCGCCATGTCGGCGAAAGCCGTCCTGACGAAGAGCTCATCGAGATTGACCTCTTCGTCTTTTTGCCTGGCGTTCGCAATCGCGCTCCCAATGACCTTCGCCACGATGGGTGCGGCGGACTTGGTCGTGAAGCGAAGCTCGTTGAGCGCCTCGGCCACGTTCTTGCCACGCACCATGTTGAGCACCACGCGGGCCTTACGAGGCGAAATCCTCTGAAACCGTGCTTTTGCGACCGCTTCCATGGTCACCTCTTACCCGTCTGCGGGTTGATCTTGCGACCGCCCTTCTTGTCAGAAGCGTGACCGCCGAACGTCCTCGTCGGTGCGAACTCTCCGAGCTTGTGGCCGACCATGTTTTCTGTGACGAACACGGTCACGAACTTGCGCCCATTGTGGACGGCGAACGTCTGTCCGACGAAATCAGGAGTCACAGTCGAACGGCGTGACCACGTGCGGATCATCTTCCTGTCGCCCGACTTGTTCGCCGCCTCGACTTTGGCCTCGAGGCCTTCGTCGATGAACGGTCCCTTTCTTACTGAACGCGCCATTACTTCTTCTTCCGCCGGCGAACGATGTACTTGTCAGTCGCCTTGTTCTTTCTTGTCTTCAAACCTTTGGCAAGCTGTCCCCATGGGGAGCACGGGTGACGTCCACCTGCCGTGCGACCCTCACCACCACCCATGGGGTGGTCGACCGGGTTCATGGTCGTGCCGCGGTTGTGTGGACGACGACCGAGCCAGCGATTGCGGCCCGCCTTCCCCAGCGTGAGTCGGGCGTGAAGCGAATTGCTCACTTGACCCACGGTGGCGCGGCAGTTGAGGTGCACCATCCGGACCTCGCCGGAAGGCAAACGAAGCTGGGCATAGTCGCCGTCCTTCGCCATCAGCTGAGCTGCAGTGCCCGCCGAACGGACTAGCTGGGCGCCCTTGCCGATCTTGAGCTCGATGGCGTGAATCATCGTGCCAAGCGGCATGTGACGAAGCGGCATCGCATTGCCGGGCTTCACGTCGGCGTAGCGAGAAGAAAGCACCTGCTGGCCAACCTCGAGCCCATCTGGAGCGAGGATATAGGCCTTTTCGCCGTCCACGTACCAGACCAGCGCGATGCGGGCCGAGCGGTTGGGGTCGTACTCGATCGTCCTCACGGTGCCGGGCACGCCGATCTTGCTCCGCTTGAAGTCGATCTTGCGGTACCGCCGCTTATGACCGCCACCGCGAAAGCGCGATGTGATGCGGCCCTGGTTGTTTCGGCCCGCTGTCTGCTTCTTCGAGTCGAGGAGCTTCTTCTCGGGCTTGTTGCCCCGAGTGATCATATCGAAGTCGGGTGCTTCGTAGAAGCGGCGCGACGGCGAGGTCGGTTTGGACTTACGGATGGCCATGATCAGGCTCCCTCGAAGAAGTCGATCGTTTCGCCCTCACGGAGCGTCACGACGGCTTTCTTCCAGTTGCGGGTTTTGGCGTAACCCTTGCCCATGCGACGCATGTGACCGCGCATGATCAGCGTGTGCACATTATCGACGGTCACCTTGAACAGGGTCTCGATTGCAGCCTTGATTTGCATCTTGTTCGCGTCGAGATCGACCTCGAACGTGTACTTGTTCTGCTCCTCGCGGAGCTTCGCGCCCTTCTCGGTGAGGTAGAGGGGTCGCTTGACTACGTCTTCGACGTGCATCACTGACACCTCGCTTCCAGAGCCTCGACCGCCGTCTCGGTGAGCACGAGATGCTCGTGACGAAGCAGATCGTAGAGGTTCACGCCCTCAGGCGGAAGAACCGAGTAGTTCTGCAGGTTTCGTGCACTCAGGCGCAGCTTCTCGTTTTCCTTGCCGTCGACGATGAGCGCACCGCTATCCACCTGCAGTTTGGCCAAGACTTCGGCAAGCTTCTTGGTCTTGACTTCTTTGAGCTTGAAATCTTTGACGACCAAGAGTCGGCCTTCACGAAGTTTGAGGCTCAAGGCACCCTTGAGCGCACCGAGTCGCATCTTCCGAGGCGGCCGGTAGCTAAAATCACGTGGTTTCGGGCCATGGACCGTACCGCCACCGACGAAGATTGGCGCGCGGCGGGAGCCGTGACGCGCGTTACCGGTACCCTTCTGCTTGTACATCTTGCGGTTCGTCGCCGTAACCTCGGCCCGTGTCTGGGCCGAAGCGGCGCCCTTGCGATGGCTCGCAAGCTGCGCTTTCAGAACATCATAGAAGAGGTTCTCGTTCACCTTGGCATCGAAGACATGGTCCGAGAGATCGATCTCCCCGACACCCTTCTTACTCAAGTTGTAAACCTTTACCTTGGGCATGAACCTACCGCCTTACGACTTGATCTCCACGTCGACGCCCGCCGAAAGATCGAGCTTCATGAGGGCGTCGAGGGTTTGCTGAGTGGGGTCCAAGATGTCCAATAGCCGCTTGTGAGTCCTAATCTCGAATTGTTCCCGTGACTTTTTGTCGACGTGGGGCCCACGCAGCACGGTGTACTTGTTGATGCGCGTAGGCAGCGGAATCGGACCCGCGACCCGCGCACCAGTGCGCTTCGCTGTGTCGACGATTTCTGTCGCCGATTGGTCTAGCAACCGGTGATCGTAAGCCTTGAGTCGAATCCGAATCTTGTTCGATGCCATTGTTCTACTCAATGATCTTGGAAATGACGCCGGCACCGATGGTGCGCCCACCCTCGCGAATGGCGAAACGCTGCTTCTCTTCCATCGCAGCCGGGGTGATGAGCTTGACCTTCATCT
>Ga0255057_10000478_pt1 | contig 22852 bp, 24 predicted proteins | sample Cases_109_6_MG_FD_189022 | JGI IMG/M metagenome (GOLD analysis project Ga0255057, IMG submission 189022) | Seawater microbial communities from Amundsen Gulf, Northwest Territories, Canada - Cases_109_6 | ecosystem: Environmental > Aquatic > Marine > Gulf | place: Canada: Northwest Territories... | reverse complement strand
CAGGCATATGAGCATGAACGTATCTGACCGGAAATCCCTTGCCCTACACCGTGCCCGCAAGCCTGTTCATGCTCATATGCCTGTACCTCTTAGCCGCTGCAACCTACACCAGGAGCCGCCGTAGGCGGCCGGGGAACGTCCGATGGCACTAGAGGGCACCCTCCAAGACTTTGCCCTGGTCGATATCCTGCAGCTCGTCGGAATGCAGCGAAAGACCGGGACCCTCACGCTTACCCGGAAAGAGGAGACGATCACCGTCCTGTTGCAGGATGGGATGGTGGTCTGGGCCTCCCCTGGGGAGGAGGCCTTTGAGAAGACCATGGGCCGGATTCTGGTCCGTCGCGAACAGATCACCTCGCAGCGCTGGGAGGAAGCACGGCAACTCCAAACCCGCAAGGGGCAGCCGCTGATCCCCTTCCTCTTGGCGGGGCAATGGGTTTCCCCTCACGATCTCGAACGGGTAATGCAGCGGCAGGTTCTCGAAATCCTCTACCGGACTCTGCGGTGGCGAGAAGGGAAGTACACGTTTGTCGCTCAATCACAGATAGACATAAGTCGAGGTCAGGTCCCTCCCGTGGGGACTGAAACCATCCTTCTCGAGGCGGTCCGACAGATGGACGAATGGCCTCTGGTTGAGCAACGGCTTCCGTCGCCCGATCTGGTGGTTCAGCGCAAGGGCCGATTGGTCGATCGCGAGAAGGTGGCACCGGAGTCGCTGGAGGTTCTTGAACTGGTGGATGGGACGCGGACCGTCCGTGAGATCGCAGAACTTTGCGACTTCGGAGAATTTGACACGTATAAAAGCATCACCGATCTGGTTTCAGATGGGGCCCTCGAGCTCGAGCGGCGGGCCGAGACCACCGAAGGGGTCCGCTCGCCGCGGGTGCGGGTACGGATTCCAAGGAGACTCCCCTCGTGGCTGTCAGCGGCGACGCTAGGGGCCGTCACGCTGGCCGCTCTCCTGTTTCAGTTCTCCTTAGGAACCGACCTCTTCTACCTTCGTTCTTCGCACAGGCCCTCTACACAATCTGCAGTGCTGGCATGGAAGCTCAACGTGGCCAGATCTGAGCTTCCTCAGGCCTTAGACCTCTACCTCCTAGTCCGTGGGGCGTACCCGGATAATTTGACACGGCTGCGCGCCGAAGGTCTTCTTTCTGGTGAGCTTCTGGATCCTTGGGGAAGACCCTGGGTCTATCAGCAACAGGAATCGACCTATCATTTGATGAGCCCTGGCCCCGATGGCCGGATTGGAACCACCGACGATCTGGACATCTCCTCGTCCTGGCACCCTGATTGACACCACCCTGCACCTGTGCTAGCGTAATAAAGTTTTAAGGAGTTTACGGGGAAGGGGTGTGTCTTGGAATACATCCGAACGAAGGCTCCTGCCCGGGGAGCGCGTCGGACAATCGGAGTCTTTCTCGCCGCCCTCGTTATACTCGTCTATTCCCCCCCTGTTGCTGCCGAACAGCAGTCCCGGGCCTTGGTAGAACAACTACAGCAGGTATTCGTGGGGGTGGCGGAACGGTTAAAGCCCTCGGTGGTGAACATTAATACCACCCAGAAGGTACAAACCCGTCGTCGCCCCGAGCCTTCCTTCCGCGGCCCCTTCCGGGAGTTCTTCGGAGAAGAGTTCTTCGAGCGATACTTCAATCTCCCCCGTGAGTTTGAGCGTCGGAGCTTAGGCTCTGGCGTCATCGTGGATGGCAAGGGTTTCATCCTGACTAACAATCATGTGGTGGAGCGGGCGACCGAGATTCGCGTCACGCTGGTGGATGAGCGGACCTTTGAAGCTAAAGTGATCGGGACTGATTCCAAGACCGATCTGGCCGTGATCCAGATTGAGGGGGCCAAGGATCTTAAGCCAGCGACCCTCGGGGATTCCGACAAGATTCGGACCGGTGAGTTTGTAATTGCGATCGGCAATCCCTTCGGATTGAGCCATACAGTGACAATCGGCGTTGTCAGCGCGACTGGGCGTGCCGGCATGGGGCTTGCGGCCTTTGAGGACTTCATCCAGACCGATGCCTCCATCAATCCAGGTAATAGCGGCGGTCCCTTGTTGAACATCGACGGGGAAGTGATCGGAATTAACAGCGCCATCGTAGCCACTGGGCAAGGGATTGGCTTTGCCATACCGATTAACCTGGCCAAGGAGATCATGGAGCAACTGATCAAGACAGGCCGGGTGACCCGGGGGTGGCTCGGGGTTGTAATCCAGCCCCTCACTGAGGAGCTTGCTGAGCAGTTCGGGGTTAAGCCGGGGGCGGGTGTCTTGATCGCCGACGTGGTGGAAGGAGGACCTGCGGACGAGGCGGGCGTAAAAACCGGGGATGTTGTTGAAATGTTTGCTGGAATGTCAGTCACCGATGTCCGCCTGCTTCAGCGACTGGTCGCTTCGGTCAGACCGGGAAAATCAGTCCAGGTAAAGGTGAAGCGACAGAAAGAGGATCTTACCCTTACTGTGACCGTAAGGGAGATGCCCAGTGAAGAGGTTGCAGCCGTCACTCCCCAATCCTTAGAACGATATGGATTTGCGGTGCAGGATCTGACCTCTGAGTTGCGAGAAAGATTCCAGGTGGAAGAGGGAGGGGTATTGGTCTCCTCGGTGGAGCCGGGGAGTTCCGCATTCCGACGCGGCTTGCGGCCAGGGGATGTAATCTTGGAGGTCAATCGTCAACCGGTCCAAAGCCGCCGAGATCTGTTGGAAATTCTACGAGCATCCCGACCCGATAGTGACTTGCTGTTGTTGACTCAGCGCGGAAAGAGCACTCGCTTTATTGTTGTCCCTCCGGTGAAGGGTCAACCACGCCCATGATAGGTTCCCAGTATGGCACGCAGGACACCTCAGTTTTACGAAGAGATAACTGACGAGGCTCTCTCTACCTATCTCCGGCGCATCGTCAAGATCCCGCTCCTCAGCAAGGCCGAAGAACTCCACCTCGCCAAGCAGATCCACAAGGGGGATGAAAAGGCAGTCAAGAAGCTTGTCGAATCCAACCTCCGGTTTGTGGTGAAGGTGGCGTTACAGTACCAAGGGTATGGCCTCCCCCTTTTGGATCTGATCAACGAGGGGAACCTGGGACTCCTGGAGGCCTCCTGTCGCTTTTCCCCAGACTACAATGTCAAATTCATCACCTACGCCGTTTGGTGGATTCGTCAAGCGATTATGCAGGCCTTGGCCCGGAGCAGTGGAGCCCTGCGCTTCCCTGTCCGGAAGATCCGCCTCGCCAGCAAACTGCGGAGTCGCCGGGCAGAGATGCTTCAACAAGAGGGGAAAGAGCCGACAGAAGAAGAACTCGCGAAGGACCTGAAACTGACTCGCGCCGAGGTCGACGCATTACTTCAGACCAATTTACCTCAAACCTCACTGGAGGAGTTACAGAGGCGAGAGGAAGCCCGGGAGCCAGGGACGGATCGGGTCCCTCCCGCTGACAATGAACTGGTCCGAAAATCGTTTGAGCAAGAAGTCGAGCGGCTGCTCAAAGTGCTGACTCCCCGAGAGCGTGCAATTATCGGGCTGCGTTACGGTCTCGGAAAGGAGGAGCCCATGACGCTCGAGGAAGTGGGTAAGCGATTCAGACTCTCCCGGGAACGCATTCGGCAAGTAGAGGAGAAGGCCAAAAAGAAACTCCTCGCCATGGCAAGGGCTCGGCATCTGCAGGACTTTCTGAACTGAGGAGAACCCGGTGACCACCTGGACAGTAGTTGTGCTCATCGTGCTCGCGATGGCTGTGGTGATTATGGCATGGGCGTTGTGGCAAACCGTCAGCCACCTGAAGAGGCTCGAGGCCACTAAGGGGCAACCGGACCAGGGCCTGCTGCTGCTGCAGGGAGAGATCCAAGCTTCCCGTGGCGAGGCGCGACAGATTCAGGCCGACACTCTGGCGTCAGTACGGCAAGAGCTTTATCAGTTCAGGACGGAGATGACCAGCCACATGGGCACTATGGGAAGCGGAGTACAAGAGCAGCTTCGCCATGTCACGCAAGTAGTGGGTACTGTGCAAGGTGGACTCGGGAAACTCGGTGAGGCGACCCAACGGGTGTTTGACATCGCCAAGGACATCGCCGGCCTGGAGCAAATCCTCAAATCCCCCAAACTCCGAGGCGGACTCGGGGAGATTTTTCTCGAAAATCTCCTCTCTCAGATGCTCCCACGAGATCACTATGTGCTCCAGCACACGTTCTCGACCGGCGACCGCGTCGATGCAGTCATCAAGATTGGTGGCCGGCTGGTCCCGGTGGATGCGAAGTTTCCCCTGGAGAACTTTCGCAGAGTGCTGGAGGAGCCCGACGAGGAGAAGCGTCGGCAGATGCGGCGAGCCTTTGCCCGCGACGTGAAGGGCAGGGCGGATGAGATCGCCAAGAAGTACATCCTGCCTGACGAGGGAACATTCGACTTCGCCCTTATGTATATCCCCGCCGAAAACGTCTATTACGAGATCATCGTGAAGGATGAGGCCATAGAGGAGGAAACCGCGGCGGCCTACGCTATCGGTCGTCGCGTCATTCCCGTTTCGCCCAACAGCTTCTACGCCTACCTACGAGTCATCGTGTTGGGACTTCGAGGCCTCCATATCGAGCGCGACGCTCGGGAAATCCAGGCGCGCCTCATGCGACTGCGTGGAGACCTTGACAAGTTTCGCGAGACCTTTGAGGTCCTCGGCAAGCACCTGACCAACGCTCGAGGCAAGTACGAGGAGGCTTCCGGCGCGTTGAACCGAGTCGAGGCGAAGCTGGAAGGGATCGAGGGAAAGGGCGAGCAGCCGGCCCTTCCAGGAACCGTATAGTGCACCGCTTCTTAATCCTCTGCTGTAAGCATCGTTCCCTTTTTCTCTGCGGAAGTGCCCCCAAGCTTTTCTACGGTGCTTGAGAACCCTTTTTCACACCTCACTTCTTCTTTAGAACTGTCCATCTGGTCCTTGTATACCCATGCGAAAGTCTGTGGATGGCTTCTGGATTTCTCATCACGCCCCCAATTGACTTCGCTGGAGTGCTCTGATAGCATCTCGGAGAACTCACTCCTGAGGTGTTCATCGTGACTCTGTTGGACCTCCTGCAGCAATCGACAGAGAAGTTTGCGACGAGAACCGCCCTGGTGGCGGGCGATCACTCAATCACCTACGCCGAGTTGTGGGCGTCTGTTGTACGCTTAGGGGCCGCATTGCGCCGTCTAGGAGTCGAACCGGGAGAGAGGGTCGGTGTGATGCTGCCCAATGTGCCGGCATTCGTTCAGGCGTATTTCGGCATCCTGGCGGCTGGCGCGACGGTTGTTCCCTTCAACATCCTGTATAAGACGGAGGAGATTCGCTACGTTCTTGAAGATGCGGCGATTCAGCGGATTCTCACCACTCGAATCTTCGAGACTCTCCTCCGGGAAGCGGCCCATCAGGTTCCGCACCCCCTTCGGGTGATCCCCATGGACTCAGAGTCGGGAGCATTGGAATATGGTGCTTTCGGCGGTGTCGGCCAGACGCTGGGAGGTGGGCCAACGAGTACAAATCCTGAAGACATAGCCGTGTGCCTGTACACATCGGGGACCACGGGCCGTCCCAGGGGAGCCCTCCTCACCCACAGAAATTTGATGAGCAACGTCATCTCCTTCCACCAGATAGCTCCGTGTAACGAGCGGGATCTTTTTCTTTGCCTTCTTCCTTTGTTTCACTCCTTCGCCGCCACCGTCCTCATGCTGTTTCCGTTGAGTCTTGGGGCAGGAATTGTTTTGGAGTCTCGATTTGTTCCCGAACAGACCCTGCGAACTATGGCGAAGCACAAGGTCACCGTCCTTTGTGCGGTCCCCTCCATGTATGCTGTCTGGTCACACCTGCCGCCCCTCGAGGTGGATCTTTCCTCAGTACGACTTGGCGTCTCGGGTGGGGCAGCTCTCCCCGTAGAAGTCCTTCATCGGTTTGAGGCGCGGTATGGGGTTCCGATTTACGAGGGGTATGGCTTGACCGAGGCTTCTCCGGTCCTGACCGAAAATGCTCTGTTGGGTGATAGAAAGGTGGGATCCGTGGGAAAGCCACTTCCAGGGGTTGATCTGCGCGTGGTGGATGCGGCAGGGAAAGACGTCCCTCCGGGAGACATGGGGGAGATCGTGGCGAGGGGTCCTAATATTATGCAGGGCTATCTCAATCAGCCTGACACCACTGCTGAAGTCTTGAGAGATGGCTGGCTCCACACAGGGGATTTGGGCCGACAAGACGCAGACGGATATTTGTATATCGTAGACCGAAAAAAAGACCTGATCATCGTGGCGGGGCTGAACGTTTATCCTCGGGAGGTCGAGGAGGTATTGGCAACCCATCCCGCGGTGGTGGAGGTGGCAGTGATCGGAGTTCCAGATCCCACACGCGGCGAAGTTCCGAAGGCTTACGTGGTCGTGGGGCCGGGAGCAACCACCTCAAAGCGGGAGCTGCTGCGCTTTGTTCGGGAGAGGCTCGCCTCTTTCAAGGTTCCTCGGGAAGTGGAGTTTTGCCAGAACTTGCCTCGGACCATTTCTGGGAAGGTCCTGCGCCAGCAGCTTCGGCCCCCTGCTGAGGCATCATAGACAACGAAATGGGAAGAGGGTGATGGGGGAGCGGGTGGCTGTCAAAGATCTGAAGCTCAACGAGACTGTGACCTCATTCTTTTTGGCACGAAATCCTCAACACCGCCTCCGCAAGACGGGCGAACCCTTCTTAACCCTCCTCGTGGCAGATCAGACAGGTGAACTCCCGGCGGTGATGTGGGAAGACCTGGAAGGGGTCGGAGAGCGGATTCGAGAGGGGGATCTGGTAAAGGTACACGGCGTCGTCGGAAGCTATCAGGGAGAGATGCAGCTCACCATTCACCGGCTGCGCCCGGCTCGAGAGGGCGAGGCCGCTTTGGAAGATTTTCTGCCCACCACCGAAGCGGATGTGACCTCGTTGCTCGCCTTTCTCCAGGAGACGGTCAACACTTTTACGGCCCAACCCCTGAAGCAGCTCCTTTCTCGGATTCTTGAGGGGGAGGGTTTTCGCGAGGCCTTTGCCGGTGCCCCAGCAGCCAAAGGACTCCACCATGCGTACCTGGGAGGCCTACTGGAGCATACGGTGTCCGTGGTGCAGCTGTGCGAAATCATCGCCGCTCACTATGGGGAGGCGGTCGATCGTGATTTACTCCTCGCCAGTGCGATCCTGCATGACGTGGGAAAGATCTTTGAACTCACGTGGGATCGTGGTTTCGATTACTCCGATGAGGGGCGGCTTCTCGGTCACATTACGCAAGGAGTGCTGTTTGTCGAGGAGCAGATTCTGCAGATCCCCGATTTCCCGCCTCCGGTGCGGATGGAGCTGTTGCACAACATCCTGAGCCATCACGGCCAGTACGAGTGGGGGTCGCCGCGGCGACCAAAAACGTTGGAAGCCCTGATTCTCCACGCGGTGGAGAACCTGGATGGGAAAGTCAACCTCTTCTTGAAGCTGGCCAAACGCCACCCCGATCCCCACCGGGAGGGGTGGACCATCTTTCACCGGAGCTTCGAGCGTCCCCTATTCTTTGGGGAGGCAGACTCGTCCAAGGGGAGTACTAGGGGTGACACGGGAGGAGCCATGAGTACCCCATGATGGGCGAGGGCTCCAATCCCCGCTTGCCTTTGAAGGCCCTCCTGTTACGGAAACCCTGTTTCTACCGGAAAGAGATCACTTTCCTTCCTGAAGATTGGCCACCTCTGTTCAAGTAGCCTATCACTCGAGGAGAGATATCTTTTGATGGCAGCAAGTTTTTTTGAAATAGGTGTAAAATTATGTTGACAAAAAGCTATCGTTTGATGTATTTATTTCATCATGGGGTTAGAGCGAGATGTTGGTCCAACTATTTTCGTCCGAAACCCGGGTAGCAATGCTCGAGTTATTCTTGACCCGGCCGGACCAACGGTTCTACGTGAGGGAAATTGCCCGAGAGCTTCGACGCGATATCTCGGGAATTAAGCGGGAGCTAGATAATTTGGAAAAGGCAGGCCTTCTGACGAGCATGAAGGTTGGCAATCTCCGGTATTACACTGTCGAGAAGTCCTTTCCCCTGTATCCAGAATTGAAGGCGATCATCGATAAGACCCGTGGAATACCTCAGGCGATTGGCGAGGCGCTTCGGGGTATTTCAGGAATCAGGGTCGCATTCATCTTTGGCAACCATGAGGCCACTGAGGGAGAAGCCATTGATGTGTTAGTGGTGGGGCGCGCCCACATGGCTCGATTAAATCGGGTCGTGGCGGATCTGGAGCTGCGCCTCGGGCGGAGTGTCAATTACCTGGTCTTTGACGATGGCGAGTATCAGCGGCGGAAGACAGAGGGAGATCCTTTCCTGCGGGAGGTGCTACAGGGAAGGACCACTCTGCTGATCGGGACAGCGCATGATCTTTGAACACCTAAAGGCGAAAGGGCTGGTAGAAGCGGTGGCACCCGACTTGCACCGGGCGAGCCGTCTAATGGCAAGGGCTCACAAAGACCTGAAGACCGCTCAGGCCATGGTGGGAACCGATCCGGAATGGTCTTACCTCATTGCCGCCCATGCTATTCTCCGAGCAGCCCGGGCCCTCGCGTTGGTAGAGGGCCTTCGTCCTCGGGGGCGGGAGCAGGCACGAACGCTCCTCCAGATGGCGGGTTGCCTTGTCGGTGAAGGCGAAGCTTCGATGGTGAACGACCTTGACCAAGTGCGAAAGAAAGGGCAGCATTTTTTGGAGTCGGCAGATCGCCCGATTTCTCATTATGAGTTAGAGGCAACGCTGAATCTCGCAGAGCACTTAGTCGGAGTCGTGACCACGCACGTCTATGCCAAAGAGCTTCAGATGCCGTTATTGTGAAATCCCCCGGACAGGGGGTCGCGGGGGAAGATTTCGAGGAAAGGGGGTGAGAGAGAGTGGCAAAGAAGAGGAAAGCTGCAGCAAAGAAGAAGACGAAGGCTAAGACCAAGAAGAAGAAATAGGAGCGATACCGGACAAGGTCGCGGGTAAAGACCTGCGAGGAAAGGGGGTGAGAAAGGGTGGCAAAGAAGAGGAAAGCGGCGGCAAAGAAGACGAAGGCTAAGGCTGCCCCCAAGAAGAAGAAGAAATAGGGGTGCCTCGCTGGGGGGAAGTCCCCCCAGCTGTCTTCATAGTGTTATAATCTGCGTTGAAGGAGATCGTATCATCGGGGCTCGTCGTCAAAAAGAAGGAAACCGCGAATGAGGGTGGCAGAGGTGCCAGCCACCTGACGATCGCGGACTCAGAAATTTTCCTCTCCTCCCTCAGGGAGTGTGGAAAAGTTGTCTTCCCTGAGCGGCTATGGTATTTTCCTCTCTCGAACGGTCTTCTCCATTTTCCTCTCTTCCGGATAAGGATATGGAATCATTTGTCGGCCTTGACTACTATCGGGTGAACGAGTTGTACAGCAATGAAGAGCGCTTGATCCGTGACACGGTGCGCGATTTCGTCGATGCAGAAGTGCTTCCGATCATCGAGACCCATCACCGGCAGGGGACATTTCCTGTCGGAGTCATCCCTCGCCTAGGCGAGTTGGGAGTCCTGGGAGCCAACCTTCAGGGTTACGGGTGTCCTGGAATTTCTGAAGTGGCTTACGGACTAATCATGCAGGAGCTCGAACGAGGGGACAGTGGGCTCAGAAGCTTCGCAGCCGTCCAGGGGGCGCTCGTCATGTATCCGATCTACGCCTTTGGGACAGAGGCGCAGAAGAAGGAGTGGCTTCCGCGCCTTGCCAAGGGGGAAAAGGTCGGGTGCTTCGGCCTCACCGAGCCCGACCACGGATCCGACCCTGAAAGTATGGTAACGAAGGCTATCCGAAGGGGCGATGACTACATCTTGAATGGGAGCAAGCTGTGGATTACCAATGGGACGATAGCTGATGTTGCAGTGGTTTGGGCGCGGACCGACGAAGGAATTCGGGGCTTCTTGGTGGAAAAGGGGACGCCGGGGTTCACCGCGAGGGAGATCCATGGGAAGTTCTCCTTACGAGCCTCCGTGACCTCTGAACTCATCTTCCAAGACTGCCGCGTTCCCAAGAAAAATCTGCTGTCCGGAACCGAACAGGGAGTAAAGGCGGCTTTGATGTGTCTGAGCCAGGCGAGATACGGCATCGCTTGGGGGGCTGTGGGGGCGGCCATAGCATGCTACGACGTTGCCCTCAAGTACGCCAAGGCCCGGGTCCAGTTTGGTCGCCCGATCGCCGGATTTCAGCTGGTGCAACAGAAGCTGGTGTATATGCTCACCGAAATCACCAAGGCGCAGCTTCTGTGTCTTCGGCTTGGCCAATTGAAGCAAGCAAAACAGATCCATCACACCCAGATCTCTCTGGCCAAGATGAACAATGTGGAGAAGGCCCGGGAGATCGCCCGGCAGGCCCGGGAGATCTTGGGGGCCGCTGGTATTGTGGATGAGTACCCGGTTATTCGCCATATGCTAAATCTCGAGACGGTGTACACCTATGAGGGGACGCACGAGATCCACACCCTCATTTTGGGCAGGGACATCACCGGGCTCAGTGCCTTCGCCTAATCCCCCCCCTCCTGCCACGCTCGTGGCATGATCGCTGGCTTCCTCCTTCACTTGTCGGCCCCCCCTATGATATACTCAAAGCATGCGATCTTCGTTTGCCAACTTGGCGGTCATGAGTGCCCTCGTGGGGATGGGTGTCGTTGGACTTTCTCTCCTGGCAGGGGCAGAAGGGCACAGCAGACCCGGCATTGTCGCGTCGCCGAGCTCATCACCCGATGCAGCCATCGACCGGATTCGGATGACCGAGTCGCGAATGGGAGAGCCGCTCTGGGAGGTTGAGGCAGACAAAGGAGAGATCTTTGAGGATCGAGGAATCGTCATTCTCACTCGGGTGGTTCACCCCGTGCGGATCGTTATTCATAATGGTAAGGAATCGTTAACTACTCTTGCCGAAAAGGCGGTCGTGGACCTTACAACAAAAGATCTGCAGCTCTTCGGCCACGTCCGGTCCGAATCCAGCAAAGGGATGAAGTTTTCCACCGAACACCTCACCTGGTCTGCGGGAAAACGGCAGATCAGCACCGATGCTCCGGTTGTGATCAAAAAGGCGGGGTTGGAGATCCGGGGGAAGGGGATGGTGGCCGACACGATCTTGGAGCGCATGACCATCCGCAAGCCGGTCACGACTCTGATCACGCTGTCGAGAAAACAGGAGCCCGGTCGATGACTCGACTAGCGGGTTGGGTGGGCTGTGTCCTGTTGCTCTTGTATGGAACGTCCGCACTGGCAGCCCAGGCCCCGTCCTTAAAAGGGAGGGAGCCCGAGGGGCCTACGACCGTTACCGCGGATCGACTGGAGGTGAGCAGAAAAGAACGACGCGCAATTTATACGGGAAATGTTGTGGCGAAAACGGCGGATTTTACGGTCACTGCCGATCGGATGGAGTTTACCTTTGATGAGAAGATGGAAGCGGTTGAACGCATGGTGGCGATCGGCAATGTCCAGATTTCCCGGAGCGACGGAACCAAGGTGGTCTCCGAACGGGCGATCTATTACATCCCTCAGGAGAAGGTGGTTCTGGAGGGGCATCCCAGGGCCTCACAGGAAGGAAACACGGTAAGTGGGACGCGAATCACCCTGTATTTCAAAGAGGACCGCCAGGTGGTCGAGGGGGATGGAAGCGAACGAGTAACCGCCGTCATCTACCCCAAGCGGCAGCCGCGGCAGGCGAGGTGAATCTGGCTGGTGAATCAGCGATCTCCCGTCAGGTCTGGGACGGACATTCCAGAGGATGGTCTTCGAGCGGAGAAGTTGGTCAAGGCCTTCCGGGGGAGAAGGGTTGTTTCCGGGGTCAGTTTAGCCATCCGACCGGGGGAGGTGGTCGGCCTTTTGGGACCAAATGGCGCGGGGAAGACGACCACTTTTTATATGATCCTTGGCCTTCTCCAACCGGATGGCGGACGTGTCTTACTAGACGGGGAGGAGATTACCAGCCTTCCAGTCTACCAGCGAGCGCAGCGCGGGATGGGATTTCTTCCCCAGGAGGCATCGGTCTTCCGGCGGCTGACGGTCAGGGAGAATCTGATGGCCGTCCTTGAGATCCTTCCCTTGAGTGAGGCGGAACGGATGAAGCGTCTGGATAATTTGCTCCACGAGCTGAACATCGCTCACCTTGCCGAGGCACCGGCCTATAGTCTCTCCGGTGGTGAACGACGGCGCACGGAAATCGCACGCTCTCTGGCGACGTCGCCGGCTTTTATCCTCCTGGATGAGCCATTTGCCGGCATCGATCCCATCGCCGTGTATGATATACAGACCCTGTTGATGCAACTCAGGAGCAGGGGTATTGGTCTCCTCGTTACCGACCACAATGTGCGAGAAACTTTGCAAATTGTTGACCGCGCTTATATCATTCATAATGGTGAGGTATTGCTGTCCGGGACCGCTTCTGAGCTGGCCGCCGACCAGAAGGCGCGGGAGATTTATCTCGGGGAGCGTTTTACCCTGTAGGCTGATGCCGGATGACGCTAGGCGCCTGTTAGCGGGGATAATACGAGGGAACCACCGAGAGATTTGGGCGAAAGTGCAACCACCAACAGTGATTTGAGCAGCTATCGCTATGGAACTCCGGCTTAGCCTTCGTCAGACCCAGCGGATGATCATGACTCAATCGCTGCAGCAGGCGATCGGGCTGTTGCAGCTGTCGCGGATGGAGCTCCTCCAGCAGGTACGGCAGGAAGTGGAAGAGAATCCACTTCTGGAAGAAGAGCTTCTGGAGGATGGCCAACTCCCGGCGGAGGGGACGGGGGAAGGAAAGGAAGGGGAGGAAGAGGGGGAACGAAGTGAGGACCCCCTCAGCGATTTTGACTGGGAGAGCTATCTGCAGGACGCCTCAGACTATCGCCGGGAGTTTCCCCGGGAAGAGGTGGAAGGCTGGTCTTCAGAGGAACGCCTAACCCGTCCCCGCTCCTTGTCGGATCACCTTCTCTTTCAGCTTCACCTTTCCACCTCGGATCCGGTCCTGATCGAATGGGCCACCGAGATTATAGGAAATCTCGATGAAAACGGGTATCTGAATATATGCCTGGAAGAACTGAAGGGGAGTCGGTCGGTAGATCTAACCGTGATAGAGGAGGGTCTCCGGCTGGTTCAGAGCTTCGATCCCGTCGGGGTGGCCGCGCGAGACCTCCGGGAGTGTCTCGTCCTTCAGCTCGATAGTTTGACGGATGGAACAGAGGTCGCCCTGGCGCGCACCCTGGTCGCCGATCACTTGACAGAACTCGAAGGGCGTCATCTGACGAGGATTGCAGATAAGCTGAAGGTCCCGGTGAAGTCGATACAAGATGCGCTCCTCCTGATCTGTTCTCTCGAACCGAAGCCGGGGCGTACCTTTAGCACCGAGGAACCCCGATACATTACCCCCGATGTCTTTATCCTGAAGGTTGATGATCGCTTTCTAGTAGTCCTCAACGATGATGGTCTTCCCCGCCTCAGAATCAGCTCTTACTACCGCGGGCTGTTGAGCAAGGGACGCTCGGGTTCCAGGGAGACCCGGGACTATGTCGAGGGCAAGATGCGGTCTGCCCTGTGGCTCATCCGCTCCATTGAGCAGCGTCAGCGCACTTTGTTCAAAGTAACCGAATCGATTGTGAAGTTTCAACGAGACTTCCTGGAAAACGGTATCACTCTCATGCGGCCGCTGACACTCAAGGAGGTGGCCGAGGATATTAGTATGCACGAGTCTACGGTGAGTCGGGTCACTACTAACAAGTATGTTCACACCCCCGAAGGTCTCTTCGAGCTCAAGTACTTTTTCCATCGAGGAGTCCAGGCCGTAGATGGCGGGTCGGTTTCCTCCCTCACAGTCAAGGAGCTGGTCCGAAGGCTCCTCACTGGAGAAGATACAGGCAAGCCTCTCTCTGACCAGAAGGTCGTAGAGATCTTAAGACAACAGGGCATTGAGATCGCCCGCCGGACCGTCGCCAAGTATCGGGGACAGCTCAAGATTCCTTCCTCCAGCCGGCGTCGGAGATACTAGTCTCCCTCCGGTCCCCTTCCCGCTGGTTCCTTTTCCTCAGGAGGTTACAAAAACATGCAGGTCTTTCTCACCGGGCGCAATCTAGAGGTCACCGAGGCCCTCCGGCAATATGCGGAAGAAAAGGTGGGGAGGCTCCAGAAGTACCTCGACAAGATCACGTCCGCCCACATTGTTCTGTCCTTGCAGAAATACCGTCAGATCGCAGAGGTGACCCTCCGCGTGAGGGACCTCACTATCCGCGGGGAAGAGAGCACAGAGGATCTGTATTCCTCGATCGATCTGGTGATGGAGAAGGTGGAACGCCAGTTACAGAAATATAAGGGGAAGATAGTGAGCCATGCCAATCGGAGCGCGAGGACTCAGGGCATGGCAATATCCCCGCTGGAGGAGGAGGGGCCTCGGGTCGTGAAGACCAAGCGCTTTGCCATGAAGCCGATGTCACTCGATGAGGCCATCTTGCAGATGGATCTGCTCGGTCACAACTTTTATGTCTTCCGCAACGCCCGGACCGATGAGGTCAATGTGTTGTACCGACGCCATGAGGGCAACTATGGCTTGATCGAGCCAGAGACCTAAGAGCCGTTGGTGGCGCATCGGAAGGAGTCAATGATCCCACTGCCTCTCGTTTGCTTCAGCGGTTAACAGCGGGGAATCGGCCAACCGGGGACCCATGGAGTTTATCATCGTTACAGGGATGTCGGGTGCCGGCAAGAGCCAGGCGATCAAGACCCTGGAAGACCTCGGTGTTTTTTGCGTTGACAACCTTCCCGCCTCCCTCATTCCAACTGTCGCAGATCTCTGTGCCCACTCGGAACGGAACGTCGACCGCGTTGCTTTCGTTATCGACATTCGAGAGGGAGAGTTCCTTGGCCCCTTACACGAGGTCTTGGCCACACTAAGGCAGCGCGGACATGCCGTCCGCGTCCTCTTCTTGGAGGCGGATGATCAGATCCTGCTCCGGCGGTTCAGCGAGAGCCGTCGGCCCCATCCCCTCGCGCCGCGGGGGTCGATTCTCCAGGGGATCAGTCTCGAACGGCAGCGAATGGCCCAGCTCAAGGCCGAGGCCGACATGGTTCTCGATACAGGTGACCTCACCATCCATGACCTCCGGAGACTCTTGGTCAGCGCCTTCCACGACCATCGACCAGGCAGTAAAACGACGATCACGATTGTTTCTTTCGGATACCGGCACGGTCTCCCCCCCGATGCCGACCTCATCTTCGATCTCCGCTGCCTCCCCAATCCGCATTTCCAGGAGGAATTGCGGCCGCTTAGTGGGCAAAATCCCGAGGTTGCCAAGTTCCTCCTGGACAATCCCAGGGCTCGATCGTACCTAGAGCAGCTCTGGAATTTTCTTCAATTTACATTTCCGTACTATCTGCAAGAAGGAAGGGCCTATCTCACCGTCGCCCTTGGCTGCACCGGCGGGCGGCACAGGTCGGTAGCCGCCGCCGAGTATCTAGTCGGCCAGTTTGAGGCTAAAGGCCACGAGGTGGGGGTGCGGCATCGCGACATCGATAAAGAGTAATTCGATGTCCGGAGTCATGAGCATTCCCGAGCGGGGGAAGCACGAAAGCCGCTGGCGTTTTATTCTGGACGAGCCCCGCGATGGTCCGACCAACATGGCCATCGATGAGGTACTAGCGTCCGGTTGCGCCCGAGGCTGGAGTCCCCCTACTCTCCGTCTCTACCGCTGGACCATCCCTACCGTCTCGCTGGGCTACAACCAACCCATCCACGGGCAAGTGGACCTGTCTACCTGCCATCAGCGTGGGGTCCCCGTAGTGCGACGGCCCACGGGGGGCCGGGCTCTCCTTCACGACCAAGAGCTTACTTACAGCCTTGCCCTGCCCAACCGCCGGGGGAGCCGGGGTGTCCTTCAAGACTATCAATGGATTAGCAAATGTCTCCTCCTCGCCGTGAGAAAATTAGGAGTGGTGGCGACCTTGAGCCGAGGCGATCGCGCCGCAGGCGCGGCAGGCGGCCTCTGTTTCAACTCTTCTTCACGGTATGAGCTGACGGTCGATGGACGAAAGCTGGTCGGGTCGGCACAAAGACGGTATGACCACGCCCTCCTCCAGCAGGGATCCCTCTTGATTGAGATAGACCTTGCCGCCTGGATTGCACTCCTTCCACAGGCGAGGGAGATGGCAATGCGGGCAACTGCTCTCCGGTGTGTGCTCGGGCGATCCGCCTCGTGGGAGGAGTTAGTTAAGGCCATACATGTTGGGTTCGAGGAGGGGGCCGGAGTCGGGCTGGACTTGGGCGAACTAACACCGCGAGAGTTGAAGACGGCTCAGACTCTGGTGCAGAAACAGTACGGAACCAGCGATTGGACCTTTCGCCGATAGAACATAGCGCTCAGAGGGTGCTTCTGACGGCCCCGTGACTGAGTTGCGCCTTGACAGGTGTAGCAAAAGCCTGGTATCCTAAAGCCGGAAATTGTTTGATTTTTGAGGCTTAGAGCCGATCAGCGAGAAGTTGCGTGAAAAAAGACAAGCGAAAGGGCCTTGAAACTGCCTTGGCTTACATCCAGCAGGGAAAACTCGACCGGGCCTTCGACGCATACCAGACGGTCTTAAAGGCGGATCCGGCTGATTCTAACGTGTTAAATGCGTTGGGGGATCTCTGCGCTCGCATGGGGAATAAGGCCGAGGCCATCACCTTTTTCATGCGCCTAGGCGAAGTCTATCGAGATGATGGTTTTACTGTGCGCGCTATCGCGGTCTACAAAAAGGTGCTCAAGCTTGACCCCTCGCATACCGAGGCTTCGTTATCGTGCGCGGACCAGTATGCCGAGCAAGGCCTCCGCGCAGAAGCCAAACAGCAGTTTCAGGGGATCGCCGACCACTACCTCAGGAGGGGCAACTTATCCAAGACCCTGGAGATCTATGAAAAGATGATCCGGGTTGACCCGGCGCATCGCCCGACCCTCTCGAAGGTTGCGGGGATCCTCACACGGCCGGGTGGAGTGGAGGAGTCCCTCACCCAACTCAATTCGCTGGGGGAACGTCTCCTCGGGTCCGGACACGCGGAAGTTGCTCGACAGCTGTATGAAGCCGTGGTGGACCTATTCAGGTCTCATGGACGGGAGGCCGAAGCGACCCGTGCCGCTGAGGGGCTCAACGCTATCCGCCTCGCTGAGGAGGGATCGAAGACCGCCGAGGTCGCAACAGCCCCGTCCGCCGGAGAAGAGGGTCTCATCGAGGCGGAAGAAATGGTAGGGGCGGGTGTCTCGGCAGATTTCATTGAGGAATCCCAGGTTGCCACTATGGAGATGGACACCTCGGGGGGAGCTCAGGAGGTGACCTCTCTTGTAGACCAAGTTGAGGAGGCGGTCGAGGTTGTTGGGTCCCAGACACTGACAGATGAGCTGCAGGAAGCGGAGTTCTTCGTGCAGCAAGGGATGATGCAGGAGGCGCAAAGCGCCTTTCAACGAATCCTCGTACGGGACCCAGAGCATACCGTGGCTAAACAAAAGTTAGCGGAGATCGAGCGCAAGATTGCAGCACCCGCAAAAGAGAAACCTCGTCGACCGGCCGCAAAGAAAGATACGGTCTTTAAAGTTACTGACACGCAAGTTGCCCAGGGAGATTTCATAGACCTCGCCGGTGAACTGAACGAGGAGATGGCCCTGGAGGAGAAAACTTCGTCTGCGGACATTGAACCCGAAGTGCAGGACTTACTTCACCAATTCCAGGCAGGGGTCCGTGAACAGATCGATGTGACCGACTACGAGACGCATTACCATCTAGGGATCGCCTATAAGGACCTAGGACTCTACGATGAGGCCATTGAAGAACTGCGATTGGCCGCTAGCGATGCCGCCAATCGGGTCCGATGTGCGGGCCCCCTGGGCCTCACCTATCTTGCCAAGGGGGAACCGGAGCAGGCGGTAGAAGAGCTGCTCAAGGGGCTTGCTGCAACACAGAACGGGACTGAGGAACGTTGGGGAGTCCTTTACGATCTTGCGACTGCCTATGAGGCACTGGGGGACGCACAAAAGGCGCTCGAGGCACTCCAATCCATCCACAGCGAGTCACCGAAGTTCCGAGACATTCGCACGCGGGTCCGGGACCTGCGAGGCCGCCTTGGTACCGGCCGGGAATCCACTGGATGACATTGCAAATGAGGACGGCTTGCTCGGGCACCGGACTTTCGTTATCGCAGAGGGGGGTGCCGTTACGCAAGATGCGCCCGGTTGGAGAACGCGTTCGCCCGGTCACGTGATGCCAGGTGGCCATCAGTGAATCTGCCGAATACGCTCACCCTGGTTCGAATCTTTTTGGTTCCCTTCCTTGTGGTTTTCCTGATCGCGAGTGCTGAACCCCGCAATTATCCGGCGGGGGCTATCTTTCTCGCGGCGGTCCTCACCGACTGGCTGGACGGTCGAATTGCCAGGAGCCGTAAACAGGTCACCACCCTGGGGCAGCTCCTGGACCCCATCGCCGACAAACTGCTCATCGCTGCGGCGCTCATCTCGCTGGTGGAGATTGGGCGGGTGTCGGCCTGGGTGGCCACGGTAATCATCGGCCGGGATATCGCCATCACTGGGCTTCGAGGCATTGCTGCATCCCAGGGACTCATCATTGCCGCCTCCCAGTTAGGGAAGATCAAGATGGTGACAGAGGTCATCGCAGTGAGCCTCCTGATCCTTGATCCGGGGACCTCACGGGTTCCCGGTCTCCCCCTTAGTCTTGGTGGTATTGCTCTGGGGGTAGCAGTCGCCATGAGCATGGTTTCTGGAATCGACTACTTTGCTCGGTTTTGGCGGGAGCTCGGCCTTGGGGGCACAATTCGGCCGAAAGGAGATTAAGTTGGCCTTGATCATTCAGAAATACGGCGGGACCTCGGTACGAGACGTCGGACGGCTCCAACAGGTCGCCAGAGGCATTGTTGAGGTGCGGGAGAGTGGGAATGATGTGGTGGTGGTCGTCTCGGCTATGGCTGGAGAGACCAATCGGCTCCTTCAGCTCGCCCATCAGATCACCGATGCCCCCAATACACGGGAGCTGGATGTTATCCTTGCCACGGGAGAACAGGTAGCCATCGGGCTGCTTTCCTTGGGCATCCAGGCCTCTGGCGCCAGAGCCCGCTCCTTTACCGGGACACAGGTGCGCATCCTCACGGACAACGTGCACACCAGGGCCCGGATTGTCAATATCGACGTTGAGAGGATCCGGCACGCGCTCCGGGAAGGCGAGGTCGCTATCGTGGCAGGGTTTCAGGGGGTAAACGCTGAGGAGGAAGTCACTACCCTTGGCCGTGGAGGGTCGGACCTGACCGCCGTGGCCTTGGCCGCTGCCCTGAACGCGGACATGTGCGAGATCTATACCGATGTGGAAGGGGTCTACACGGCGGATCCCGGCATGGTTCCCACGGCCCGGAAGCTGTCCCGGATTACTTACGAGGAGATGATCGAGATCGCCAGCCTAGGGGCTAAGGTGCTGCAGCCACGGGCGGTCGAGTATGCCAAGAACTACAATGTCTCAATCCACGTACGTTCGAGCTTCACCAAGAGTCCAGGGACGTTGGTGGTCCAGGAGGATCAAGACATGGAAAGGGTCATGGTCTCGGGGATTGCGTATAACAAAAACGAAGCAAAGATCACCATTACCCGGGTGGTCGACCGCCCCGGGATCGCCGCCAAGCTGTTTGGCAACGTGGCAGACGCGGGCGTCGTGGTGGACATGATCGTTCAGAACATTAGCCAGGACGGGCACACCGATATTTCCTTTACGGTCTCGCGAGTCGATTTTCACAAGGCGAAGGAGCTTGTCCAGGGCGTGGCCAAGGAGATCGGGGCGGACCAGGTCCTGGGCGATGATCGGATTGCGAAAGTATCCATCGTGGGGCTGGGAATGCGGACGCACTCTGGGGTGGCGGCCAAGATGTTTAGGGCCTTGGCGGCAGAACAAATCAATATTATGATGATCAGCACCTCGGAAATTAAGGTTTCCTGCGTGATAGACGAACGGCACACCGAGCGGGCGGTGCGGGTTCTCCACGATGCCTTTGAGCTGCAGACCGAGCCGCCGATAGGGGAATGATGAGACTTCGCATCTTCGCCCCCACAGATGCCGCTGTGGCGGCGCTCCTTCTGATGATCCTAACTCTTGTGGCTGTCTCAGGGCTCGTGTTGAAGGAGGAAGGGCCGGGGTTTGCTGTCCAATTGCAGTCACAAGCCCGAGAGCGCCCGACACAAGAAGTGTTCCGATCCGCAAGGGATTTGCGCGTCAATCTCAATCGCGCGGGGGCATCCCTTCTGGCCACCCTGCCGGGGATCGGTCCGACACTGGCCGAAGGGATCGTCCGGTTTCGCGCAGGGCATGGTCCCTTCCGGCACGTTTCGGATGTGAAAGGAGTTCCGGGGATTGGTCCCAAGCGGCTGAGAAAGATGCTTCCATATTTAGCCTTGGGGGAGGAGGCGACATGGTCTACCAAGTAAGACTTCCAGCTTTTGAAGGACCTCTGGACCTTCTCTTACACCTCATCCGAGTCAACCAGGTCGACATTTATGACATTCCTATCGCTCGGATCACCGATGAATATTTCCAGTATCTCCGTATGATGGAGGAGCTGGACCTAGAGGTAGCGGGGGAATTTCTCGTAATGGCGGCGACACTGGTTTATGTCAAATCCCGAATGTTGTTACCGCTGGAGCCGACCGAAAAGGAGGGATTCGAAGAGGACCCGCGGACTCCCCTGGTGGACATGCTGGTAGAGTACCAGCGTTTCAGGACTGCCTCTGAGGAGTTTGCACTTCACGAGGATCGGCAGCGACAATACTTCCTCCGCTCCGAGCCGGTTGAGCTCCCGACTACCGGAGCACCACTGGAAATTGACCTCGCGGATCTCCTTGATGCTTTTCGGGCCGTGTTGACCCGTGCAAAGGACCGGCCCGTCTTGGAACTCATGGCTCGGCCAGTGACAACGGGGGAGCGGATGGTCGCCATCCTCGACCGGTTGGCGCTAGAGGAGCCGGTCGCCTTTGAGGCGCTATTCCCTGCGGAGGCGGACCGGGCACTGGTTGTTGTCACTTTTCTTGGGCTACTCGAGCTGATTCGGCAGGGCGCGGTGCGAGTCTGGCAGACCCTTTCCTTTGGAGAAATCGTCATCGCCCGAGCAGTGCCATGAGCCGGGGGTATCTTCCCATCCTCGAGGCGCTACTCTTTGCGTCGCCGGATCCTCTTTCGATCACACAGTTACAGGAATTGCTCGAGGAAGACGAAGAAGGTATCATAAACAACTTGAATTGTCTTAAAGAACTATATGAAAACAAGGGATCTGGACTGACCATAATTGAGGTTGCCGGGGGCTTTCGAATGTCCACGCGTCCCGACCTCCACCCCTGGCTTACCCGGCTGGCAAGGGTGCGGCCTGGCAGGCTGTCTCGCCCAGCGTTAGAGACGGTAGCCATTATTGCCTACCGGCAACCGGTTACCAAAGCAGAGGTCGAAGCCATTCGGGGAGTTGCGGTGGACGGCGTCCTGAGAACGCTGATAGAGCGCAGGCTTATCCGGATTGTAGGCAGGAAGCGAGATGTGGGGCGGCCCATCCTCTATGGGACCAGCCGGTCCTTCCTGGAGTACTTTGGCTTCCAGGAGCTCAGCGAGCTCCCCTCACTAAAGGAAATTGAGACTCTCACCCCTACGAGGGAGGGGACGGCTGAAGCAACGGAGATGCAGAGTGAAAATTCTTGAACCACTTGCATCTCATTCCTCGAACTTCAAATGTGCGTTTGAGTGAGCAGGGAGCCATGGGAATCGAAGAGTTCAGACGCAAGATCGACGCCATTGATAGCCAAATCCTTGAGCTCTTGAATCGGCGTGCCGAGATCGTCGTCCGCGTCGGTGAGGAAAAGGCCAAGGGAAACATGGCGTACCACTCCCCTCAGCGGGAAGAGGAGATCATCGATCGCCTCACGCGTGAGAACCGGGGGCCCTTCCCCGGCAGGGGGGTCAAGGCCGTCTACCGCGAGATCCTTTCAGCCTGCCTCGCGCTCGAGCAAGCCCTCAAAGTGGCCTACCTTGGTCCCCAGGCTACCTTTACCCATATGGCCTGCATGAAACGTTTCGGTCTGCTGGCGGAGTATGTCCCCCTCCGAGGGATCGGAGAGGTCTTCAACGAGGTGGAAAAGGGGAAGGCCGACTATGGGGTCGTGCCAGTCGAGAACTCGACCGAGGGGGTGGTCAGTCATACCCTTGACCTGTTTGTCGACTCCGATTTGACGATTTGTGGCGAAGTCCTGATGGACGTTTCCCATCACCTCCTTTCGAAAGGTGGCGAGAAGGGCCAGATCATCAAAATCTACTCCCATCCCCATGCCATCGCCCAGTCCAGAAAGTGGTTGGAAACGAACATGCCGTCGATTGCACTCTTCGAGGTTGCCTCAACAGCCGCAGCGGCCGAGCTCGCCTCCCAGGATGAGACGGCAGCGGCCATCGCTTCCGAGCTAGCTGGCCGCCTGTACGATTTGAAGGTGGTGGCGGCCCGGATTGAGGATAGCCCGTATAATTTTACGCGGTTCCTTGTCATCGGACAGCAGCCATGTCCCGCGACTGGCCAGGATAAGACCTCTATCCTCTTCACAATCCGCGACCGGGTTGCGGCCCTGTACCGAATGCTGGAGCCATTCGCTCAGAATCAGATTAACTTGACCAAGATCGAATCGCGACCCTCTCGGTACCGGGTCTGGGAATATATCTTCTATGTGGATTTTGAGGGGCATGCCGAAGACACGCTGGTGCAGGCAGCCCTGGAGCGGCTTCGGGAAGAGTGCCTCTTCCTGAAGGTCTTGGGCTCTTACCCGAAAGAGCCCCTCCGTGCAAAGAGCTGAGGGTGGAGAACAATGTGTGCGGCTGCCA
>Ga0255057_10000477_pt1 | contig 22872 bp, 16 predicted proteins | sample Cases_109_6_MG_FD_189022 | JGI IMG/M metagenome (GOLD analysis project Ga0255057, IMG submission 189022) | Seawater microbial communities from Amundsen Gulf, Northwest Territories, Canada - Cases_109_6 | ecosystem: Environmental > Aquatic > Marine > Gulf | place: Canada: Northwest Territories... | reverse complement strand
CCCTGCCCCAGATGGCGAACACCGTGACGACGCAGAGGAGAACCGTCAGAGCAAGGCCGCCGAGTCCCAACGCTGGAACGGTTCTCGGAGGCGTCCCGATCGTCGACGCCGCCGGCTGATCGTTGGTATGGCAGTGCACGCCGCCGCCTGCGATCCAGGATTCGAGCATCTCGATGACGTAGACGTCTCGGTTCGGGAACCACTCCTCGAGCTTTGCCTTGGCCGCATTGTCCGTAGCCGGGTTGTCGAAGCCCACAAGGATCACCCAGCCGTTGCCTAGCCCCCAGTTCAGATAGTCGGCGTCGAAGCTCACACCGCCGTATGAGATCTCCGCCTCGAAGTCCATCCGAATGACTTCGAAGCCCGCCGCCGCCAGGTTGGCAGCGGCGCCGTCGTAGACCTGGTCGTCCGGGTCACCCGGCTGGCAGTGCCCGTTCACGGTGCAGTTGCCGACGACGACCCGGTTCGCATCGATGAAGCGCGCGATCCCATCGATGTGGCCGCCGGTGTCATCCCCGCTGATCGGGCCATCGGCCCAGACGACCTTGGTGACACCGAAGTGGTTCCGCAGGTCGACCTCGGCTTCAGCCTTGCTCGCGTAGCCATTGCCGCGGTTCGGGTTGCCGATGACGTTCCAGTTCAGGAGCAGCGTATCGACACCGTTGAACTCGAGGTTGCCGCGCTCGTGGACGATAGGCACGAGATCCACGGGCATTCCGAGCACGCCACCCACTGCGATAGGCACGGCGTTGTCGTCGGCGTAGGGGATGTTTCCGAAAGCGCCCCCCCAAGCGTCGAACTCCCAGTCCTGGATCCGTTCGAGATCTGGGCGTAGGCCGGCTCGTAGGTCTTCTCGAAGCGGCCGGGCCACTGCAGCCAGATTGCTTCCTGCGGCTCGAATTCCGCGGGAACCCGTCGGATCGGCTGCGTGAAGGCCTCACCCGCCGACAGCAGCACGATCAGGCATGACAACAGGAATCTGGCGCTTGCGGATACCACTGACTTCTCCGAAATGAGGATCTGGAGCGGTGCCAGGAAGACGATCGCTATTCGACCACGATCTTCCCGGGCAGCCTGCGCTCGGGGACTCCCGGGTCGGTCGCGCCGAGGCCGATGCCAAGGATCCAGATCTCGTAGCTGTAGGTACCCGGCTGTAGCGGGCAGGGGAGCTCCACGCCGGGGGACTCGAAGGAGTTGATCGGAGGCGACAGATAGCCGTCCGAGGTTCTCTGGAAGTGGGCGCCGAGACCCGCAGGGCAGCGAAAGGCCGTGGCGGCGCTCTCCGGGAACGCGACGAAGCCCCGGGAGTCGGGCGCGATGTTGGACCAGACGACCGTCCCGTCTGCCGGAATGCGCACGGTGCTCGGCTTCAAGGCTTGGAAGTCGAACTGCACAACGGCTCGCCGAGGAGCGTCGTTCGCTCCGCGTGAAGAAGCGCATGCGACACTGAACGCCGCCAGCGCGAGGCCGATCGTCGTGAGGGAGGCTTTCGTCATGGGCGTGAATGTACCACCAGGGGCTGCCCCTGTGTCATGATAGGGCCTCGCTCAACAGAGGAATCCAGCCACGTGAAGGTCACCTTCGAACTCAAGCCGAAAGACATCCGTTACTTCCGCGATCGCCTGAAGCAGGTCCGCCAAAGCGGCAGCGAGCGCGAAGAGGAAGTGGTGATCGCCGGCGCGGCGCAGCTGGTGCTGGATGCCCGCGAGGCGGAGCCGCCCGAGTTCGTGGTGGAGCGCATCGGCAAGCTCGAGCAGCTGATCGAGATGTTGCGCGACGAAGAGTGGCGGCTCGAGGGCCCCGACCGCGTGCGCATCCTCGATGCGCTCACCTACTTCGTCGACCCGGACGATCTGATTCCCGACAAGCTTCCCGGCATCGGCTACATAGACGACGCGATCATGATCGAGCTGGTCTCGCTCGAGCTGACCCACGAGATCAAGGCCTACGAGGACTTCTGCGTCTACCGCAAGCAGCGCCCGAGGTCGGAAGGCGCCGACAAGCTGCAGTCGCGGCGCGAGGCCCTGCAGACCCGCATGCGTCGCCGCCGCCGCCGCGAGCGCTCCCTCTCCCGCTCGAGCCCCAAGACCACGCGCTCGCCGCTGCGGCTCTGGTAGCGGGCCCGACGCTCCGGTCTCCGCCACTACAGCGCCTGCGCGGAGCCTCAGCCGCTCTCGCTCGCGGCCTCGCCTTCAAGCTCGCCCTCGCCGTCCTCCGCGTTCGCCGTCTCGGTGGCGATGTGCGTCAGCCAACGCTCCGCTTCGGCCTTAACCGCGCTGAAGTTGCGCGCGCGTCCGAAGTAGGTGCGCGCCTGGTCCGGACGCTCGCCGTTGTAGTAGGCGATGCCGATCAGCAGCTCGGCGTTGCCTGGATCCTTGAGGCCGCCCTTCTGGACGGCCATGGCCAGCCGCTCGGCGGCGTTGTCCCACTCTTCCCGCTGCATGTACACCTGGCCCAGGCGCACGTAGAGGTTTCCGTCCTCCGACAGCTCCGCGGCTTGCAGCAGCGGCGGCAGCGAGCGGTCGTACTCGCGAGAGGCGATCCAGCTGTTAGCCAGCAGCTCCAGGGCATCGCTGTTGCGGACGATCTGGCCGTCGGTCAGCCCCTTCTTGAGAACCTTCGCCGCCGGGTAGGGCAGGTCGTGATACAGGTAGGAGCGCGCGAAGCGCCTCAGCTCCTTGTCCTCGGTGAGGAAGCCCTGGGTGTAGGCCACCTGCTGCACGGCCAGCGAGGTGCGGTAGTCGTCCCGGGCGCCGTAGATCAGTGCTAACTGCACCCAGTACTGCTTCTTGGGGAAGCGAAGCATCAGCTCCTCCAGCACCGGCGTGGCGCTGGCGTAATCCTGCTTCTGGGCAAACAGGGCGGACAGCAGCCGCAGCCAGGACTCCTTCGGCTCGGTGCTGAGATCGATCGCCGTCTCCGCGCTCGCGATGGCGGCGTCGAAGTCTTCGAGCTGGTAGTGCGCGATCCCCATCAGGTAGTAGCCGAGCGGATCCGGGCTCTCGACGTAGACGAGCCAGCGTTCCAGCCACGCAATCACCTCGGGCCAGTTCTGGAGGCCCGCGTAGAGCTGCGCGATCTGGAAGCGGATCCGGGCCTCGTCGCGGATGGGCAGGATCTCCTCGCCCAGGACCTTCTTGAAGTTCTCGATTGCCTCTTCGGTGTCGCCCGCGCCGTAGGCGACGTAGGCCAGCAGCCGGTAGACGAGCGCTCGCTCGTAGGGATTCATCCGATCGGGCTTGAGCTTGTGGAGCAGCCGCTTGGCCTCGGCCGGATCCTCGGCATCGACCTCCTCCGCCGCGGCTCCCAGGTAGCGCGAGATGCGTGAGCGCACCGGGTAACGCCCAGCGCGTCGCTGGCGCTCCTCGGCGAGCTTCTCGAGATCGGTCACGCCCGCCTCGGCCTCTTCCGCCGCCGCCTCGGGAGCCGTCACTCCGAGAGCCAGCGCTGCGAGCGCCACGAGGAGCACGAGCGAAAGCCTGGGCCAACCCATGCCGCTAGCCTCCCAGCTGGAAGCGAAGGCGCACCTTGACGCCCTCGCGCGGTACCGCCTTGCCGTCCACGATCTGGGGGTTGTATCGCCAGCGGCGCACCGCTCGCAGCGCCGCCCGATCGAAGACAGCGGGCGGGCTGGCCCCGATCACCTTGACGTTCTCGACCGTGCCCACCGGGCCGATCGTGAACATGAGATCCACGTAGCCCTCGATGCCCCGCTGCCGCGCCCGGGCCGGGTAGTCGGGGTCGACGCGCACCAGCGGCACGATGTCGCGGTCTCCGCCGCCCGCGCCGAGGCTCGTGGCCTTGCCCAGCTCCATGGCCGTGTCCACCATCGGCACGATCTCGCCGACAGCCTCGCTGGGCTTGAGGTTCTTGGCGACGTTCATCTCCGGCGGCGGCGGCGGCTGATCCGGCTTCTCGCGCTTGGGCGGCTCGCGCTTCTTTATCTCGGGTGTGGTGTCGCGGCGCAGCCGCACGAACTCCACGCTGGGAGACGGCCTACCTTCCTGGAGCTCTCCGCTCGCTCCGATCAACGCTTGCATCACCCAGAAGAGCCCGAAGGTGGTCAAGAGGGCGAGACCGATGGCGAGGAGGAAGCGCGGGACCGCCATTCACTCCACCACCTCGGCCGCGAGCGACACGTTGTTGACTCCGGCTTGACGCGCGGCATCCATGACCATGACCAACAGCCCGTTCTTCGAGTCGACGTCGGCCTGGATCACCACCGCTCCCTGCGGGTTCTCCGCGTGCAGGCGCTCGATGTTCGGGCGGATCGAGCGCGGGTCGACCTGGCGTCGGTCGATCCAGATCTGGTCGTTCGCCGTGATGGCGACGAGGATGTTGCCGCGCTCCTTGCGCTCCGCCGTGGCGGCCGGCGGGCGCGTGATGTCGATGCCCGCCTCCTTCACGAAAGAGGCCGTCACGATGAAGAAGATCAGCATGATGAACACGACGTCCAGCATCGGCGTCAGGTTCACTTCGCTCTCTTCGCGGTTGCGAGCTCTTCTCTTGCGCATTCCTACTACCTGTGAGACAGCTCGAGGCCGTCGGCCACGTGTTCCGATTCACCGCGGGCGAAGCGTTCGAGCTGGATGCTGAACAGCATCCCGGACAGGGCCGCGACCATTCCGGCCATGGTGGGAAGGGTGGCCTTGGAGACGCCCGCCGCCATGCCGCGCGCGTTGCCGCTTCCCCCCGCCATGACATCGAAGACCTCGATCATGCCAGTCACGGTTCCGAGCAGCCCGAACATGGGGCAGAGCGCGACCGCCGATTTGATGAACCCCAGCCCGCGCGAGAGGTTCAGCTTCACTTCCGAAATCAACATCCGGCGGATCTGGTGCGCATTCCAGGAGGAGTGGTCGAGCCTCGAGTCCCAGAACTCCTGCACGCGCTTCTTCTGGGTGCGATGCCCCGTCCGGAAGTAGAGGAAGCGCTCGAGGATCAGCGTCCACATCACCGCGGTCAGGGCCGCGATGGCGAACAGGACATTCCCGCCCATCTCCACGAAGTCCCGCACCGCGTTGACGGCCTCGAACTCACCCATTGCCGGCCTCGGAGCGCGTGGCGATCAGGCCCGCGCTCTGCTCGTCCAGGGTGTCGAGCACCCGCTGCGTGCTGTTCGAGAGCGTGTCGTAGAGCAGCACCAGCGGGATCGCGACGGTGAGGCCCAGCATCGTGGTCACCAGCGCCTCGGAGATGCCGCCCGCCATCATCTTCGGATCGCCGGCGCCGAAGAGCGTGATGGCCTGGAAGGTCTGGATCATGCCCGTGACGGTGCCGAGCAGCCCCAGCAGGGGAGACACCACCGAGATGGTCTTCACCACCCAGAGCAGGCGCTCGAGCTTCGAGGACTCGCGCAGCACTACCTCGTCGAGCTTCAGCTCCAGCGTCTCGGTGTCGGCGTCACGGTTCTCCTCGAACACCGAGAGCACGCGCCCCAGCGGGTTGCCCTTGTTGGGGCGGTCGTTCTTGCGCTGCGCGGCCACCTTGCGGCTCGTGATCGACAACGCCACCCAGCGGATCAGTCCGATCACCAGCGCAAAGATTCCCAACCCGATGATCACGAAACCCACGGCGCCACCCTGCTGGACGCGCTCGGTGGGGCTAGGCGTATCGGTCAGCGCGTTGAGCAGCGAGCCCCGCGAGGGATCGACGGCCATCACGGCGTAGCCGCTGGTCGCCTGCTCGAAGGGCTCCAGCGTGTTGACGTAGCGTGTGGGCGGCTGCCGGGTGAGCTCGCGAAGCTTGCCCTCCGCGGGCTCCCAGAGCAGGTAGCGGCCGTCCGCCACGGCGCTGAAGGGGCCGGCCCGGATCACCGACTTCTGCTCGACCTTGCCTTCGGTCGTGAGCACCGGAGCCTGGTAGCGCACCACCTGGCCCTGCTCTGTCATCTCGCGCTGGAGCTCGTACCAGAGCTTCTCCAGGTCTTCCGTCGAGGGCAGCTCCTTGCTGCGGCCGAGCCGGTCGAGCAGCTCCTTGCGCGAGCCGAGCTGCGAGCTCGTGAGCGAATCCCAGATGTTCGCGCCGGTCTCGGTCGCCACCTGGCGCACCACGCCGAAGAGCTCGCCCAGCTGGCCGAGCCGCTCGGTCAGCCGCGCCTCGTTCTCCGCCAGCGCGACCTCGTTCGTGGTGTATCTCTCCTCCAGCGCCTGGCTGGTGCCTTCTTCTCCCGCGAGCGTGGCGCGGGCCTCGGCCAGCAGGCGCTCCTGCTCCGACTGCTGCCGCTGGAAATCTGCTATCCGCCGGCGGTTCTCTTCGCGCTCGACTTCAAGCCCCATCTGCACCGCCTCGAGCAGCTCGAAGAGCGTCTGCGGGTTGGCGGGATCCGAAGCCGGCTTCGCCGCGGGCTCCTGGGCAGCCGCCAGCGGCGCGACTAGACCCGCGGCGGCGAGCAGGAGCAGAGTCATCGCCATGCGCCGCATCAGATCGACCCTCCGACTTCAGTCGCCACGGGCAGTGGCAGCCGGATCAAGTCTGGGGCTGCCTGCTTGCGCGCGATGCGAATCCCCTGGCGGATGGCCGAGCGGTGGTTCGAGTCGAGACTGTCCCAGGACTTCGTCTGCTGGTTCCACACACCGGTCTCGGTCTCGTCGAGAGACTGGTACACCAGGGCGATGCGGCCGAAGCGCAGGAAGTCGACGGTGGTCTCGCGATCCCCCAGGTCGAGCGTCGAGCGATACGCCTCGATGGTGCGTCCGTACTCGTTCTCGATCTGGTAGGCCTCCATGATGCCCCGGTACTTCTCGGCGTTGGTCACGTCGGCACGGCTCATCAGCTTGCGCAGCTCGGCGATGCGCTCGCTGCGCTCGTCGATCAGGAAGGGCACGTCGAGCTCGACGAACTTCTCGATGGCGTCGATCATGCGCAGCATCAGCGGCGTCACGCTGCGCCCCACCAGGTCGACGCGATCGAGCTGGTCGATCAGCGAGGCGAGCTCGGCGTCCTGGGAGCCGATCAGCTCGCGCATCTGCCCGTTGTAGATGCGGATCGAGTCGATCTGCTTCAGCACCGTGCGGTACTGCGAGACGAGGGAGTCCGTCTCGTCACTGATCCCGTCGATGCGCTTCTGCACGCCGGCGCCCGCGTCGTTGCCCTGCGAGCGCTCGCCCAGCATGCGATCGAGGGTCTCCTTGCCGGGCGGACCCTCTTTTTCGGCTGCCGGCTCTTCAACGGCTGCCGGAGCGGCCGCCTCGGCGGCGGGGTTCTCCTGGGCGACCGCCACCACGCCGGACAGGAGCCAGATGGCCCCCAGGGTGCCCGCGGCGCATGCGGGCACGACGTTCACCATTCGCATCGAGCTTCTCCCAGGTGTCGAGCTCCCTCCCCCGTCGGGAGGGGATTCTAGCCGAATTGGAGCCGCGGAATCGTCAATCCCGGGCCTTTGAGGCGCTAGCGTGCGGCCGCGAGCGGCGTTTGCGCGTCACGGCCGCCAGCGAAAACCGTCGAGGGGGCCAAGTCATCTATTCGGGGTGTCCCTACCTCTAATTGCCCAGCCACATGAAGCGGATCCCCAGGTGGGCCCGGTACTGCCAGGCGTCCGCCTCGACCTCGAAGTCGGCGAAGGCGAAGCCGCTGCCGAGCTGGTCGTCGTAGAGCTGGGTGGTGCCGAAGGGGATGCTGCGGTCGCCGAGCGTGTAGTAGGCGCGTCCCCCCAGGAAAAGCGAGCTGCCGATGGGGCCGAAGCGGCCCGTGTCCATCTCGAAGTCCAGCCCGGGGCCGATGGCGTGGAAGCGCTGCGAGGCCGACGCCGAGAGCGACTCCGGCTCGCGCAGGAAGCCGGGCACGACGGTTCCATCGAGTCGGGTCACGTCCGTACATTGGTCCAACACCGGGTCGCAGGCCGCGTTGACCACGAATCCCTCGGCCTCCAGCTTGTAGCTGGTCCAGCCCACCGAGGGCTTGATGCGGAACTGCCGGTCCGCGAACTGGAGTGGAAACGACACCCCCGCGTTGGCGCCATAGGTGAGCGTGTCGTAGCGGACCGTCGTGCGTGTGCCCTGGCCGTTGGCGGAGTCCTCTCCGAAGGCACGCTGGCGCTCTCCCGGCACCTCGTCCGTGGCGCACGGCGCGCCAGGCTCTGGGCCGGAGACGCAGCTCGGATTTCCCGCGAGCGCCAGGTTGCGTGCCGAAGCGAAGGTGGGGATCACGTCGGCGCTGAGGAAGAATCTCGGCCGGGTCGGGATCGGCAGCGCCGGCGTCATGATCTCCAGGGACCCACCGACCAGCGGAACGGCGTAGAGATCACTGCCGTTCTGCGGCACGGGGTTGCAGAACGGGTTGGTGAGGAGGTCGCACTGGGGCTGGAGGGCGGTGGGAACGAAGCCGCCCTGGACGAGGCCGGATACCGAGCGGGCATCGAGATCCTGGAAGTTGACGCCGCCCACCACCGCCAGCGACGGAACCCAGCGCTCCTCTCCGGTCTGGAGCGGCCTCGCGGGCGGAGGCTCGGCGGTCGCCCCGGCCGGAAACAGCAGCTGGAGCGCGGAGATGGCGGCGCACAGCAGGAATACATTGACGCCGATTCGCATGCGCTCGTAGTATTATCACAGCGGGGCGAGGCCGTGGGTCCTGCGTCTGCGCGTATCCTGCCGTTGATTTGCCGCTCCGTTGGCAACGGTAGGCCGACCTCGGCCAGGGGCCCCGAGAAAGGCGAGCACATCGGGTGCGACTCAACTGCCTGAAGTGCTGTACATCACTCGTCCTGGGGCTGGGCCTCTGCCTCGTGGTGCCGGTCATCGGGTCGGCCCAGGCTCCCGATCCGGCCCCCGCATCCGGCATCGAGGAGATCATCGTCCAGGGCGCCGAGTCGGAGTCCGTGCAGGACTTCGAGGCGGCCGATTCCGTTACGGGCTTTGGCGCGGAGGACCTGGCGGCGCTGGGCGCCCAGGACATTGCCGACCTCGCGGCCTTCACCCCCAACCTCGAGATCGTCACGTCGGGCGCCACGACGCCCACCTTCTTCATCCGCGGCGTCGGCCTGAACGACTTCAACTCCAACTCCACCGGTGCCGTCTCCGTCTATCAGGACGACGTGGCCCGGAACGCGCCGGCGCTCCAGCTCTCTACGCTCTTCGACATCGAGGCCGTCAACGTGCTGCGCGGGCCCCAGGGCACGGGCCTGGCACGCAATTCATCGGCCGGGGCGATCAAGATCTACTCGCGCAAGCCCACCGGTGAGTTCGGCGGCTTCCTGCGCTCCGAGTTCGGCAACTACAACCTGCGCGACATCGAGGGCGCCCTCGAGGCCCCCATCTGGGAGGACATGCTGGCGGCGCGCTTCGCCTTCCGCTTCACCGAGCGCGACGGCACCATGAAGAATCGCTGTGGCAATGCCCCGGCCTTCGAGGATCGGGAGGAGGTGCCGAGTCTCGGCGGCCCCGACGGCCTGACCGCGCTGGGGAAGAAGAACACCTCCCCCCCCTGGTCCATCTGCGGTGAACCGGTCCTTCAGGTCGCCGTTCCCACGCCGTCCCGCATCTCCGACATTCCGGTGGGCCTCGCCCCCTGGGTCAACAACGTCAACAACTGGGCCGCTCGGGGGACCCTGCTCTTCCAGCCCACCCTGGACATGAGCTGGCTGCTGAACGCCCACGGCGCGCGCCGCAACGAGCTGACCCGGCTGGGCCAGTCCATCGGGATCGCGGGGCCCAACGGATTCACCTGCGCGAATGGCGACGTCGAGAATTGCTTCCCAGGGGACCCGAACCGGGACGCGCGGATCGAGAATGTGCTGGGGGGATTGCAGAGCCGAAACCTTGGCTACCAGGCGCCGGAAATCCGCGAGCGCTGGGAGGAGCTGGCCCCCTGCTTCATCGGCGTCCCCGGACGCCCGGACGGAACCTGCCGTTTCGCGCTTCCCTTCGGTCAGGCGAGCCCTGAAGTGAAGGCGCAAGCAGACGCCGCCAAGAAGCAGACGGCGCGTGAGCTCGCCGCGGGTCTCGACTCGAAGCCCTGGGAAGGGGACTTCAACCACACCGGGCCCACCACGAACGACGTCTGGGGGGCCTACGTCAAGGGCGACATCGCACTGCCCGGGGCAATGCAGCTCACCTCGGTCAGCGCCTACGACACCTACGACCGCACGATCGACATCGATCTCGACTTCTCCCCCGAGACCCTCTTCCACATCCTGACCGAAGACAACGGCTGGCAGGTCTATCAGGACCTGCAGCTCAAGGGCCAGCTCGGCGAAGAGTACCCGCTGCGCTGGGACGTCGGCTTCTGGTTCCTGCGTGAGCAGCTCAACGTCTTGGTCACGAACGATCTCGGCCGCCTCTCCGCCTTCGGTGTGGGACAGCGGGAATACACCCAGGACCTCTGGAGCACGGCGGGCTATGCGAGCCTGGCCATCGACCTCGGCGAGAACTTCACCCTCGACGGCGGCATCCGTTACAACTGGGAGCAGAAGAAGCTCGACTACCTGCTCCAGTTCGCCGGCAGCCTGACAGATCTCGTCCAGAACCTGGACGAAAGCTGGCAGGCACCGACGGGCACCGTCCGGCTGACCTACCGCTTTCGCGAGGACACCCACGTCTTCTGGAAATACACGCGGGGCTGGAAGCCCGGCACCTACAACGCCACCAGCTCACCGGGCCAAGGGGTCTCCGTGGCGAGGCCCGAGACCATCGACGCCTTCGAGACGGGTCTGCGCGGTAGCTGGCTGGATGGGCGTCTGGGTGCCGACTTCTCCCTCTTCTACTACAAGTACCAGGACTACCAGCTGTTCACGGCGCAGCAGTTCGCCAATGGCCAGCCGGAGTTCGTGATCCTGAACGCCCCGAGCGCCGAGGTCTACGGTGCCGAGCTCGACCTGGTCAGCCGGCCGTGGATCGGCGCCTTCATGAACGCTCGCATCGGCTGGCTCCAGAGCCAGTTCCTCGAGTTCACGCAAGTTCAGCAGGAGACCGTCGTCCTACGCGGAGTGCAGACCACGGTCAACCGGGAGCTCCAGAACGCGGGCAACCCGCTGCTCAACTCCCCGCGTTTCAAGGTCAGCCTGACCGGCGAGCAGACCCTTCCGCTCGGGCGCTGGGGCTCTCTCACAGCGCGCTACGACGGCGTCTGGACCGACACGACCTACTACGACGCCACAGCGGGCCTCGGGCTCCCCAACGTCCAGGACCTCAACTTCTATCCCGAGGACACCATCGCCCAGCCGGCCTTCTGGCTGCACAACCTGCGCCTCTCCTATCGCCTGCCCGGAGGCGCCGTCGAGATCGCCGGCTTCGTGCGCAACATCGAGAACAAGGCCTACAAGACCTTCGCCTTCGACGGCAGCACCTTCAACAACACCAGCATCTACTTCGTCGGCGATCCGCGCACCTTCGGCGGCACGCTGACCCTCAACTTCTGAGCGGACCCGCCGAAGTCGCGGGCGGCGGCTCGACTACTCGATCTTGTAGCCCAGAGCGCGCAGCAGGTTGAGCTCGAGCTCGTCGAGCTCCCGAGTCGGAGTTTCACCCCAGGGCGGTTGCTGCTCGAGGTAGCCGTCCGCCACCGCTCGCAGCCGCTCGAGCGTCTCGGGCTGCTCGCCGGCCCGATTGCGCAGCTCCAGAGGGTCGTCGGTCGCGTCGAAGAGCTGCTCGGTCAGCTGGTCTCCCTCCCCCGGGACGCGCACGTAGCGGAGCTCGCCGTCCACGACCGCGACCGTGGGCTTCGGATCGGCTTCCTGGCGTCCCCAGGTCTGGTCGAGATCTGCGATCGCGACCGCTCCGTCGTCCTCGGCGACTTGCCCCGACGCGCTGGCCAAGATGTCCGGGAGCCGGGAGCGGCCGTCGAGCCCCTCGGGCGACTCCAGGCCCAGCAGATCGAGCAGCGTCGGCAGCACGTCGACGTTCTGGCTGCGGGCTTCCACGACGAGGCCGGGCTCGAGGCGAAACGGGAACGCGATCAGCAGCGGCACCTCCGTGGCCTCGCGATAGACGTCGCGCGCGTGCCCCTCGGCGCCCCGCTCGAGGAACGCCTCGCCGTGGTCCGAGGCGATCACGATCAGCGTCTTCTCGAGCAGACCCTGGCCGGACAGGGCCTGGAGCAGCCGCGCGAGCGTACCGTCCGTCCAGCGGATCGAGTTGTCGTAGAGGTCCGCGTGGGTGGTGCCAAACAGGGCTGATTCCGCGTCGTACATGTACTCGTGCAGGTCCATCATGTGCATGTAGAGGAACCAGCGCTGCTGCCCGCTGACGCGCAGGAACTCGGCAGCCACCCCGATCAGGGCCTCGTCGGTGCTGCGCTCGGACAAGGTCGGGTTCTCACGGCGAACGTGGGCCGGCATGGGCTTCGGTAGGGGCCGCTGGTAGACGTCGAAGCCCTGCTCGAAGCCGAAAGTCGACGAGACCCAGCCGTTGCGCCAGAGCCCCACGGTCTGGAAGCCCCCTTCGCGCAGCAGCTCTGCGGCCATCTGGGCGGCTGGTGGAATCACGTGGTTGTAACGCGTGACGCCCGTGTGCTGCGGGTAGAGCCCGGTCCAGAGCGAGGCCATGGAGGACTTGGTCCAGCTCGACTGCGCCAGGTGGCGGTCGAAGCGCACGCCTGAACGCGCCAGCTGGTCGAAGACCGGGCTGGTGTCGCGCTCGTAGCCGTAGCTGCCCAGGCGCTCGGCGCGCAGCGTGTCGATCAGGAGGAACAGCACGTTCACGTCTTCGCGCTCGGCGAGACGCGCGATGTCCTCGACCGATCCTCTTGGGCGAGTGTCCCATTCGCCCGGCCGCCGGATCTGGACGAAGCTGGAGAGGAACGCGAGCAGGGCAAGGCCCGCGGCGATGAGCCAGGGCCAACGCTGCGCCAGCACTTGCTTGCCCACGCAGCGCAAACTAGCGCAGCGACGCTGGTTTCGGCTTTGCCGCGTCCTCTATAATCCCGCCATGAGCGCCCCCCTCCGAGCCACTGCGCCCCGAACGCTTCGCCCCCGCGCGCTCGTCGCGCTGCTGCTCGTCGGCCTCCCCCTTGCTCTCGCCGGGTGCAAAGGCGAGGAGGTCGATCCCCTGGAAGCCGCTCGTCAGCAGCAGGCTGGCGGCAGCTACCAGGCGTCGATCGAGCCGCTACGGGAGTTCCTGGAGGAGCACCCGGATCACGGCGAGGCGAACTTCCTGTACGGGCGGGCCCTCGCGGCCACCCAGCCGAATCTGGCCTTGTGGTCGCTGCGCAAGGCCATGGAAGACCCCGAATGGACGCTTCGAGCGGGCACGCAGCTCGCCTACCTGGCGCTGGCAGGCGAGGACTTCAAAGAGGTCTACAAGATCGCCGACCGCGTGCTGGCGGTGGCCCCCGACAACGTGCCGATGCTGATGGCCCGGGCCCAGGCCCTGGCCCACTCCAAGCAGCAGCCGGAGCGCGCGCTGGCCGAGGGCCGGCGCGTATTGGAGCTCGACCCCGACGCCGTCGAGGCCTACGAGCCGATCATTCTGGCGCACCTGAGCCTCGAGCAGCACGAGGAGGCACGCGCAGCGCTGGAGGAGGCCGGCCGCCGGCTGGTCGAGCTCGAGCGGGAGGACGGCATCCTCGCCTGGCACTGCGCCACCACGGCGATCTTCCAGCAGGAGAGCGGAGAGCTGGAGCAGGCGCTAGAAACCTGGAGCCGGTGCCTCGAGGCGCACCCCAGCGACCCGGACGTGGTGTCGAATGCGATGCAGTTCTACGACGCACACGGGGAGAGGGAGCAGTCGCTCGAGGTGGTGCGGGCTGCGCTGGAGGGCGATCCGACCTCCTCGGAGTATCGAGCCGCGCTGGCGAACCGGCTGCACGCCTCGGGCGACACCGCCGGGGGCGAGGCCGTGCTGCGCGAGGCGACGCGCTCCGAGGATCCCCGGCAGGCCGCCGGAGCCTGGTTGAGCCTCGCCAAGTTCCGCCAGACCCTGGGAGAGTACGGCCCAGCGGCGGATGCGCTGGAACGCGCCGTCGAGTTGTTGCGGGAGCAGGACTCGGCGACCCCGCAGCTGCTGTTCGAGTACGCGGACGCCCTGCTGCTGGCCGATCGACTCGACCGCGCCCTGGAGGTTGCGGAGGAGATCACTGTGCCCGCCCACCGCGCCCTGATCCGGGGGCGGGTGGCGCAGGAGCGGCGCGATCCCGCCGGAGCGCTCCAGGAGTTCGACGAGGCCCTGCGGCTCTGGCCCGACAACCCCTGGGCCCGCTACTACGCCGCGCTGGCCGCCGAGGAGCTGGGCGACTTCGAGCGCGCGCTGAGCGAGTACCGCGACTCCGTTCGCATCCAACCGAGCGCGACCGACGCGCGCACGCGCGCTGCGGCCCTGCTGCTGGCCGGCGGCAACCCCAGTGGCGCTTCCCTCATGCTGACGGCGGCAGGCGAGGGCGCGCCGTTGGAGATCGAGGGACAGCTGCTGGCCATCCGCTCGGCCAGCCAGCGGGGCGACCGGGTCGCGGTGGCCGAGCAGCTCGCGCAGTTCGAGGCCAGCAGCCCGGCCCGGGCCGGCCATGCCCTGGCCGAGGGCGCCGAGGGGCTGGCCCAGAGGGCTGGCGCCGGCCTGGCGGTGGACATGCTCGCCGAGGCGCCCGTCGACTACCAGGATCCCCGCTACGCACCGGCTCTGCTCGTGCTCGTCCGGTTTGCGCACCAGGCCGACCTCACGGACGAGTCCTGGGAGACAATCCGGGCGACATTGGCCTCCCAGCCCGACAGCGGCGCCTTTCAGGCGATCCACGGCCTCGACCTCGAGCTGTCCGGAGCGCCGGTCGAAGAGACACGCGCAGCCTACGAGCGGGCACTGGAGCTGGAGCCCCGAAGTGCCGGCGCGCTGCTGGGGCTCGGGCGCCTGGCGGTGGCGGAGGACCCGGAGGCCGCTCTCGGCTTCTTCGATCGCGCTGCCGCTGTCGACCCCGGCGACCCCGAGCCGAAGCTGCTGGCGGCCAGGGTCCTTGTGGCCGGCTCGAAGCCGGCCCAGGCGGCGGAGCGTCTCGACGCGCTGCTGCTCGCTCACCCCTTCGAGGCGGAGGCCGCGACGGAGCGCGCTCGGCTCGACCTGGAGCGCGGCACGTTAACGCCGCGAACGCTCGAGAGGGCGCGCCGCGCCGTGCGTTTCGGCGGCGGGGCCGAGGCCCTCGAGTTGCTAAGCCGAGTGTACGAGCAGCGGGGCGAGCCGGAGCTGGCAGCGCAGGCAGCCGAGCAGGCGCGCACTCTGCGGGAGCGGCAAGCTTCCTAGCTTGGCACCCCCGTGGGGATTTACGGAAGGGTTCTTCCGTTCAAGTAGGAAAACCGTTTCCCTCGCTACACACCTGGCCCTCGCTGGGCCAGCCCCGCAGCGGCTCAAGTCTCTGATTCGACACCGGATTTTTGTGACCATCAGTCATCTATAGAGACTTGGAGCTTGGCGTGAAGATTGCACAAGTGTTATGTCGGCCGTGGGCGCCCTGGCGCCCGGAAACTTTCCCAACCAGGAGGAGCTATCCTCATGTCGCTCAAGCGAGTTTCGATTCTGATTGGCGCATTCTTATGCGTCGCCTTGGCCAGCTCGGCTCAGGCGCAGATTCCGCGCAAGTGGTCGCTCACCGGTGGGGGAGCGCAGTTTCACATCGGTGACGGCCTGCAGCTGCCCATCCAGACCCCCGCAGCGCTTCAGGGTGTCACGGGCACGATCTTCCCGCCCCTGCTAGTCCCGGTAGCCGGCACTCCGCTGGTCGCCGGCACCACCGACAAGCCGTTGAAGATGGGAGGTGGGAGGCAGGGCTACCAGCGGGACCTCACCGTCCAGGCGGGCGCGCTGAAGAGGGTAGCCTCGCAGACGACCGTGGGCCTGAAGTTCTCGAACCCGGTGGTCTTCGCAGTCGGCACGAACTTCAACTACACCTGGCCCCACCAGATGGCGATGTTCCGGGAGGGTAACACTGGTCCCCCCACAGTTACGGGCTTCGGCGGCAGCGTCACCTACTCGAACACGCTCGGCGCTCGCTTCGGCGGTGCAGGCTTTGTGAGACTCTCGGCGGGGCCGCCTTCGGGCCTCATCGCGCCCTCCGCTACGGTCTACATAAAGATCAACACGGTCACGCCGCCTTGCAAACACCCGCTGTTCACGTCGCCGCCTCCTGGCACCAACGCGGCCTGTGTCAACGGCATCCTCGGTGTTGCGAGTCCCGTCGCCCCCGCCTCTAAAACGCCCAACCTGTTCGGTGCGGGTGGTATTGCGGCTTCCACCAGGATGACTCCGGGGGTCGTGCTGGCTCCGAATGTCGCCGCCGTGGAAATGGGTACCGCGCCGCTCGGGACCATCCTGAACGCAGCCCTCGTAGCGAGCGCCGCCCTTCCGACCAACATGGCCACCAGCGCCGCGGCGCCGTGGACGACCGGTAAGGTCATCATCACCAACGGTGCTGCGGGCGGCGCAGCCGAGACCTTCACCAACACGGGCAAGGACTCGCGCAACGCCAGCGGTGTGGGCACGATCCAGTTCGTGTCGGGTGCCGTGAGCCTCCGACCCGCATCGGGCCCCAACGCCAACCGCGGCTGGCTCCAGCTGGTGCTGTCCAACCCCGCGCCTGGCACCGTGCTGCCGTCGCTCTCGCCGATGGGCCTCGGGGCCGTAGCGACCCTGATCCTGCTGGCGGGCGGCTACGCACTGCGCCGGCGGATATTCGCCTGAGCCCGTAGGGATAAGGCGATTCTCGTTCCCGAGCAGGGGCGGGTCGATTCACTTCGACCCGCCCCTGCTGCGTTTTTCTGGGGCTGGCGTCCTGCACGCCGCGGCGTCGCGATCGGCTGGGCCGCACTCGCTCTCGCCTGCGCGTCCCACACTCCGACCGAGGCCGCGCTGGGCGCGGTGTGGCGGGACTACCAGGCCCTGCCCGCGGAACGGGCGCTGGCGATCGCCGGCGATCCCGGACGGGAGCGCTGGGTAGCCGCTTCGTCCGGCGGGCACACCGAGCGCGGGCAGGCGGAGGCCGAGGCCCTCTCGAGCTGCCGACAGAGGCGAGGGCTGCGCAGGATGCGCGCCGCCTGCGTGCTGTACGCTGTCGGGGACGAGATCGTGTGGCGGGGCCAATAGAGCTCGACGGCAGCGCGCCTGAGCCGTCGACCTCCGCCAGCGAGCCGAGGGCGGGCTCCCAGCGGGCTAGGGCGCCGGTGCCGGTTCCTCGTCTGCCGCCGCTGCTCCCGCGTCCGCCGTCGGCGATCCCGCGGCCTCTGCGCGCTCCTCCAGGCGTTGGCGCCTCGGGCTTTGCGGGAGGGGGTCTCGCACCCGCCCCCGCGCCTCCTCCGGGAGTGAAGCCTGCTCCATCCACTCCTCGGCCTCGGCTTCGTGGAGGTAACGCCAGACGCGCAGCACGTCGATCAGCACCTCCTCGCGCTCGGCGTCGTCCTGGATCCGCCGTGTCCACTCGAGGGCGTCCAGGGGCGCCTCCTCGGCGAGCAGGCGGGCGTAGTTTGGAATGGCGGGCACGAGCCACGGCTCCGCGCCTTCCGTGGTCTCGGCGGTCATCCAGGCGGTCGCCGCGTCGCGATCGGTTCGCGCCCATTTCGCGTGGGTGTGCCGCACGGCCTGATCCCGGTGGATGTCCGGCTCATGGGTCGAGAGCCACGCCATGGCTGCGGGCCCGTCCTGAACCACCCACTTCCGGGCGATCAGGCTGCGCATGTTGCTGCCGTAAGGGCCATCGCAATGAGCCTCACACATGCGCACGCCGGCCTGGGGGTCGAGGGTCGTCAGCGTATCGACCAGCCTGCGAAAGGCGGCGAGCTTGAAGCCTTCGTACTCGTCGGAGAGTGATTCGGCCCAACGGATCGCCGCGTCGGAGCCCTGGGTCTCGATCACGACGCGGATGTAGGCGGCGACCGCACGCTGGCGCAGGATGCCTCTGGGGAGGGAGCGCATCCACAGCGTGAGCTCCGGGGAGTCGCCCTGCGCATACCAGCCGCGTACCAACGCAATCGGCGCGGCTCTCACCAAGACGACGTCATCCGCTCCCCAGGACCAGGCGGTGCTCGTGGCGGCCTGGGGATCGGACTTGGCCCAGAGCCGGAGAGTCGTGTAGACGGCTCCGGCGCGGTAGTCCGGCTGGGAGAGCTTCCTGGCCCAGAGCGTGGCTGCCTCGGGCTGGTGGGTCGCCCAGTAGCGCAGCAGCAGATCGAATTCGTTGAAGCGGTAGTCTAGGGCCCGGTCGTCGAGGGTCTGCTCCACCGCCGGAACCAGCTCGGGTCCCAGCGTCGGCAGCAGTGTCGAGAGCCTGCGAACTCGCGAGTAGGCGTCGCCGTCCCGCAGCACTTCGGCCAGCTTCTCGCGGACCGTATCCTCGAGGGTCTCGCCCGGAGCGATCGCTTCGGACTCGATCGCGGGCGAGACGGTTGTTTTCGGAGGCTGTGCAGCGTCGCAGGCCGCGAGCCCGAGCGTCCCGACAGCCGTACCCAGCATCGCGTTGAGCAGCTTCTTCTTCATGGGAGGGCGAGAATAACCGAGCACCGCCGGCGACTCCAAGCCCGCGGTACGCTCGCTGCCGGGCGGGATTGCACGCCGGCGATACAGTGGGCCGCGGTCCCGATCGCTGGGCCGTCTCGCGCTGGCGATACAGTGGGCCGCAGACAGACCGCCCGCGGAGTCCCAGACCCATTGGACGCTCGATTCACGCTGCTGCTCGCCTGCTTCTTCCTGTCGGGCTTTGCCGCGCTGCTCTACCAGACGGCTTGGACCCGGGAGCTCTCCTTCGTCTTCGGAACCTCGGAGCTGGCTGTGGCGGCCGTGCTGGCGGCCTACATGGGGGGGCTCGCGCTTGGAGCCGCCGCTGCGGCCCGTTTCGCGCCGCGCCTGCGCCGGCCGGTGCTGGCCTACGGCGTGCTCGAGCTAGCCATCGCCGTCTCGGCACTCTCGGTGCCGGCCGGCATCGCGCTGATCAACGCGCTCTACGTCGGGCTGTTGGGTGGGAGCCCCGGCCTGCCGGACCACGGGGCCTCCTGGGCCGCGCTCTTCCAGCTCGGGGCCGCCTTCACGGTGCTGCTGCCCCCGACGGCCTTCATGGGCGCAACCCTGCCGCTGCTGGCTCGCCACGCTGTGCGGCGCGAGGCGGAGATCGGCTCGCGCGTGGGCCTGCTCTACGCGATCAACACGGCCGGTGCCATCGGCGGCACCCTCCTCGCGGCCTTCTGGCTGATGCCAGAGCTGGGGCTGCGGCGCACGGTCTGGGTGGGAGCCGCACTCAACGGCGTCGTCTTCGGGCTGGCGGCACTGCTGGCCCGTGGCGCGGCGGCGCCACCAGCGCCGGGGGACGCGGCGCAGGCTGTGCCGGTGTCTGGCGAGGCGGGTGCGGGGCAGCCGGCCGGGAGTGCTGCCCGCTGGATCCTACCGGCCATCGCCCTGTCGGGGGCGGTCTCCTTCGCCTACGAGGTGCTCTGGACGCGGCTGCTCGGACACCTGCTGGGCGCGAGCATCCAGGCCTTCGCGACCATGCTGGCGAGCTTCCTGCTGGGCATCGCCTTGGGCAGCGCCGTGGCCGCGCGTCTGGCCAGCAGCCGCCAGCGCGCGGCGCTGGGCTTCGGAGTGTCTCAGCTCGGGATTGCACTGACTTCCTATGCTGCGCTGGCGCTGGCGGACCGGCTGCCGGAGCTCGCCCAGCGTCTGGGGGCTGGACCGGATGCTCCCTTGGCCGGCGCTGCCGTTGCGGCGACAGCGCTGCTGCCCGTCACGCTCTGCATCGGAGCCACCTTCCCCTTCGCCGTGCGCGTGCTGGCGCGGCATCCCGCCCAGGCGGCTGGGGCCACGGCCCGGGTGTATGCCTGGAACACCGTGGGCGCCATCGCCGGCGCGCTGGGCGCGGGCTTCGTGCTGCTGCCGGGCCTTGGCTTCTCGGGAACGCTCAGCGTCGGAGTCGCGGCGAACCTGGCCCTCGCCGGTCTGACGGCGCTGGCCATGCGCCCCCGGCGCACGACGCTCGCCGCCGCGACGGCGGCCGCCTGCGTTGGACTGCTGCTGTTCCCGGCGCGCACGCCCTGGGACCTGCTGATCTCGTCGCCCATCACGGGCCAGCCGACCCCGGGCGAGATCGTCTACAGCGCCGTCGGTCGCTCCAGCACGGTGCTGCTCTTCGACTCGGGCGACGAGTTCCGCCTCACCTCCAACGGGCTGCCCGAGTCGAAGATCGAGCGCGACGGCTTGCTGATCGAGAGCAGCCTGGCTCGCTGGCTGGGCCTGCTTCCCACGCTGCTGCGTCCCGAGACGCGCGAGCTGCTCGTGGTCGGGCTGGGCGGCGGCACGGCGCTGGAGTCCGTGCCCTCGAGCGTGGCGTCCGTCGACGTGATCGAGCTCGAGCCGGAAATCCTGAGCGCCAACCAGCTGATCGCAAGCGAGCGCGCCATCGATCCATTGGCGGACCCTCGAGTGCACGTGCACCTGGGCGACGCACGCGGAGCACTCCAGCTCACCGGGAAGCACTACGACGCGATCGTCTCCCAGCCCTCACATCCCTGGACCGCCGGGGCGTCCCATCTCTATACGCGGGAGTTCTTCTCCCTGGTGCGCTCGCGCCTGGCACCCGGCGGCGTGTTCGTGCAGTGGATCGGGCTCAAGTTCGTCGACGAGGCGCTGCTGCGCTCGGTCCTTGCCACCCTCGTCGATGTCTTCGCGCATGTCGAGCTCTATCAGCCGCATCCCGGGGGCGTGTTGTTCGCGGCGTCGGACGCGCCGCTCGGTCTCGCGGGCGCGCCGGCGGCCTTGAGCGGCGCCCGCGATGACTACGCCCGCTTCGGCATCCACCGGCTGGAGGACTTCGCAACGACGCGGGTGCTTGACCAGGCCGGGGCGCGCGCGCTGGCCGAGGGCGCTCCGCTGACCAGCGACGATCACAACCTGCTGGCCGCTCGCGCCGCCGGTCTCGGCGACGCGGTGCTCGATCCGGACTCGCTTCAGGCTCTCCTCGAGGACCTGGACCCCCTGCTGGCCGAGAGCGCAGAGCTCGATGCCTCGGCACTCACACGCCGCCTGGTGGAACGCGGCTTCGAGGCGCGCGCGGAGTCGCTGGCTCTCTCGCGGAGCGGTGCCGGCGAAGAGACTCAGCTCGGTTGGGTCGAGCTGAGCCGGCAGCGCTACCGCAGGGCGGCTCGCCACTTCGGGCGGGCGCTCGAGCTGGAGCCCGGCAAGGACGACGCACGCAGCGGCCTGTTGCTCTGCCGCGGCGCCGCGATCGTGAACGGAGTGGCCCAGCCGGACATCGACGAGCAGCAGCTCGACAGCGCCGAGACGGCGCTGCTTGCCGGCTGGCGTCACTCCCGAGAAGAAGACTGGCAGGCAGTCGAGCTCCTCGACCCGGAGCTCGCTCGCGTCGAGCCCGCGGCTGCGCTCTTCACGCAGGCCAGCCGGCTGAGGATCGGCTGGCGCCTCGCAGCAGGGGGTGCCGAGGTCGCTGCCGAAGCGCAGGCTATCGCCGAGACGCTGCTCAGGCGCCGCTGGCGCGCCAAGGACGCCTTGCTGCACGCCTCCGCGGCCATCGCGGCGGGACACCCCTCGCAGGCCCGAGCAACGCTCCAGCGCATCTCCCTGCTTGCACCGGGAGATGCGGCGGCTCGTCTGGCGCAGCAGGCACTGCTGGTCTCCGAGGGGCTGCCCGAGGCAGACTCGACGGATCTGCGCGCCCGGCTGGCGTGCCTCGCCGCTGGCGCCGCGGCGCAGCCCTAGCGGGCCAGCAGCCCCCCAACGCGCCCTGCACCAGGCTCGCTCGCCACCTCTCCCCTGGTCACTCCGGCACAGGCGCTGGCAGGAAGGGTCCCAGGGCCACGTTGAAGCCATCGCGCACGTGCTCGCGATTGGAGAAGAGATCGGTGCGGGTCTCGAATTCGAAGGTCGGCAGAGGCTCGTGGGGAGCTCGGGTATTGCTGCGTGTGGGATCGAGCACCACCACCTCTTCCCCGCCCTTGGTTGCGCCCACGTTGACGCGCACGCGAACCAGCAGCTCGATGCCGCCTCGGGCCTCGTGCAGTTTGTCACCGTCCGCGTCGAAGGCTGCAACATGGAAGGACGCCGCGGGCGCAGCACCCTCGAGCGGTGTGGAAACGAGGTTGCGGGCCGCCAGGCCGCGCGCTGCGAACTCGAGCTCGCGGGAGACTCCATCCCAGCGTGCCTCCCGGTTCGCGATGCGCGCCTCGCGGATGAAGAGAGAGGGTGCCAGCAGGGCGTCGAACTCGGTGTGCTTGCGCAGCTCGACGGCGAGGACGCGGGCCGCGTCGTCGTAGCCGACGTGAGGGCCACCCTCGGCGCGCACCTGCTTGACGGCGCGAACCCAGAGGTTGCGCGCGGCCTGTCTGGAGATCGTCTTGAGCTGCTTGTCTCGCGCGCGCAGGTAGAGCTCCAGCTCCTTCCAGACGATCGGGCTGAAGAGCTCGAGCTCCGAGGGCATCACCGCTGCGACGTTGAGCGGCAGGACCAGGAGGACCCGGTTCTCGTTGCCGAGCAGCGTCGTGCGCTCACTGCGGTCCTCGCCCGGGCCCGGGGGCGGACCCGCGCAGGCGAGCAGGCTGGCGAGAAAGAGCGTGGCCGTGGTGGAACGAAGCAACTGGATCGATGCTCTCGGCCGCGATGCTAGCCCGCCTTGATCGGCAGGTCGTGGGCGCCCTGGTGAGGCTTGATTGCCCGCCGCCAGGGGGCGTATGCTGGCTGCGAGCGGGTCCCTCCACGGGCCCCTCACGGAGTTCCCATGCGGGGCGCCGTACAGCTCGTGGCGGCCGCGATTGCGGCGCTGAGTGCAGGCTGCGCAACTTTCGTCGACGTCTCCTACGACGAGGCCGACGACTTCTCGCAGTATCGGACCTGGGACTGGCTTCCCCGTGGGACGAGCGTCTCCGCCCTGCCGGGGGAGGAGGAGGGGCTCCAGTCGCTCACGGGCCAGGTTGTTACGGCCGAGCTGGAGGCTCACGGGTTGAGCCGTGACCGGCAGGCTCCCGACCTGCTG
>Ga0255057_10000475_pt1 | contig 22887 bp, 19 predicted proteins | sample Cases_109_6_MG_FD_189022 | JGI IMG/M metagenome (GOLD analysis project Ga0255057, IMG submission 189022) | Seawater microbial communities from Amundsen Gulf, Northwest Territories, Canada - Cases_109_6 | ecosystem: Environmental > Aquatic > Marine > Gulf | place: Canada: Northwest Territories... | reverse complement strand
CCCCCGCTTTCGAAGGATGCCGATGCGGGATTTAGGGCCGGCGCTGGCCTTGCGGCAAATCTCGCCGCCTCCTGGCCGCCGATGCGGCAGGCACACTGGGCGCCCCGCGAATCCCTGATTTGAAGGATTTTTTAGGAACTTTTGGATAGACCAGGTACGGCGTGACCTAAGAATTTCACGTTTCAAATTGGTTAATTTGGGGACCCGACAGATCATGATCGATTTCTCGTTCCAGACAAAAAGGGGATTCGGTGTCCAATCTTGAATTAGCTGAGCGGCTCGAGATTTTTTCGACCTGTCCGCAGTCCAAGGATGTGGGCCGCGACGCCTATATCCAGCGGGTGGCGGATGTGTCGCAGTGGAGTGAATCCTTGGGCTGCACAGGGATTTTGGTCTATACCGACAACGGGATTGCCGACCCTTGGCTGGTTTCGCAAATCATCATCCAGAATACCCAGCGCTTGGCCCCCCTCTTGGCAATTCAGCCCATCTATATGTCGCCCTACACCGCGGCCAAAATGGTCTCGACGCTGGCCTTGCTGCATGGGCGGCGGGTCTATCTCAACATGCTGGCCGGGGGCTTCAAAAATGACCTGGCCACGCTCAACGATATGACGCCACATGATGATCGCTATGTGCGGACCATCGAATATACGTTGATTATCAAACGTCTCCTGGAAAGCGGGCAGCCGGTAAGTTTCAAGGGAAAGTACTACACGATTAAGAACTTGAAAATGACGCCGGAGCTGCCGCCCGAATTGTTCCCCGGAATTATGATCTCGGGCTCGTCGGACGCGGGCATGGCGGCGGCGCGGGCCATCGGGGCCACGGCGGTGAGGTATCCCAAGCCGCCCGGCGAAGAACTTGGCGTCGCGCCAGATTTATCCGTCCGCTGTGGGGTCAGGATCGGCATCATCGCGCGCCAGGACCGCGACGAAGCTTGGCGTGTCGCGCGCGAGCGTTTCCCCGACGCCCGCCGGGGCCAGATCGCGCACGGTCTCGCCATGAAATCGAGCGATTCGGTGTGGCACAAGCAGTTGTCTCAATTGGAGGTCGTGACGTCGGAAGAGGACAACCCCTATTGGCTGGGCCCGTTCCAAAATTACAAGACCTTCTGTCCCTACCTGGTCGGGACCTACGAGCGGGTCGCTCGGGAGGTCGGCGATTATATTGCCAAGGGCTACCGGACCTTCATCCTGGACATTCCCCCGTCCTATGAAGAACTCGAGCATACGGGCAAGGTTTTCAAGAGAGCCTTGGAACTCGAGGTCGCATGACCCGGCTGTTGCAGGACTGGGCAACGCGCCAGGTTGAACGACGGCCAGATGCGACCGCGGTGGTCATGCGGGGCCGACGCTTGAGTTACAGCGAGGTCGAGCAAGCGAGCAATCGCCTGGCGCGCATGCTCCATAACGTCGGTTGCACCAAAGGCGACCGGGTCTGCCTTCTAGCTCCCAAATCTCCCGACGCCATCGTGGCCATCCACGCCATCCTCAAGGCCGGTTGCCTAGTTGTGCCGATGGACGCGCAGAGCCCGGCGCCTAGGTTGGCGAAGATCATCGAAGCCTGCGGTCCACGCCTTATATTGGCGAGCGCGGCGACGATCGCTCGGCTCGGGGAGCTGCGGTCGATCTCCGATCGTGCGCGATGCGCACGGATCGGCTATCTGGAGGTCGGCATCCCAGATTGCGCCGGAATCGAGGTCGCTTTTCGGCCCGAAGATGTCGCGGGCGAGTCCCCCGAGCCGGAAGATCGCGGCTCCGACGGCGCGGACCCTGCTTACCTTCTTTTTACCTCGGGCTCCACGGGCACGCCCAAGGGTGTGGTCGTCACCCACGCGAACGTGGTTGGCTTCGTCGATTGGGCAGGTGACTATTTCGACCTCGGGCCATCGGATCGGATCTCGCAACATCCGCCGCTTCATTTCGATTTGTCGATCTTCGACATCTTCGGCGCGTCCGCGGCCGGGGCGGAGCTGCACCTAGTGCCGCCGGAGATGAACCTGCGGCCCGACAGGCTGACCGAGTTTATTCGCGATAGTGCGCTCACCCAGTGGTTCTCGGTGCCTTCCGTGCTCGGATATCTCGCCAAATTCGACGTGGTCGGCCAGGGCGATTTTCCGTTGCTCAAGCGCTTGCTTTGGTGCGGCGAAGTCCTGTCGACCCCGACCCTGGTTCACTTCATGCGGCGCTTGCCCCACGTGCAGTTCACTAATCTCTACGGGCCGACCGAGGCGACCATCGCGAGCAGCTATTACACCGTGCCGAGCTGCCCCGAGGACCCGGCCGCGGCGATTCCCATCGGCCAGCCGTGCGGCGGCGAGGATCTCCTCGTCTTGGACGGCAATCTCGATCCGGTCGGCCCAGGGGTCGCCGGCGATCTCTATATCCGCGGCATCGGTCTCAGTCCCGGTTACTGGGAGGATCGCAATCTGACTCGAGCCGCCTTCCTCGACGGCCCCCCGGTCCGGTCCCGCCACGCCCGGATTTACAAGACCGGCGACTTGGCACGGATTGGAGAAAACGGGCTGATCTATTTTCTCGGCCGAGCGGATTCCCAGATCAAAAGCCGAGGCTATCGAATCGAGCTGGGCGAGATCGAGGCGGCTTTGGAGACCGTCGGTCAACTGTCGGCCGTTGCGGTCATCGCCATTGACGCCGGCGGCTTCGAGGGCGCGACGATCTGTTGTGCCTATGAGCCCCAGAACGGTGCCGAGGTTTCAGCGAGAAGCCTGCGTGCTGCGCTCGGCACAAAGTTGCCGAGTTACATGATTCCGACACGGTGGTTGGCGTTCGACACCTTGCCGAAGACCGCCAATGGCAAAGTCGACCGCCAGCGCCTGCGAGAGGAAGCGAAAGGTTGGCCGCTGGGCCGGACCGCGGCAGCGGCGGCGCCGGGTCCTCGGGCGGGGAAGGGGGCGCTCGCCAGTTCAGGGGCCGATGAAGGCGTATGAGAATCTTGCTTGTCGCCGAAGAGTCGGCCGGAATGCGGTGTCTCAAGGAGTTGGTCAAGGCCGAACATCAGATTGTCGGTGTCGTGGCCTCGCCGGATCGCGGTACCGCCAAGGCTCCGAGCGTCTGGCGCACGGCCCAGGCCATGGGGCTGCGGCGCTGGCCCGTCGAAAACGTCAGGCGAGATACGTTTACACCTACGATGGCGGCGGAAGACCTCGACGTTATTCTCAACGTTCATTCGCTCTACGTGATCCACGAATCGGTTTTGGCGTGCGCCCGGCTGGGCGCCTTCAACCTGCATCCTGGGCCGCTGCCGCGCTATGCCGGGCTCAATGCGCCGAGCTGGGCGATTTACAACGGCGAGAAAACCCATAGTGTCACGCTGCACAAGATGGCGGCCGGGATCGATACCGGGGCGATCGTGTTCGAGACTCCCTTCGACATTGCCGAGGAGGACACGGGCCTCACGGTCATGACCAAGTGCATTAAACTGGGGATCCCGCTCATCGGACGCTTGCTGGAGACACTTGATAGGGATCCGACCTCGCTGCCGCTAGCACCCCAGGACCTGTCGCACCGGCGTTATTTTGGGCGCGAGGTGCCGCGGAACGGGCGCCTATGTTGGGCGCGGCCGGCCGAGCGGATCATTCGTTTTGTCCGAGCTTCCGACTACTATCCCTTTGCCTCGCCTTGGGGCCACCCGACAGCGCGACTGAACGGCCGCGACATCGGCATCGTGAAGGCCGGACTTACGGGGCGAGCGGCCGAAGGGCCGCCGGGGACCGTTACCTCGAGCGATCCCGACGGCGTGACGATCGCGTGCGTGGATGAAGCCATTTCGGTTCGTGCGATCCGCCTCGAGGCCGAGGTGGTGGCGGCAGCCGAGGTGTTCCAGGTCGGCCAGCGGCTGCACGATGGCTGAATCGAATCGCAATAATTTTTGGGACACTGTACGATCTTGACCGACGAACAGAACTTGAAAAGGCTGGAAGCGATCTTTTCCGAGCAATTGAATATCGCGGTGCCCGCGCGCGACACGGACTTGATCGGTGAAGGCTATCTCGACTCGGTGATGTTCGTGGATCTTCTTTTGGTTTTGGAGCAAGAGTTCGGAATCACTATTCCACTCGAGCAGTTGGAATTCGACAACTTCCAAACCATCAACAAGATCGCGGACTTTGTCGAAAGTCAGGCCGTGGGCCTGGAATGATCGTGACTCTTCGAGCTTGCACGGCACTGGTCCGGCCCCGGTCTGGAATCTGACTCCATGTCAATCGAATACACCAATCTGAGCCTGGAGCGCCTCGACGATGTCAAGGGCCTGATGCTGCCGATATGGGAAAGACGATGGGGCGAGGACTTCGCGCGGGCGTTCTTTCGCTGGCGGTTCTTCGAGCGCCCCCTCTGGGACGCGGCTCTTGCGTATGATGGAACCTGCCTTGTAGCCTTCCTCGATTCCTTTATCCGTCGGTGTCGTGTCGGCACGCAGATCATTCCCATCCGCCAGACCGCCGATTGGTTTTGTCACCCCGATTACCGGCCGGTCGTCGGCATCAAGATCATGCGGATGATGATGGACAAGCCCGAGCCCATGCTGGTCGTGGGCGGCAACAAGAACACGCAGAACGTCTTGCCGCGTCTGCGTTGGCACTCGCTACCGGACGTGCCGCGATTCGTTCTTCCGACCGGGTCCGGCGTCATGTTCAAAGGCCTCTCGCGTCTACTCCGAATCCCAACGTCGGCATTTCCGTCGGCACTGGGGCGACTGCCTTCCTTCCGCGTGTTCGGCGGTCGCCGAGGGGCGGCTCCGAACGGAACCGGCTCGGTCTTCCGTCTTCGCGACTCGGAGTCGCTGCCCGAGATCGCCCCGCCCCCCGACAGCTGTGCCCTCGGCGCGGTCCTCGACCGGGAGGAGGTTGATTGGCTGAACAAGGCTCCCGATGCCATGGGCGACTTCGTCTGGCTGGTTTTTTCGATCGACGGGTCGCCCATGGGGTTGTCGCTGAGCAGGGTTTACGAAGAAAAGCCCTTCCGCACGGCCAAGCTGCTGCATTTGCAGGCAACCGACCCTTCGGCCGCCGCCTACGACTGGATGATCAAAGAGACGGCGGCCTTCCTCGCCGAGTGTGGGGCACAGTGGATCACCGCGCAGTTCGGGGACCCGTTAGTTCTCCAGGCCCTCGAGAAGACAGGGTACAGGAAAAAGCGGGACGACCAGAAGGCGTTCTGGTGGAATCACGGACAGAAACCGCCCAACGGACCCTATCATCTGACTTGGGTGTGCGGAGATGAAAGCGTGATGCCCTTTCCGGATTGAGCGCCGCGCGCCAGATCCCGAGGCGCCCGCCAAAACGATTTGAGTTCCGAGCGCTTCCCGGCCGTCGTGCATGGCACGATCACCCTTCTCCTTCATGGAATCTGCCGTGAGGAGCGGATCGCGCCTGGAGAGTCGCAAACAAGCGAGCAATGCCGGGAAGCTTACGCCGAAAATCTTGGTAAGTCGTCTCTATGAGTCAATACTAAGAACCTTGGGTATGAGGACACGGGGAGGATCATCGATGGACCTGACGAAGCTGGGTGCGCGCGAGGCCGCGGCCCTGATCGTCGAGGGACGACTCACCGCGGTGGGTCTGACGGAAGCGTGTCTGGAGCGCATCGCCGCGCGCGACGGGGAGGTCCGCGCCTGGGCGCATCTCGACCCCGAGGCCGCGCTCGCGCAGGCGCGCGCCTGCGACGCTCGCGCGCCCGTTGGGCCGCTCCACGGCGTGCCCGTGGGCATAAAGGACATCATGGACACCGCCGATATGCCGACCGAGTACGGCTCGCCGATCTACCGCGATCATCGGCCCGCGACGGATGCGATTTGCGTCGCCAAGGTCCGCGCCGCGGGCGGGGTGGTTCTGGGCAAGACCGTGTCGACCGAATTCGCCCACCGTCAACCCAACATCCAAACGCGCAACTCCCACGATCCCGCCCGGACTCCCGGCGGCTCGTCGAGTGGATCGGCCGCCGCGGTCGCCGACTTCATGGTGCCGCTCGCCTTCGGCACCCAGACCGGCGGCTCGATCATTCGTCCGGCATCGTTCTGCGGCGTCTACGGCTACAAGCCGACCTATGACACTATTGCGACCGCCGGGGTCAAGCCGCTCGCCCCCGGGCTCGACACCGTCGGCACTTTCGCGCGCAACCTGGATGACATTGCCTGGTTCGGGGCGGCGCTGTCGAACGACGAGCCAAGCGATATTCCGGCGTGGTCGGGTGCCGCGCCGCGGGTGGGCTTGACCCGCGGCTACGAATGGTCCCAGGCCGAGGCGGCGACGGTCGAGGCCGTCGAAACTGCCGCCGCCCGTCTCGAGGAAGCGGGCGCAGAGGTCACGGAGGTTGTTCTGCCCAACGCCTTCGCGGAGCTCGCCGACGCGCAAATAACGATCATGCGCGTCGAGGCGACTCAGGCCCTGGCCTGGGAGCGCGCCAACCACTCGGATCGGCTGAGCGCGCCCCTGCGCGGCTTGTTGGACCGGGGCGCGGGAATCTCCGTTGAGGTTCACGACAGCGCCGTGACGCTCGCCCGGAAGTGCCGCGCGCGCCTAGCCGAGGCGTTCGCCGGTAACGACGTGTTACTCACCGCCAGCGCTCGCGGCGAAGCCCCGGTCGGGCTCGAGTCGACCGGCGATCCGGTTTTCAATCGCAACTGGACCCTGCTCCATGTCCCCTGCGTGACGATTCCCTTCGGCCGAGGACCGAACGGCATGCCGGTCGGTGTGCAGCTCGTGGCTCGGCCGGGCGCGCACCAACGTCTGCTCGGCGCGGCAAAGTGGATCGCCACCCGGCTCGGTGTATGAGCACTTCCGCGCCGCATTCATAGGCGCGTCATCGGTATTAGCCGAACTATTTGATCACACGCTGTTCCACCGCCTGGGCCGCGATCGCCGCCCAGTCGTAGGTCACGCCGAGGCCGGGACCTTGGGGCACCGGCACGCAGCCCTCGGCGTCGATGCTGTCCAGCTGATCGGCGTAGCCGTCGGCGTAGACCGGCAGGGACCAGGGGTTCGCCGTGCGCGGATGCACCAGGTTCATTTCGTAGTAGTTGCTCCTGGGGAGCGCCGCCATGAGGTGGCGCATGGCCGGTCCGCAGGAGTGGACCTCGGTATCCAGGCCCAGGGCCTCGGCGGCGATCGCGGTCTTGAGGCACCCGGTCAGGCCCCCGTCGTAATCCGGGTCGGCCCGGGCGAAGTCGCTGGCGCCGGCCACCAGCAGGTCGATAGTGGTCTCGGGGTTGCGCAGGTGCTCGGTGATCAGGATCGGCGTGCGCAGGTGCTCCTTGAGCTTCTTGTGGCCGTGAATCGACACGCCGCCGTCCGCATAGGGATCTTCCAGCCAGTACAGGCCGTACTCGTCGCAGACCCGTCCGACCTTGATCGCATCGGCGAAGGTTTTGAGGTGGCAGGCCGCGTCGTACATGATCGCCATGCGGTCCCCGACTCGCTCGGCCACGGCCCGGATCATGGCGATCTCCCGGTCCGGGTCGCCCTCGGGCCAGCCGTGCATCTTGAAGGCCCGGTAGCCGAGCGCCAGGCAGGTCTCGGCGAAGTCGCCATAGGCCTCTGGGCTGGACAGGCCGTCGGCCTGGTGGTCGCCGATCATGGTGCTGGCATAGGTCGGCAGGCGGCTGCGGGCGCCGCCCAGCATTTGGGTGACCGAGACCCCCTGAAACTTGCCGGCCAGATCCCAGAGTGCGATATCCAGGGGGCCGATCCCGACCTCGCCGATATGCTTGGTGGCAAGCCGGAGCGCGCGATAGTGCCGCTCTCGCTGGAGCGCGTCCTTGCCGATCAGGCCATAAGCCAGGGTCTCGCAGGCGCCGATCGTCGCCGTGGTGCGGCCGCGCGGCGTCACGTAGGTGCCGACCAATCCATCGCCGGCGAAGACCCTGACCGCCAGACGCAATTGCGCCGTGCCCGGTCCCGGAACATAGCTGACCCCGAGCCCGCCGGGGCCGGAGGCCAGGTTTTCGATTCGGATTTCGAAGGCGGTCAGCTCGATCCGTTCGATGACCGGTGCGTTCGTCATGGCGCGGTGCTCCAAGGGAAGGTGATCGGATGGGATTCAGTTGCCGGTGACGCTATCGATGTGGCCGAACAGCCGCGCCAGGCGGTCTTGGAGATCCTGGGGCAGGGGAGGCCGCGATAAGGCGTTCAGATTTGCCTCCAGGTGCGCCGGGTTGCCGGTTCCGGTCAAGACCACGTCCACGCCGGGCTCGTGGCGGCAGAACCGGTAGGCGGCCTCGGTGAGGCTCAGGCAATGGCGGTCGGAGAGCAGGAAGCCGAGAGGGTCGCTCCGGTCGAGCCCGTTCTCGGCCACCAGACCTTTCTCGATCAGGCCGTCGATCAGTTCCCGGAGCGCAGGCGCTTGCGACAAGGCCCGCCGGACCGCGAACATGTTCAGCGTGCCCACATTGTTCTCCCGGGTCAGGGTAAATACCCGATTCCGGGCCGAGGGGTTCAGCAGATTGAAACCGACCATGACCACGTCCCAGGCATCGTCCTTCAGCGCCGCTTGCAACATGCGGTGTTGCGGATCGGCGGGGAAGCGCTCGGTCAAGCCGATGAACCGGAATTTGCCCTGCTCGCGCAGGCGCCGGAGCTCCGGCAGCAAGGTCTCGTGAGTCCGCCGATAGTGGTCCGGATGCACCGCGTGGAGGCAGTAGATGTCCACGTAGTCCGTGCCCAGGCGTTTCAGGCTGGCCTCCAGCTTTTCGCTCAGACTGGCGGGATCGACGACCGCGTCGTCGCGCGCGGCCGCGGTCTTGGTGGTCAGGACCGCGGCGTGGCGCCGGCCCTTCAGTGCCTTGCCGATCACTTCCTCGGTGCCGTAGAGATCCGCCGTGTCGATCAGGTTGGCGCCCCGGTCGAGGGCGCCGTGAATGATCCGGATGGCGCGGCTGTCGTCGCCGGAATCGGTCAGGGACAGGCGGCTGCGCCCCCCGCCGCCCAGTCCAGCGACGCCGACCTCTAGACCGGTGCGGCCCAAGATCGTGCGCGCAACGGGCAGCTCGGTAGGGGGCATCATGTTTTCTCCTTGGTCGCCAGGATTCGCGGCAAACAATCGCCGGGCATGACCACCGGGTCGCCGTAACTCCCAGTGATGCGTGGAGAGTGCTGATCCGACACGAGGAACCGGACGTTCGGTTGTCCGGTCATGGTTTTCGGTTACTCATTGCGGAGGCTCTGTCTTGAGATCGATTCAGAGATGCGGCGAGGCTCACACCAAGCCCGGGCCGATCCGGCACCGGGATCCTGCCTGCCGTTGGCCTAAACGATTCGCCTGCGACGATCTCGTCAAAAAGCGGCGTTTCGTCGAACTGCATCTCCAGGATGAGGAATCCGGATACCGCCGCGCTTACCTGGACGCTGTGGCCATGGCAGATCGGCCCCGAGGGATTGTGCGGCGAGCAGGCGACACCGCTGCGCTCCGCCAGCTCCGCGATCTCCAGCACCGTGGCGAGCCCGCCGGCGTACTTCACATCGGGCATTATCACGTCGTAGAGCCCGGCCTCGAGGAACGGCGCGAAGCCGGCAACGCCGGTCCGGAGCTCGCACCCGGCGGTGCGGATGCCTTTTCCGTTGGCCCGCGCGCGGAACTGGCGGATACGAGCAAATTCCGGTGTTTCCTCGGGAAACGGGCATTCGATCCAGTAGAGGCCGAGCGCCTCGGCCTCGGCCAGAAGCTGGTTGGCGGTCTCCGGCCCGAGCCGCCAGTGGCAGTCGACCAACAGCCGGGCGTCCCGGCCGATCGCCTGACGCACCGCGGCGATGCGGGCGAGACCGTCCGCCAGGAGTCGCCGGGCTTCGGCCGCCGGAGTGGCTGGCGTCAGCCGGTCGAAGGGCGCGATCTTGACCGCGTCGAACCCGGCGGCGCGGGCCAGCCCGGCGCTCGCCGCGAAACCCTCCGGCGTGCGATCCGTGGTGCGCCGGTTGACGTTGGCGTAGACCGCGACCTCGCTCAGAGGCTCGGCCGCCAGAAGCGCCGCCACCGGTTTTCCGGCGCGCTGGGCTTCGATGTCCCACAGGGCTTGATCCAACCCGCATGCAACGGCGGTCTGCGCCAGGTCGCCCGACTCCCGCCACGACGCCGGGAGGCTCGCCACCGAAGCCGGGCGCCCCAGATGCTCCGGCCGCCAGCGCTCGAAGCACGCGCGTAGCGCGTCCTGCCGTCCGCCGAGCGTCGCCTCGCCCGTGCCGACCCGGCCATCGGAGGTCTCGACCTCGACGAACGTCCAGACGGTTTTGTCGGTGACGGTCAGCTCGTGCAAACGGAGCTCTGAGATCGATTCTGTCATGGACCGCGTTGTAAAAGTGCAAGTCCGCCTGGCGGCCGCCTCCGGTCGTTCAGACGCGGCTTGCGATCGCTGGCACCCGCCGCCCTCACACCACCCTTTCGGCGGTGGGGTCGAAGATGTGCATATTGTTCATGTTGATGGTGAACGCCATGGTTTCGCCCACCGCGCTGACCGCCTTGGGCGCGGAACGGGCGCTGATCTCTATGCCGCCAAGTTCGATGATGACCATGGTGTCCATGCCCATGGGCTCCAACACGTGGACCTCGGCCTCCAAGTCCAACTGGTTTTCGACCGTATGAACCTTGCGTTCGGTCAGGTGCTCCGGACGGATACCGAATATCATATCCCTGCCGACGAAGGGACGGTAGCGGTCCTGATACCCGGTTGGGACCGGGAAGATCAGATCGTCGCCGATTCGCACGCCGACGCTCGAGCCATTGGACTCCAGCCTGCAGGGCACGAAGTTCATGGCCGGCGAGCCGATGAAGCCGGCAACGAAGAAGGTGGCGGGCTCGTCGTACATTTGTTGGGGCGTGCCGACTTGCTCGATGATGCCGTCGTTCATGACCACGATGCGGTCCGCCAGGGTCATGGCTTCCACTTGGTCATGGGTGACGTAAACCACGGTCGTGCGCACCCGGCGATGGATCTTCTTGATCTCGGTGCGCATTTGCACCCTGAGCTTGGCATCCAGGTTGCTCAAGGGTTCGTCGAACAGGAACACCTGGGGGTCGCGCACGATGGCCCGGCCCATGGCGACCCGCTGACGTTGGCCACCGGAAAGCTGCTTCGGCTGCCGGTCGAGCAGCTCCGAGATGTTCAGAATCTCCGCGGCGTTGCGCACCCGCTGCTCGATCTCGTTCTTGGGTGTCCGGCGCAGCTTGAGCCCGAACGACATGTTATCGTACACGGTCATGTGAGGATAGAGGGCGTAGTTCTGGAACACCATGGCGATGTCCCGATCCTTGGGCGGCACGTCGTTGATCAGCCGCTCGCCGATGATAATCTCGCCGGAGGTAATCTCCTCCAGGCCGGCGATCATGCGCAGTGTCGTGGACTTACCACAGCCCGATGGTCCAACCAGGACCACGAACTCGTTGTGGGCGATGTCCAGATCGATGCTCCGCACCGCCGGCTTATCGCCGTAAATTTTCTCCAGATCTTTTAGAATGATGCGGGCCATCGGGTCTCTTCCCTCGGTTCTACGCCTCGGTTTTCCGGACGTCTTGCCGGCGTTGCCATATACCGTCACACATAGATCGGTGCCTCGCCTGGCGCCGGCGTGTAGCCGGGCGAGCCTTGGGCGACGATGGCCTCTTGACCGCCGCCCGAGGCGATGCGCAGGGCCTGATCCGCCTTGGCCTTCCGGTCGATCTCGTCCGGATCCAAAAGCGCGCGCAATGCCGATTCGCACGACGCCAACACCGCGCCATGGCTGGGGTCGCCGGCCAGATCGTTGAGCTCCTTCGGGTCGCTTTCCAGGTCGAACAGCTGGGCCGGGTAGTCCACGTGATGGACATATTTGTGGCGGCCCTTGCGAATCATGAAGCTCGCCGATTTGGCGCCCGCGCTATGCTGCTGGGACAAGATGACCCGGTCCGGCGTGGCGCCGTCGGCGAGCGCGAAGAGCGACGATCCGGGCAGGTCCCGATCATCGTCGGTGGGCGCGACGCCGGTCGCCTCCAGGACGGTCGGAAAGATGTCCAATAGTTGGACCGGCGTCTCCACAACTCGGCCCGGCGGCAAGTCGGGGCCGGCCATGATCATGGGCACGCCTACTGACTCTTCGGTCATGTTGCACTTGCTGAACAAGCCCTTCTCGCCCATGGATTCGCCATGGTCCGAGGAATAGATGATCCGCGTGTTTTCGGTCAGGCCGTTACGCTCGAGCGCCGTCATCAATTGACCGATGTTGTCGTCCAGATAGCTGATCATGCCCAGATAGGCGGCGGTCACCCGGCGCGCCGTGGCCTCGTCGAAGGGCTCCTCGATGCCGAAGAACCGGCGGAAGTCCTTGTAGGCGGGATGTTCCGGCCGCTGGTTCGGCCAATAAGCCTCGGGCCAGGGGATTTGGTCGTGCGGATAGAGGTCGTAGAACCGCTTGGGCGCGAGCCAGGGCGGGTGTGGACAGACCAGGGAGACGAAGGTGGCCCAGGGTTTATCGTTATGCTTGCCGGCTTCGTTGTCCAGCCAGTCGACCGCGCGGGCGGTGATCTGCCGGTCATATTCGGTGTAAGTCGATTCGCCGCCACCGGATTCGTTTACCAGCATCCTGAACTTGCGGGAGACCGGCATGGGATCGCGGATGATGGTGAACAGCATGCCCACCCCGCCGATCACGTGGAGCGGCACAATCTCCTCGTCGAAGCCGTTGGGGTCCTCGGTGTCCCGATAGTGCAGCTTGCCGATGGAGGTGGCTCGATGGCCCTGGTCCATGAGCCGATGGCCCCAGGAGGGGGTCGTCCCGTGATAGGGCCGCGCGTTGTCCCAGATCTCGATCTCGTGCACGTGGCGCCCGGTCGCCAGACTGGCGCGCGAGGGAACGCAGATCGGGCCGTTGCAGTAGGCGTTTCGGAACAGCGTGCCTCTAGCCGCCAGGCGATCCAGGTTCGGGGTCAGGGCCACCGGATGACCGGCGCAGCCCATCGCCCGGCGGGTGTGCTGGTCGGAGAGAATAAACAGCATGTTCATAGGTTTCATGGTGCGGACAGCCCCAAAAAAAAGATCTTGCCGAGCAGAGTCCTCCCGACCTCCTCGATCCCAGACCGTGGCAAGGGCACCATAAACCGGAGACCAGCGCAAGCTCGGAGCGCCACGAATCGGTCTTCGACCTTTCCCATGGGTGCCCACATGCGCTAGACAGGTAGGCGAAGGATCGAAGATCGTGTTATCCTGATGACGCGAACAATATCGGTCCAAAAATTACCGAGAGGGAGGATTCACGATGAAGATCGGCAAATTTATACCTGCTGGCTTGTTGGCTCTGACCGTAGGCACCGCGCCGGCCTCCGCCGAGGTCAACTGGCGCCAGTTCGAGGGCACGACGCTGAACATGCTCGGTTTCGCCGTCAGCTACATCGACGCCTGGTTCCGGCCCATGGCCAAGCAGTTCGAGAAGGAGACCGGCATCAAATTACGCCTCGAGGTGCTGCAAGCCGGTCAGATGCGCAAGAAGCAGGACATCATGCTGGCCGGCGAGGACGAAACCCTCGACGTCATCATGCTGCAGATGGACAACCGGGGCGGCAAGCTGACGCTGGCCGGGCATCTGGAGCCGCTGGAGTCCTACCTCGCCGATCCCAGCCTGACGCCAGCTGATTTCAACTATCCGGACGACTGGCTCGGCGGATGTATCAACACCGAAAAGGTGATCAAGGGCCAGCCGCTCAACAACATCGTGTGGTCGGCCCAGGCACAGCTTCTGCACATTCGCACGGACTTGTTCAAGAAGTACGGCGTCAAGGTGCCGACCACCATGGAAGAGCTGGAGGATGCCGCCAAGAAGCTCACCATCGACGAGGACGGCGACGGCAAGCCGGAGATCTACGGCTTCCTGTCGCGCGGCCACGGCCGGCTGACCACGGCCAGCTTCGCCTCCTATCTGTTCAACTTCGGCGGTTCCTGGTTCGTGACCAATCCGGACGGCACCCGTGTCGCCAACATCAATTCGAAGGAATCGATCGACGCCTTCGAGTTCTATGGCCGCATGATTCGCGATTACGCGCCGACCTCGGCGCTTAACACCAAGCCGCCCCAAAACGCCGCGCTCTATGCCGCCGGCAAGGTGGCCATGCTGTCGGCGCTCAATTTCTGGCACTCCTTGGCCAGCGATCCCAAGAAGTCGCGCATCGCCGGCAATACCACCACCATTTTGGTTCCGGCCGGGCGCGCGGGCAGCTTTCCAAACCTGCCCACCACGTCGCTCGCCATCTCCAAGCATTCGGAAAAAAAGAAGGCGGCTTGGCTCTACATCGCCTGGATGACCCAAAAGCGCATCATGCTGAAGGGCCAGAACGCCGCGGTGCCCATGTGCCGGCGTTCGGTGTGGAACGATCCGTCCTACACGCCGCCGACCCCGGCCTGGGGCAAGTCGGCCGAGGTCGCCGCCGACTTCGGCATCGCCATCGCCAAACCACAGGCCATCGCCATCGGGCAGATGCGCGACGCGGCCGGCGAGATTATGAACGTGGCGATCCGTGACGGTTCCCGCGCCGCCATCCAGGCCGAGGCCGACAAGCAGGCCGCGTTCATGAACGAGCTCATGAAGAAGACCGAGAAGGGCGTCAACTTTGCCGGCGTGCTACCGGCCTTCGCCAAGAAGTTGACCATGGAGGATCAGTTGCTTCCGATCGAGGCCGAAGGCTTGAATTAGGCCGAAAACGCGGGAGGCCATTGCGGCCTCCCGCGTGCTCTTCATGTCGCCGCTCTCGGAGGAGGTGATCGAACCCATGTCGAACCAGGCTCTCCCGCAAAGCCCCGCCGCCGCCGTCACGGTGAACGGTGGTCGCGCCGGCGCGCTGTCCGACTGGATCGACAGAAACCTGCCAATCGTCTTCAATATTCCCACGGTGGTGTTCTTGGCCGGGCTCATAGCCTTCCCGGTCGGGCTGGTGATCGTGACCAGCTTTAGCAACTGGCAGCTCATTACCAACCAGGAAGCTACGGCGGTCGGCCTGGAGAACTACATAAAAGTCTGGACCGACGAGCGGTGGCTCAGCGCCATCTGGCACACCTTCTATTACGCCCTGGCGACGGTGGTCGGACAACTGGTCCTCGGCATGGCAACGGCGCTCTTGTTCAACCGCTCCTTCGCCGGAAAGGCGTTCTATCGCTCGATCTGGATGATGCCCATGATCGCCATGTCCACGGCGATCAGCTTGGTGTGGATCCTGTTTTTCGACAACGCCTACGGGGTGCTCAACTATTCCCTGGAGCACCTCGGCCTCGGTCCGATCGAATGGACCTCCAGTCCCGAATGGGCCATGCCGTCGCTGATTCTAGTCGGCATCTGGCACCACACGCCCTTCATGACCCTGATTCTGCTGGCCGGTCTGCAGTCGCTGCCCATCGACCCCTTCGAGGCGGCGCGCATCGACGGCGCGTCGCGCTGGCAGATACTGATGCACATTACCCTGCCGTTGATGCAGGGCCATATCATCGTGGCGTTGATTCTGCGCTCGATATTCGCGGTCAAGGAGTTCGACACGATTCTAGCGATCACCGAGGGCGGTCCGCGCTACGCCACCGAGACGATGAATATGAACATCTATTTCAACGCCTTCGAATACGGCTACATGGGCGAGGCGGCGGCCAAGGGCGTCATATTCTTCGGCTTCATTCTGTTGATCCAGGTGATCTTGGTAAAATTGAGAAGGCGGCAATGGTCGTACTGAAAAAGCTGTTATCCCGCCGGGGCTACAAGATCCTCGAGGCGCTGACCACCCAGGTGATGATGATCGCCATTGTGGGGCCGTTCTTCTTTATTTTCTTCTTCATGTTTTGGAACTCGCTGAAGCCGGATTATCTGTTCTTCGAACCGGGGACCTGGGTCTTCGAACCGATGTGGAGCAATTACATCGATGTCTATGAACAAAGCGATCTGGTGAGGAACATCGGCAACAGCCTTATCATCTCCAGCCTGGCGACCTTGATCGGATTGGCGTGTGGCTTGCTCACCGCCTATACGGTGGCGCGCTACGGTCTCCAGAAGCTCGCCATGGCGATCCTGCTGACTCGCATGGTCCCCTATATCACCGCTCTGGTGCCGTTCTGGATCGTTTACAAACACGTGGGTCTGCTCAACACCTACACTGGACTGATCCTCTCCCATCTGGTGATCACCATCCCCTTCGGGGTCTGGATCATGATCGGCTTCATCGAAGACATCCCGAAGGACCTGGAAGAGGCTGCCTGGATCGACGGCGCCTCGCGCACCCAGGCCTTCCTCAAGGTGGTCCTGCCGCTCGCCACGCCGGGCATGGTGGCCACGGCGATCCTCTGCTTCATCTTCTCCTGGAACAACTTCCAGTTGGCGCTGGTCCTGGGCGGTTTCGACGTCACCACGGCGCCGGTCTCGGTGTTCAAGTACGCCGATCCGGAGGCCGGCGGCAGCGGTCAGATGATGGCCGCGGCGACCATGGTCACTATTCCGGTCTTCTTCATCGTGCTGGCGATCCAGAAGCAGCTCGCCGCCGGACTCACCGTGGGCGGCATCAGCAAGTAGCGCGGCGGGATCAGCCGTATCGGGCGGATTGTCCGGGAGGCGGCGTGTAGACGATAGTGCCTTGTTTGGCGATCGCCTCGGTTCCGCCATGGCGCTCGGCCTGGGCCCGCTGGTCGGCTTTGGCACGGGCGTCCACCGCCTCGGGGTCGACGAAGGCGCGCAGCGCCGATTCCAGGTCCCGGTCCCGGCCATCGGCGGTGCCTTCGGCGACCCGGTCGTGGGCCTCGATGGGGTCGGCCTCCAGGTCGTAGAGCTGGCTGGCCATGCCGACGTGGTAAATCAGCTTGTCGGCCCCGTCCCGCCACAGGAACCCACCGGCTCGGGAGGCCGAGGCATGGAACTCGGCGAAGCCGACGCGGGGCGTTTCCCGCCCGGTCATGGCCGGCCACAGTGAGATGCCCGGCAAATCCCGGTCCTCCGCCTCCTGGGTCACGCCGGCTCCCTCTAGGATGGTGGGGAAGAGATCCACCGCCGAGGCGATCTGATCCACCGCGCGCCCGGCCGGGATACCGGGCCCCGCCGCGATCAGTGGCACCCGTACCGCCGGTTCCATCAAGTGGTTCTTGCCGAAGAGGCCGTGATGCCCATAGCTCTCGCCGTGGTCGGAGGTGTAGATCACCCGGGTATCGCCCAAGAGATCGAGCCGCTCCGCCGCCGCCATGACTTGGCCGATCTGTTCGTCCAGATGGGTGACCAGGGCGAAGTAGCCGGCGGCGATGCGCCTCAAGACCGCTTCGTCGTCCATGGTCTGGAACAGCTTCAGCTTGCGGATGTGCTCCAGGGCCGGGTGGCGCGGCATTTCGTCGGGGCGGAACAGCACCGGTAAGGGGATCCGGTCGTGGGGGTAGAGATCGTAAAGCCGCTGGGGCACCAGGAACGGCGGGTGCGCGCTCACATAGGAAACCAGCAGCACCCAGGGCGCGGTCTGGCCGGCCGCCTCTTGCTCCAGCCAGGCGATGGCCTCGCGGGTGATCTCCCGGTCGTAGTCTTGGTACTCGCTCTCGCCAACGCCGGAGCGCTCCCAATAAAGCTCCCACTGGCCCGGCATGGCCGGTTGCTCGCCGCTCCAGCGCAACAAACCGGTCAAGCCGCCGATTCCGTCGACGATATGCATGGGCACGATCTCTCGGACGAAGCCGTTGTCGTCTTCGGTGCTCCGGTAATGCAGCTTGCCGATCGAGACGGTCGGATGGCTTCGTTCCTTCAGCCGGTGGCCCCAGCTCGCCACCCGCCCGTCGTAGGCGATGCTGTTGTCCCAATACCCGGTTTGATGGGGATAGCGCCCGGTGGCGAGGCTGGCCCGGGCCGGACAGCACAAGGGGCTGGCCGAGTAGGAATTGGCGAAGCGTGCGCCCCGGGCCGCGATCTGGTCCAGGTTCGGGGTCTGCACGACCGGATGCCCATAGCAGCCGAGCAGGTCGCCGGTGTGGTTGTCCGACAGGAAGAAGATGAGGTTTGCAGGCTTGGTCATGGGTCCGTTCGGTGATTCATTACTCCCAGACATCATAGGGCAAATCGGCTGCGACGGGAACGGCCCGGACTGATATACTAAGACCCGAACGCAAATCCCAGAGTCCTTCGCCGACGACGAGACGATCGTGCCCTTGAAGCCGCAAAACCTTCTGTTCCTGCTGTCCGATCAGCATTCGAGAAAGGCCCTTGGTTGTAGCGGCCATCCGTTGGTGCGAACCCCCAACCTGGACCGCCTGGCCGCGCGCGGTACCCGGTTCCGCAACGCCTATTGCAACTCGCCGATCTGCGTGCCCTCCCGTGCCAGTTTGGCGACGGGCCGCTACGTCTTCGACATCGGCTACTGGGACAACGCCAGGCCGTATGAAGGCTCCGCGCCGTCTTGGGGACACCGGCTCGCCCATCACGGCCATCGGGTGGAGTCTATCGGCAAGCTCCATTTCCGCTCGACCGCGGATCCGACCGGATTCGCCGAGCAGCACCTTCCCATGCACGTGGTCGGCGGCGCGGGCGACCTCCTTGGCTCGCTCCGGGACGGCACCGCGATGCTCGCCAAGTATCGGGGCTATCACGAGAACGCGGGCCCGGGGGAATCCACCTATACCGCCTACGACCGGAAAATCACGGCCGCGGCCGTCGACTGGCTGGGCAACCAGGCGCCCCGATATCAAGACCGGCCCTGGGTGCTGTTCGCCTCCCTGGTCTGTCCGCACCCGCCGTTGTTGGCGCCGGCGGCTTTTTACGCGCTCTATCCGCCGGACCGGATGCCGTGGCCGACCGACCATGACCCCGGCCGGCGCCCGGAACATCCGGCTCTGGGTGATCTTCGCCGCTTCATGGGCATCGACGAACCATTCTCCGAGGACGTGGTGCGCCGCTCGATCTCGGCCTATTTCGGACTTTGCAGCTTCCTGGACGACAACCTGAGCCAGATCCTGGACGCGCTCGAGGCGTGCGGTCTGGCCGAGACCACTCGGGTCATATATTCCAGCGACCACGGTGAATCCAACGGCAACCAGGGCCTCTGGGGCAAGAGCAACATGTACGAAGACTCCGCCGGGGTGCCGCTGATCGTGGCCGGGGAGGGAGTGCCCGAAGGGCTGACCGTGAACACGCCGGTCTCTTTGGTCGACGTTTACCCCAGCGTTCTGGATTGCGTCGGTCTCGAGCGGCTGGACGACGATCGCCATCTGCCCGGTCGCTCGCTGTTCGATCTGGCCGCGGGCGCCGACCCGGAGCGTCTGGTGTTCGGCGAGTTCCACGCCGCCGCCTCCAACACCGGGATCTTCATGGTGCGGCGGGGCGATATGAAGTACGTCCATTACGTGGGCTACCCGCCCCAACTCTTCGACCTGGCCGAGGATCCGGAGGAGACCGCCGATCTGGCCGCCGACCCGGCCTACGACCAGGTACGCGAGGATCTGGATCGCGTGCTTCGGGAAATCGTCGATCCCGAGGCGGTCGATGCCCGGGCCAAGGCCGACCAGGCGGCGCGCATCGCCGCGGCGGGGGGCCGGCGGGCGATCCTGGAGAAGGGCTCCTTCGGCTACACCCCGGCGCCGGGCGAAGCCGCGGTCTATCGTTAGGTGGGACCATGACCGCGCCCCGCAACCTGGTCTACTTCCAATCCGACAACCACAACCGGTCGTACCTGGGCTGCTACGGTCATGGTTTGGCGCGGACCCCGGTGCTCGACCGCATCGCGGGCCGGGGCGTTCGCTTCGCCAATGCCTATGCGGCCAGCGCGCTCTGCTGCCCGGCCCGGGCCAGCCTGGCCACCGGCCGCTATCCGCATCAGACCGGCTATTGGGACAACGCCATCGTTTATGACGGCCGAGTGCCGAGCTGGATGCACCGCCTGCGCGGCCAGGGCCACCATGTGGCCTCCGTCGGCAAACTGCACTACCGCTCCAGCGAAGACGACAACGGATTTTCCGAGGAGCTCCTTCCCATGCACATCTTGGGCGCAAAGGGCGGGGTTTCCATGCTGCTACGAGCCATCGACGGCGAACCGGAGAACCTGGGGCAGTGGCAGCTCTATTTGGAGAAATCCGGCGTCGGCGAGACGCAATATCAGGACTTCGACCGAAAGATCAGCGACCGGGCGATCCGCTGGCTCCGGGAGGACGGCCGGGGCCGGGGCCGGGGCCGAGACCGGGACCGTCCCTGGGTCTTGCACGTCTCCTACGTGAGCCCCCATCCGCCGTTCCTGGTGCCCAAGCGCCTGCTCGAGCTTTTTCCCCCGGACCAGATCGACTTGCCGCCCCTGTCCTCACCCGAGGCCCGCCCGGACCATCCGGCACTCCGGCATTTGAGAAGGGTGATGGCTTGGGGCGATCTTCGACCCGAGGATCTGCGGCGAATCGGCGCCGGTTATCTGGCGCTGATCGCCCACCTCGACGAGCAGGTCGGGCGGGTCATGGCGGCGCTGGAGGACCTGGGGCTGCTGGAGACGACCCGGGTCCTCTACACCAGCGACCATGGCGAGATGGCGGGTTCTCACGGGCTCCTGGGCAAGTGCAACCTCTATGAGGGCGCCATCGGCGTGCCCCTGCTGATCGCCGGACCCGAGGTTCCGGCCGGCCGGGTCGTCACCGAGAATGTCTCCCACGTGGACCTCTTCCCGACTCTGGTAAAAGGCGCGGGCGGCCAGCTCTTGGACCAGGACGCCGACCTGCCGGGCCGCTCCCTCTGGCCTGCCGTTGCCGGCGACGACCGGGCGCGCGGGGTTTTTGCCGAGTACCACGCGGCCGGCTCCCGCGCTGGCGCCTTCATGGTGCGGGACGGTCACATGAAACTGATCTATTACGTGAATCTGCCGCCACAACTATTTTGTCTTCTGAACGATCCCCAGGAAACTCGCGACCTGGCCCCGGACCCAGACCAGCGGGACACCCTGGCCCGGCTCGAAGGCCTGTTGCGCGCCATATGCGATCCCGAAGCCGTGGACCGGCGCGCCAAGGCCGATCAGCGGGCCAAGATGGACCACTGGGGCGGAGCCGAGGCGATCAAGGCCGAGGGGATGCTCGTCTACACCCCGCCGCCGGGCGCGGACCCGGATATCCAAGGCCGCACCGGCGAGACGTCAGGCTAAGTGCCGCCGATCTCCGGCAGGGGCCGGCCGATCAGTCGAAGAGCGGCGCCTGTCCCGGCGCCGGCGTATAACCGAAGTCGCCGCGGGTCCGGATCGCCTCAAGCCCGCCGTTGGCCTCGATACGGGCCTGCTGGTCGCGGAACGCGCGCTCGTTGACCGCTTCCGGATCGAGGATAGCGCGCAGCTTGGCCTCGCACTGCGCGACGACGCCTCGGTGATCCACGCTGGTGCCCAGGTCGCGGGCCTCCCGGGGATCGGCCTCCAGGTCGAAGAGCTGGGGGACCTCGCCCACGTAGTGGACATACTTCCATTTGCCGTCGCGGATCATGAAGAATCCCGTGGACGAGCCTGCCGCGTGGTATTCGCTCAGCACCGTGCGCTCGGGTCTCTCGCCGGCGGCCATGCGCAGCAGCGAGTGCCCGGGCATGTGATGTTGCTCCTCTTCGGTGAGCGCGAGACCGGCACCTTCCAGGATCGTCTGGTGGCAATCGACCAGGGAGACCGGCTCGGCCACAACATGGCCCGCCGGCACATCTGGACCGGCCAGGATCATGGGTATCTTGGCCGCTTCCTCGTACATCACCGATTTGCCCCAAAGACCTCGGTGGCCGATATTGTCGCCGTGGTCGGAGGTGTAAAGGATGCGCGTGGTTTCGTTGTGGCCATTGGCTTTGAGCGCATCGAGCACCAGGCCGATGTTGTGATCCAGCAGCGAGACCATGCCGAAATAGGCCGAGCGCGCGACCCGGACCGTCTGGTCGTCGAAATAGGGGTCGTAGGCCAGCACCTGACTTAAAGTCTCGATCACCGGGTGGGTCGGCCGCTCGTCGCGACCGTAGAATCGCGGCCAAGGCAGGGAGTCCGGCGGATAGAGGTCGTAATATTCCTGCGGCGCGATCAGCGGGAAATGCGGCAGCACGAAACCGACGAACAACACCCACGGTCGGTCGCCGTATTTGGGCGCCTCTTCGGCGAGCCAGCGGCGGGCCTCTTCGGCGGTGCTGGCGTCGTAGCGGATATAAGTGGAATCGCCGGGTCCGGATTGCGCCGCGAGCTGCTTGGCGCCGCCGCGCTCTACGAGGTCCCGGCGCTCCAGCCCGAGCAGATCGCCCAGGCCGTCCACGACGTTGAGCGTGTCGATCTCATGGGTGAAGCCGTTGGCGTCCTCGGAGTCGCGATAGTGCAGCTTTCCGATCGCGGTCACCTCGTGGCCGGCATCGATTAACCGCTGCCCCCAGCCCTGCGGGTCGCCGGTGTAGGGATGGGCGTTGTCCCAATTGCCGATCTGGTGGACGTAGCGCCCCGTCGCCAGGCTCGCCCGGGCCGGCACGCAGATCGGGCAGTTGGTATAGGCCTGATCGAAGCGCGTGCCGCCGGCGGCCAGACTGTCAAGAACCGGAGTCCGCACGATGGGGTCTCCGTAACAGCCCGTGATCTCCTGAGTGTGCTCGTCAGAAAAAATGAACAGCAAATTCCTTGGTGTCATAGATGAGTCCCCATTCGTGTCATCGTAGCGCGATTACCGGCCGCCTATTCTGGCGCCTCTTGTCTCTCGATTCGAGAATCCGCTGAAACTACGCGTGGAACACCGATTTTTCAACGAACCATGTGTGCCGAACGTCCAGCAACAAGGCTTGATGCACGGTATCCGAGATCTTGCTCGGCGCGGAATCTCGCCTGTGCCGGTCCCTCGCCGACCGGCCGCCCCGTTTAACGCTTGTTGGCTTGTCGCCAGGCTTTGAACTTTACCTGCGTTTCTTCCATCGTTGCCGGGTAAAGTCCGACGATGGATTCACCCTTCAGCACT
>Ga0255057_10000474_pt1 | contig 22901 bp, 20 predicted proteins | sample Cases_109_6_MG_FD_189022 | JGI IMG/M metagenome (GOLD analysis project Ga0255057, IMG submission 189022) | Seawater microbial communities from Amundsen Gulf, Northwest Territories, Canada - Cases_109_6 | ecosystem: Environmental > Aquatic > Marine > Gulf | place: Canada: Northwest Territories... | reverse complement strand
GAACGTCGGCGACAGCTTCGGTGTCACGACCCAGATCTTCGATTCTCTGGGCAACGCGCACGACTTCGTAATCAACTTTCAGAAAACAGGTGTAAATGCCTGGGATTACAGTGTAAGTGACCCCACCAGCCTTGGCGTTACCACCGGTACCGGGGCGGGCGACGGATCGATTACCTTCAACACGGACGGCAGCCTGCAGACCCTCACGGCGAGCACGCCCTTCGGCGTTACCGGTTGGACCACAGGGGCGGCCGATAGCGCTTTCACAGTCGACACGGGTACCGTGGGGAATACCGACGGCCTGTCCCAGTTCGCCGGCGATTTCACCATCGCCGATATCGAACAGGACGGCGTGCGTTTCGGGGTCTTCACCGGCGTCACCATCGACGAAAGCGGATTGGTGACGGCCCTCTTCGACAACGGCCAACGACTGGAGATCTATCGCCTACCACTCGCCTCCTTCAACAACCCCAACGCGTTGGGAGGCGTTACCGGCAACGCCTATCTGCAGACCGACCAGTCAGGGAATTTCCAGCTGAACCTGGCCGGCAATAGCGGCGCCGGTTTGATCTCCCCGTCCTCGCTGGAGAGTTCGACCGTCGATCTGGCCGAGGAATTCACCAACATGATCATCACCCAACGCGCCTACTCAGCAAGCGCGCGAACCATCACCACGGCAGATGACATGCTGGAAGAGCTGATGCGAATTCGACGGTAGTCCTTAAGTTCATGACCTGAAAACTAGCCCGGGCGGCGCTGCCGTCCGGGCATTTCTTTTGCTTAAAGACGAGCCAAATCCTGCCTTTACACGGCAAAGCAAAATTTCGTCGTTTAGCATTTTGTAAAGGCGCCACTGCTAGGTTTGGCACTCTGTCGAGCAATAATTTGCACGGAGTTCGTTTGATGCATTCCCGCAGCCCAGGTAGGCCTGATAGCGTTATCGGTCCGGCAGGTAAGCCGCTTTCTCTGGATGATCTCCCCGGCCCCGAGACCAAGCGCTGGGTCGTCCGCCGCAAAGCCGAGGTGGTAACCGCGGTGCGTGCCGGGCTTCTTACGCTTGAGGAAGCCTGCGAGCGCTACAGCCTGTCCATGGAAGAGTTTCTCTCCTGGCAGGCCTTGATCGACAAGCATGGCATGCGCGGGCTTCGTACGACGAAGCTGAAGGAATACCGGCGCAAGAAGCTCGCCGCCGCCGAGTTTGCGTCGGCCTCCTCACACCGCCTGTAAGCATAACCGACATCCAAAATCTCCCGCTGCGCCAAGCCTGACTCCGGGCTCGCGCAACAAATTCAGGCGATATTGTAAATAGCTAAAATTAAATGAAAATTCCCCGGCAATTTTTTCCCTCCAACTAGGCAAATTCTTCCCGTCTTTAACCGCCCCTTTACCGGCAAAGCCTAGCTTTCCGGTCAAGACCGGTCCGCACCCGCACTTCGGGTCGCCCGGTCCCGGCGAAATGCGATCGCCCTATCGAACGCAGGCAACCAGGACGGACGGCATTGAATAGTTTTCTCGGCACATTTCGCAGCCTTGGCCCCGCTAAGCTGGGCGCCATCGCTGCCATCTCCGCAGGACTCCTTGCTTTTTTCATCTACCTGAGCGCCCAACTGGCGACCCCCGAACTGGCCTTGCTGTATGGCGACCTCGACACGCAGGACAGTGGCCGGATCGCTAGCATCCTGGACGACATGAAGGTGCAATACGAGCTGAGTCCCGACGGCGGCCGCATGATGGTGCCCGCGGCCCAGGTCGGGCGCCTGCGCGTCGCCATGGCCGAAGAGGGATTGCCGCAAGGCGGATCGATCGGCTACGAGATCTTCGACCGGTCCAACGGGATCGGGACAACCAACTTCGTCCAGAACATCAACCATCTGCGCGCCCTCGAGGGCGAGATCGCGCGCACCATCCGCTCGGTCAAGAAAATAAAGCAGGCCCGGGTTCACCTGGTCCTGCCGGAACGTCAGCTTTTCAGCCGCGACCGCCAGGAGCCGAGCGCCTCGATCGTCCTGACCCAAGTCGGCCTCCAGCCGATCGATAGCCAGGAGGTCCTGGCCATCCAGCATCTCGTGGCCGCCGCGGTGCCGGGGCTGAAGCCGCAGAAAGTGTCGATCGTCGACAGCAAGGGCAACCTTCTCGCCAAGGGCGTCGGCAATGACGACGTCAAGCAGATCGCGACGACGGCCGAAGAGGTGCGGGTCTCCTACGAGAACCGGACGGCACGCATGATCGAGGACATGCTCGCGCGCTCGCTCGGCCCCGGTAATGTCCGCGCCCAAGTCACGGCGGACATGGATTTCGACCGGATAACCGAAAACTCGGAAATCTACGACCCCGACGGTCAGGTCGTCCGGTCCACCCAGGTGGTGGAGGAGTCGTCCTCGGAGAGCGACAGCCAGCCGCCCGGTGTGACCGTCGGCTCAAACCTTCCGGGCGCCGATCTGCCGACTTTCGACGAGGGAGGCGGATCCGCCGCGCAGACCACGCGCACCGAGGAAACCGTCAACTTCGACATCAGCCGGACCACCAGGACCCATATCCGCGAGACCGGGACCATCCGCCACCTCTCCGTGGCGGTCATGGTGAACGGCGTACAGAGCGTCGATGAGGCCGGCCAAGTCCAGTACCAGCCGCGCACGGCCGAGGAGCTCGAGCAGATCGGCGCTCTTGTGCGCTCCGCCGTCGGCCTGGACGAGGAGCGCGGCGACCGGATCGAGGTCGTCAACATGCCCTTCGCCGAGTTGGGTGCGGACTTGGAGAGCGAGCCCGTGGAGTTCGGCGGCTTCGAGAAAGCCGACATCATGCGCCTGGCCGAGATCGTCGTCCTTGGCCTGCTCGGCCTTGCGGTCGTGATCTTCATCGCCCGGCCGCTGATTTCACGGCTGCTGAGCGGCGGGACCCCTGGATACGAGGGCTCCAACCTCGAGGCCCTGCCCGGCGGCCCGGCCGCCACGGCGGCCTTGAGCGGGCCGACCGGCGTCGCGATGGAGGCATTGGAGGGAGGCGGCCAGACCGACGCGCCGCGCCTGCCAAAATCCGAGGGTGACCGAAACGTCGCCGCCGAGATCGAGCAGATGATCGACATCAACAAGATCGAAGGCCGCGTGCGCGCGTCGTCGGTGCGCAAGATCGGGGAGATCATTCAAAAACATCCCGAGGAAGCCGCCTCGATCGTTCGCAACTGGCTCTATCAGGATGCCTGAGCCAATGACCAACATCACCGCTATCCGGCTGGCCGAGCGCGGTCAGGACGACGGAGTGTAGGCCATGCGGATGCGCGAAGACGTCAAGACCCTGACCGGGCCCGACAAGGCCGCTTTGCTGCTGATGGCGGTCGGCGAGGAGAATGCCTCGCGCCTCTTTTCCATGATGGAGGATGAGGAGATCCGCGAGCTGTCCCAGCACATGGCCACACTGGGGTCCGCCAGCTCAGATCTGATCGAGCACCTGCTGGTCGAGTTCGCCGATCAAATCTCGGCTACCGGCGCCGTCGTCGGCAATTACGATTCGACCGAGCGGCTGCTGCTTAAGGTCATGGATCCCGACAAAGTAACCAACATCATGGAGGAGATCCGCGGACCCGCCGGCCGCACGATGTGGGACAAGCTGGGCAATGTGAACGAGCAGGTGCTGGCCAACTATCTCAAGAACGAGTACCCGCAAACCGTCGCCGTGGTGCTCTCCAAGATCAAGCCGGAGCATGCCGCGCGCGTCCTCGCCGTCCTGCCCGAGCCGTTCGCCATGGAAGTGGTCATGCGCATGCTGCGCATGGAGGCCATACAAAAGGACGTCCTCGAAGACGTCGAGCGGACGCTGCGCAACGAGTTCATGTCGAACCTGGCAAAGACCACCCGCCGGGACTCCTACGAGCTCATGGCCGACATCTTCAACTTCCTCGACCGGACGCTGGAGGCCCGCTTCCTGGAAGCGCTCGAGGAGCGCAACCGCGACGCCGCCGATCGCATCAAGGCCTTGATGTTCACCTTCGAGGACCTGGCCAAGCTCGACCCGGGCGCCGCCCAAACGCTGCTCAGCGCGGCGGAGAACGACAAGGTGGTCGTGGCGCTCAAGGGCGCATCGGAGGGATTGCGCGATTTCTTCTTCTCCAACATGTCCGAACGCGGCGCCAAGATGATGAAAGAGGACATGCAGTCCATGGGGCCGATCCGCCTGCGCGACGTCGACGAGGCGCAGACCTACATGGTCAACATGGCCAAGGAGCTAGCGGCCAAGGGAGACATCGTCATCGCCGACAACAAGGGCGAGGACGAGCTCGTCTATTGACGGGCCCGGATATTCCCCCATGGCACAGAAAAAGTTCCTCTTCGACACCTACTTCGAAAAGGCCGGCCATCCGCCGGACGGCCCCGCGGACAGCGCCGCGGGGCGCGGTGGCGGGCTGCCGGGTGCGGCGGATCCGACGGCGCCAAGTCCGGCCGTTTACGGCGAAGAGGATCTCGCCACGGCCCGCGAGGACGCTTACCGGCAAGGCCATGCCGCGGGATCCCAGGAGACCGCGCAGGCAAGCGAAACGGCGGCGGCCCAGGCCCTCGACGCGGTCATGGAGCGGATCACCGCCCTCATGGCACGCTGGTCGGAGCTGGAGGATGCCGGCCGGCGGGAGAGCCTTCACCTCGCGCTGATCCTCGTTGCCAAGATGTTTCCCGCGCTGGCCGAACGCGAAGGCCTACCCGAAATCGAAAAGATCCTGGCGGAATGCCTTGCCCGGATGCGCGAAGAGCCGCGGCTCGTCGTGCGCGTGCCCGGCCTGGTGATCGACCGGCTGCGCGAGAGGTTCGAAGAACTCACCGAACGCGCCGCCTTCGAGGGAAAGCTCGTCCTCTTGGAGGACCCAACCGCCGGGCCGAGCGACGTTCTCGTTGAATGGCCCGACGGCGGCGCCGAGCGAAACCTGGAGCGGCAGTGGCATGAGATGGAAAAAATCTTGTCCCATTCGCTACACCAGCCCGGGCAGGCCGTCGGGCAATGATCGAAGGAGATCGCCATGAGCGATGAAAAACAAAACCTGGACCTCGAGGAGCTGAGCGACGCCATCGCACAGAGCGATAGCCTGCCCGCGGAGAGCGGCGTTCAGAGAGAATACCCACCGACGAATGCCCAGGAACTCGAAGCGGTTTACGACATTCCCATCCAGGTCTCGGCCGTCCTCGGCAAGACGAACATGCAGGTAGCCCAGCTCTTGAAGCTGGGGCGCGGTGCCGTCGTCGAGTTGGACCGCAAGGTCGGCGAGGCCATCGACATCTATGTGAACAACCGGCTTGTGGCGCGCGGCGAGGTGGTGGTCGTGGAGGACCGGCTGGGCGTCACGATGACGGAGATCATCAAGGCGGAGCGCTGATCCGGGTGCCGGCGGACGCAACGAAGGGTTCGATGGAATGGCCAATGTCTCGACAAGCGCGATAACCGCGCGGCGCAGCTCCCGCCCGCCGCGCCTCCAGCCGACGGTCGACTATGCGACCCTGGTGGGGGTCTTCGGCGCCTTCTTCGTCATCGGCACGGCGATGGTGTTGGGCGGATCGCCCGAATCCTTCGTCGATCTCCCGGCCATCCTGATCGTCGTGGGCGGCACGCTCTTGGTTACCTCCGTTTCCTTTTCGCTCGAAGAGGTAAGCCGCGCCGGCTCGGTCGTCTGGCGGACCGCGGTCTACCATTGCGAGGAGCCGTCGAAGGCCGCCGAGCAGGTCCTCTATCTGGCCGACGTGGCACGCAAACGCGGGCGGCTCGCGCTGCAGGACACGGTGCAGCAGTTCCGCCACAACCGCTTCCTGCACGAGGCGGTAAACATGGTGATCGACGGCATCCCGAGCGAGCAGATCGACCAGATCCTGGACTCGGAGACCGCCTCGATGCGGATCCGGCACCTGCGCACCGCCGGCGTGCTTCGCCGGGCCGGGGAAGTCGCCCCGGCCATGGGCCTCATCGGCACCCTGATCGGCCTGGTCCAGATGCTGGGCAATCTCGAAGACCCCTCGTCCATCGGCCCGAGCATGGCGGTCGCGTTGCTCACGACCTTCTATGGAGCGGTGCTCGCCAACATGGTCTTCACGCCGCTTGCCACGAAGCTGGAGCGCAACTCGGAAAACGAGACCACGGTCCATCGCATCTACGCCCTGGGGGCCGCCTCGATCAGTCGGCAGGAAAACCCCAGGCGCCTGGAGATGCTGCTCAACACCGGGCTGCCGCCGGGCAACAAGGTGACCTACTTCAAATGACGGAACGTCCCGTAACCCTAACGCAAGAATAGTTGGAGAGAAGGCATGCGGCTTCTCATTGTCGGATCACTCGAAGGGCATATCGCAACGGCCGGCAAGATCGCGCTGGAGCGGGGCGCCAAGGTTGCCCACGTCGATGACATCGAAGGAACGCTGACCGCGCTCAGGTCCGGTCAGGGCGCCGATCTTGTCATGATCGACGTGAAGCTGGACATCGCGCGGCTGTGCACGAGCCTGACGTCCGAGCGCATCTGCGTGCCGGTGGTCGCCTGCGGCATCGGCGCCTCGCCGGAAATCGCCGCCGAGGCCATTCGGGCCGGCGCCAAGGAATACGTGCCCCTGCCGCCGGATGCGGATCTGATCGCCGCGGTGCTCGAGGCCGTCGCCGAAGAGAGCAATGCCCTCATCTTCCGCGATCCGGCCATGAACCGGGTCCTGCGCCTGGCCACACAGGTCGCGACATCCGATGCCTCGGTGCTCATCACCGGCGAATCCGGAACCGGCAAGGAGATCATGGCCCGCTATATCCACGCGAAGTCGAAGCGCGCCGATCGGAGCTTCATCTCCGTCAACTGCGCGGCCATCCCGGAGAGCCTGCTCGAATCCGAACTCTTCGGACACGAGAAAGGTGCCTTTACCGGCGCGGTCTCGCGGCGGCTCGGGAAGTTCGAGGAGGCCAACCGGGGGACGCTGCTGCTGGATGAAATCTCGGAGATGCACCCGCGGCTTCAAGCCAAGCTCCTGCGCGCCGTGCAGGAGCGCGAGATCGACCGTGTCGGGGGCAGTCAGCCGATCAAGGTGGACATCCGGCTGCTCGCCACCTCCAATCGCGACCTGGAGGAGGAAGTTAGCCAGGGCAACTTCCGCGAAGACCTCTACTTCCGTCTCAACGTGGTGAACATCGAGCTGCCGCCGCTGCGCGACCGCCAACAGGACATCGAAATCCTGGCCGAACATTTCATCAAGAAATATGCCGAGGCGAACGGCGTCGCCTGCCCCGCCCTTGCACCGCGAGCGCTTGAGCGCCTGCAGCGCCATCACTGGCGCGGCAACGTGCGCGAGCTCGAAAATGCGATGCATCGCGCGGTGCTCTTGATCGAGGGCGAAGTCATCGAACCCGACCTCATCATGCTGAGCGGCCGCAACTTCGGGCCGGAGGACAACGGCGACAGCCGACCGGCGGAGCAGGTCGACGGCGGCAACGGCAACGGCAACGGCGCCGAAAACGCGGCGCTGGTGGGGCGCACCGTCGCCGACGTCGAGCGCCACCTCATCCTGGAGACGCTCACCCACTGCCTGGGCAACCGTACCCACGCCGCCAACATCCTGGGCATTTCGATCCGCACCCTACGCAACAAGCTCAAACTCTATAGCCAAGACGGCGTCAGCGTCCCGATGCCCGGCGAGGGAGAGCGGCAGGCGCTGTAATGCGCCCGGGGCCGGACACGGGCGGGAGAGACTCCGATGGCGGATAGCGAAGTAGGGGTGAGCGGCGAGGGAGCCGTTGCGCTGCGGCGCCTGAGCAAAGCGCTCGGGCGCGGCGACATCGCCCTGGCGCTCGGCATCTCGTGTCTGCTGGCCATACTCTTCTTGCCGATGCCGAGCTGGCTGCTCGACATCTCGCTGGCCATCTCGATTACCTTCTCAGTGCTGATCCTGATGACCGTGATCTTCTTGGAGCGGCCGCTCGACTTCAGCTCCTTTCCCATGGTCCTGCTGATCGCCACCTTGGTACGGCTATCCCTCAACCTTGCCTCCACGCGCCTGATCCTCTCCGAGGGTCATCAAGGCACCGACGCGGCGGGCAACGTGATCCAGGCCTTCGGCAACTTCGTGATGACCGGCAACTTCGTCATCGGGATCATCATCTTCGGCATCCTGGTGATCGTGAACTTCGTCGTCATCACCAAGGGGTCGGGGCGTATCGCCGAGGTCGCGGCGCGCTTTACCCTCGACGCCCTGCCGGGCAAGCAGATGGCCATCGACGCCGACCTTTCCGCCGGGCTCATCGACGAGACGCAGGCCCGCACCCGGCGCAAGAACCTGGAGGACGAAAGCAATTTCTACGGCGCCATGGACGGCGCCGCGAAGTTCGTGCGCGGCGATGCGATCGCCGGCCTTCTGATCACCTTCATCAACATCATCGGCGGCATCGTCATCGGCGTCGGGCAGCAGGATTTGAGCTTCGACGACGCGGCCCATACCTATACCTTGCTGACCGTCGGCGACGGACTGGTCACACAGATCCCGGCGCTGATCGTCTCGGTGGCGTCGGGCCTCCTGGTCTCCAAGGCCGGCCTCACGGTATCCGCCGACCGGGTGCTATTCGGGCAACTCACCGGCTATCCGCGGGCCCTGGGCCTCTCCTCCTTCCTGATGGTCACGCTGGCGATCGTCCCCGGCATCCCGGTCCTGCCCTTCCTCATGCTCGGCGGCGCCGCGGGCGGGCTCGCCTGGTGGGCCGGCAAACGCAACCTGCGGTCGGTCGAGGCCGAGGCCGGCGCGGCGGAGGCCGAGACGCAGGCCAAGCCGGTCGAGGAGCCGATCTCGCAATCCCTGGTCATCGACCAGGTCAGACTGGAGCTCGGCTATGGGCTCCTGCCCATGATCAACGGCCAGGGCGGGGCCCGGCTGACCGACCAGATCAAGTCGCTGCGCCGGCAACTGGCCCAGGAGATGGGCTTCGTTCTGCCTTCGGTACGCATTCAGGACAACCTCCAACTCCCCGCCAACTGCTATGTCATCCGGGCCAAGGAGATCGAGGCCGGCCGCGGCGAGCTGAGGCCCGGCATGCTGTTGGTCATGGACCCCAAGGGCGAGCCCATACCTCTGCCCGGCGAGGATACGGTGGAGCCGACCTTCGGGCTCCCGGCCAAGTGGTGCGAGGAGGCCAGCCGCGAGGAGGCCCTCTTCCGCGGCTATACGGTGGTCGACCCGCCAACCGTCATCACCACCCACATCACCGAGGTGATCAAGGACAACATGTCCGAGCTGCTGTCCTATGCGGAGAGCCAGAAGTTGCTCGACGAGCTGGACGAGGATCAGCAAAAGCTGGTCAGCGACATCGTCCCTTCGCAGATTTCCGTCGGCGCCCTGCAGCGCGTTCTGCAGAACCTCCTATCGGAGCGCGTGTCGATCAGAGATCTGCCGACGATCCTCGAAGGCGTCTCGGAGGCCTGCGGCTATACACGCCAGGTCAGCGCCATCACCGAGCACGTGCGCGCCCGCCTGGCACGCCAGATCTCCAACGCGCAGATGAACGAGCAGGGTTTCATTCCGATGGTCACGCTCTCCGCCGGGTGGGAGCGCGCCTTCGCCGAGAGCCTGATCGGCGAGGCGGACGAGCGGCAACTCTCCATGCCGCCCAGCAAGCTGCAGGAATTCATCGCCGGCGTGCGCCAGACCTTCGAGCGCTACGCCATGATGGGTGAGAGCCCGGTGCTGCTGACCAGCCCCGCTATACGGCCCTATGTCCGCTCGATCATCGAGCGCTTCCGACCCTCGACCGTGGTGCTGTCGCAGAACGAGATACACCCGAAAGCCAAGATCAAGACCCTCGGGCAGTTGTAGGCCCCGGCACCATGCAGGACATCGGAACCGATCATGCGCCTTAGGCGGTTCACGGCAGCAAATCTCCCGGCGGCTATGGAGCAGATCCGCGCCAGCATGGGCCCGGAGGCGATCATCCTTTCCACCCAGGAGGAGGCCGGCGGTCAGGTTCTGGTCACGGCGGCGCTGGAGGGCGAACCCCTCGAACCAACCGATCGGCCTGTCGCCGATGAGATCAAGGCGCTCGAGGGCATCGAACGGGCCCTCGAGTTCCACCGGGTTCCGCCGAAGTTGAGCGACGGCCTGCTGCTTGACGCGCGGCCGCTGAGCCGCGACGACCGGCCTTCGGCCCTCGCCCGGGCGCTGGAGCGCCACCTGACCTTCGCGCCGGCCAACTTCGTGAAATGTGCAGACCCGATCATGCTGGTCGGACTGCCGGGCACCGGCAAGACCGCGATCGCGGCAAAAATCGGGCTCGCCGCACGGCTCGCCGAGCGGCCCTTCAGGCTGATCACCCTGGACGGCGCCAAGACCGGAGGCATGGCCCAGGCCGAAGGGTTCGCCAGTTCCTTGGGCGCGGAGCTCTGCGAGGCGAAGAGCCCTGAGGAGCTGCGCCGCGTCGCAGAGGCCGCACCGGCCGGCGCGCTGGTTCTCATCGATACGCCCGGCCACAATCCTTTCCGGGCCGCCTCGCTGGCCGGGCTCACCATCCTGCTCGAAGCGGCGTCGGCCGAGGCGATCCAGGTCATCGCCGCCGGCGGCGACAGCGCCGAGGCGGCCGAGATAGCCCATGCCTTCCGGCGGGTCGGTGCCCGGCGGATGATCGTAACGAAACTCGATCTGGCGCGCCGGCTCGGCGGCCTGCTGAGCGCGGCAAGCGATGGCGGCGGCGCCCTTGCCGCCATCACCGACGCGCCCGAGGTCACCGGCGGGCTGAGCGAAGTCACGCCGATAGGCCTGGCCGAATTGCTGTTGCGCGAACCGTGCGACGGATCGCACGAAAGTCCCGGGACGAGGGTGGCATGATGGAAGCGGCAACCAAGCAGTATCCGGCGCCATTGGGCGCCCCTCTCGCCAAGATGATCGCGGTCGCGTCCGGCAAGGGCGGCGTGGGCAAGACCTGGTTTTCCATAACCTTCGGCCAAGCGCTGGCCGATCGAGGCAACCGCGTCTTGCTCTTCGACGGCGATCTCGGCCTTGCCAACCTCGACGTTCAGCTTGGCCTGACGCCCGAGCGCGACCTCGGCGGCGTCCTGGCCGGCCGCTATGGGCTGGGCGATGCGGCGGTCGCGCTGAGCGACAATCTCTCCGTCGCCGCCGGGCGTTCCGGGTCGGGAAGCCTCGCCGGCCTGAGCGGCGATCGGCTCGACCTGGTGCGCGGCGAGCTTGGGCGGGCCGAGCGGCACTATGACCGGATCATTCTCGACCTCGGGGCCGGTATCGAGCAGACGGTACGTCTCATGACGGCGATGGCGAACTCCTGCCTCGTACTGACCAGCGACGAGCCCACGGCCATCACCGACGCCTATGCCTTTCTAAAGCTCGGGTACCTGGCGCGGCCGACGAACGACTTTCGGGTCGTGGTCAACATGGCCAAGTCGCACGCGCAGGGGGAGCGCACCTACGCCACCTTGCGCAAGGCCTGCGAAACCTTTCTCGGCAAGACGCCGCGGCTCGGCGGGGTCATTCGGCGCGATGAAAAGGTGCGCGATGCCATCCGCCATCAAACGCCCCTTCTCACCCGCCATCCGAACAGCCGGGCCGCCGCCGACGTCGAGCGGATCGCCCGCGATCTTCTGGCGACATGACCTGCGCCGAAAGATACGCGCCAGGGTAGATAGAGGCCAGACAGGCAAAGGAAAGAACCGGGAGATAGACGGATGAGCGAGATCTTCCTCTCCGTGCACCAACAAAGCCCGGGGCAGGTGGCCGCGCCGGTTACCCTGACCGGCCAGATCGCCGATCCGCCGGCCGGCCTCGATCGCCTCGGACACGGCGACCTTCTGCAGGGCCGTGTGGTCGGGCAGGACCAAGCGGGCCGAATGCTCGTGAAGACCGATCTGGGCGTGCTCAAGATCGCGACCCCCCAGACCCTCCCCGAGGGGACCGAGGTTACGCTGCAGATCCGCCATGTCGGCGCCAACCTGCAGGTGCTTATTCTGCGCGCCCAGGCCCCCCCGTCGCGGACCGGCGCCCCGCCCGTGGCACCGCCCTCCGAGGCCGACGGGCGTGCGCCTTTGCCCGACGCGGTGGTTCGCGGCCAGCCGATCAAAGCGATAATCCAGGCCCCCACCAGCACGGCCACGCCCCTGCCCGGGGTGCCGGCGCGCATCGCCCCCGGCACCGAGCTTGCGGTTCGCATCACCTCGGTGGGCGCCCTCTCGACGCCGCCCGCGGTCGCGGCCGGAGCAGCGACGCCAGGGGCGCGAACGGTCCCGGGCACGGCCCCGGTATCCCTGGGCGGAATTGAAACACTAAGTCGGCCGGCTTCGGCAGCGTCTCCGCCTCATGCCGCCAGCACGGCCCAACCACCGCCCGGCGGCGCAAGTGTCGCAACGAACGCCGGCGCGAACGCCGGCCGGGCAACGGCAAGCGGGACCGGCGTACCTTCGAGGTTGGCGGCACCCGGTCCCCCGCCCGGACCCGCCTCGGCCGTCCAACCGCCCGCCGCCATCTCGGTCGTCGAGGCCGCCCGGTCCCTTGCCGTCGCACTCGACAGCGCGGCCAACAAACCGACGGTCTTGAACGCCCACCCGATCAGGCCGGGGGACGGCGCGCCGCACGGCACCGCGGTCAGGCCCCTGGCATCCGCGGCCATAGCGGCAAGCCCACCCACGCCGTCGGGCGGCGAGGCCGCGCCCCTGCGCATCACCGGCCAGGTGACCGGCATGACGCGCGCCGGCCAGCCGATACTGCAGACTGCGCTGGGCATCATCACCTTGGCCACGCCCACCACCTTGCCGGCCGGCGGATCGGTCGCGCTGGAGATCGTCGGTCTGAGCAACGCGGCGATGTCTTCGACCGGCACGGCGGCACCTGCATCCGGCCGGGCGGGCGGCGGATCCGCTACCCTCCCCGTCCCCGGCACAGGCATGGTCGCATGGGATGGGCCGATGATCGCACTGGGCGACCTGCGCCTTCCGGTCCCCGAGACGGGGTCGAGATTGGTGCCCGCCATTCTCCTGTTCCTGGCGGCGATCAAAGGCGGCAGGATCTCCAATTGGCTCGCCGGCACGGATCCCGGGGACCCTTGGGGGCCGTCGGGCCTCGATGGCGATAAGCCGGGCCCCGATGCATCGGCCTTCGTGCGACGGGTCGACAATGGGGCCGGCGAATGGCGCCTTTTCCTGTTGCCGCTGCTGCACGCGGGGCTGCGATCGCAGGTTCGCCTCTACCTTCGCTCCAAGGATGGCGAGGATGCGGCGCCAGGCGTTCTCGGGCGCCACAAGGCGACACGTTTCGTCATCGAGGCCGATATCTCCTCGCTCGGCGGCGTCCAGTTCGATGGCTTCGTCGCAGCGAAAAGGTTCGATCTCAATTTCCGCAGCCGCGTGCCCGTGGGGCCGGTGCTGCGGCTCGGGATCGCCGAGATCTACGAGGCGGCCTTACGCGGCGAGGGCTGGACCGGCCAGCTCAATTTCGCGCGCCTCGGCAAAGGGGGCTTGTGGGGGACCGCGCAGGGGGGATCGAGCGAGGTCTTGATCTGATCCGATGCGATCTGATCTGATCCGGCCGGGCGGCCGCCGGCCTTCAGACCATCGCCTGGCGGCGATGAATAACGGCGCCCTGGGCATCCGTTTCCGCCTGCTCGCGCCGGCGCGCCCTTAGTTCTTCGCGCCGCTCCTTATTCCGCAAGGCCAGCTCGTAGCGCTTCAACTCCTGGAAGCCGGCGGCCACCTCTTCGCGGGCCTCGGCGATGGACTCCTCGATTTCGACGATCGAGCCGCTCAGCTTCTTGCGCCGCTCGAGCATCGCCGAGACGTAAGCCGGGTAGGCCACGGCTGCATCGCGGGACCGGTCGGCGATCTTCGACTCGGCGTCCATCGTTTCGTCCAGCCGGTCGATCTCCGTCCGCATCTTAAGGCCCAGGCCTTCCAACTCGATAAGTTTTTGCCGCCGCTCGTTCAGCTTCCAGCGATGGAGCCGCACAAGCTGTTTCATGGATCGCACGTTTCATCTCCCTTATCGTCAAGCTCACTTCCGTTCTCCCCGGTGGCGCCTTGTTCTTCCCAATCGACGCCGAGAACCGAAGCCAACTCGGCATAGGACGCCGCCATGTCCACGTGTTGGTCGACGCGCTGCGTCAGGAATTTCTCCAGGAGAGGATAGTAGTGGATCGCTTCATCGATGGCGGCATCGCTGCCCCGCTTGTAGGCGCCGATGCGGATCAACTCGGCCATGTCCTCGTAGGTTGAGATAACCTGGCGCGCCTTGTCGATCAGGGCAGTCTCACGCTCGCCGTTGCAGTGCGGCATGGTGCGCGAGATGCTGCGCAGGACATCGATTGCCGGATAGCGGTTGCGTTCGGCGATCTGCCGGGCGAGCACGATGTGCCCGTCCAGGATAGAGCGCACCGAGTCCGAAATCGGCTCGTTGTGGTCGTCGCCCTCGACCAAGACCGTAAAGAGGCCGGTGATGGAGCCCGCCTCCTCGCCCGGACCCGCGCGTTCCAACAAGCGCGGCAGCTCGGCGAACACCGAGGGCGTATAGCCCTTGGTCGCTGGCGGCTCGCCGGCCGCCAGCCCGATCTCGCGCATGGCCATCGCGAAGCGGGTGACCGAGTCCATAAGACAAAGCACCTTCTCGCCTTGGTCCCTGAAATATTCCGCCAGCGTCAAGGTCAGATGGGCGGCCTGGCGGCGCATCAACGGCGATTCGTCGGAGGTCGCCACGACCACCACCGAACGCGCCAGGCCTTCCGGGCCGAGCTCCGTCTCCAGCCACTCCTGAACCTCGCGTCCGCGCTCGCCGATCAACCCGATGACGTTCACATCCGATCGTGCGAAGCGCGCCAGCATGGAAAGAAGAACCGATTTGCCGACCCCCGATGCGGCGAAGATGCCCATGCGTTGGCCCTCGCAGCAGGTCAGGAAGGTGTTGATCACCTTCACCCCCAGATCGAGCTTGCCACCGACCCGGCGGCGCATATGGGCCGGCGGCGGCGAGGCGTAAAGCGAATAGGGCACCGGCCCCCCGGGCAGCGGGCCCTTCGCATCGATGGCCTCCCCCATGGCGTTGACCACGCGCCCCAGCCATCGATCCGACGGGTAGATCACCGGATCCGTACCCAGCAGCTCGGCCTTGCAGCCAAGGCCTATGCCCTCCAGGGGCCCGAAGGGCAAAAGCAGGGCGCGTCCGCCGCGAAAGCCGATCACCTCGCTTTGAATCGGTTGGCCCTTGCGCGGGATGAGCCGGCAGCGCGCGCCGATGGCCAGGCTCTCGTCGACGCCGGCGACCTCGACCAGCATTCCGAGCACGCCCGCCACGCGGCCGAAAAGGCGATAGGAGGGCAATCTCTCAATGTCGGCTAAGGCGCTTTTCCGCGCGAGGGGCAAAACCCGTCCTCCATCCGTCACCGTCTGCGGCCGAGCGGCCCAAACATCGTGCACAGTTTGGGTGCGCTCCCTTAAGGTCCGGTAAAACTGAGATAACCATTACACTTAACGGGAATGGTCAACATTTCACCCGCCGGCACCGGCGCCCATACAGCGGCAATCCATCGGCGGGCGCGCCCACAAAGTGTCCCACCGGCCGACCCTCATTTCGGCGGCTTGGTAACTTTTCCTAACGCAAGTAACCAATTATTAACAATGCGCCGCGAAAATGGTTAATATTCCTAAGGAGACAAGGCAACTACGCTCAGGGGACTGTCATGCGGGTTCTGTTAGTCGAAGATGATGCTGCGACCGCTCAAGGCATCGAGATGATGCTTCGCTCGGAGGGCTATGTCTGCGATTCTACGGACATGGGGGAAGATGGTCTGGAGATTGGAAAGCTCTATGACTACGACATCATTGTCCTAGACCTTATGCTACCGGATATCGACGGCTACGAAGTTCTAAGGCGCCTAAGAGCGGCGCGGGTTCAAACGCCCATACTTATCTTGAGTGGCCTCAACGGCCTCGACGACAAGATCAAGGGGTTGGGCGTGGGGGCTGACGACTACCTCACCAAGCCTTTCGACAAGCGCGAGTTGATCGCCCGGATCCAGGCCATCGTTCGCCGCTCCAAGGGGCATTCCGATTCCTTGATTCGCACCGGCAAGCTGATCGTCAATCTCGACACCCGTACCGTCGAGGTGGATGGCCAGCCGCTTCATCTGACCGGCAAGGAATACGGTATCCTGGAACTGCTGTCCCTGCGCAAGGGGACGACGTTGACCAAGGAGATGTTCCTCAACCACCTCTACGGCGGGATGGACGAGCCGGAGCTCAAGATCATCGACGTGTTCGTCTGCAAGCTGCGCAAGAAGTTGTCGGCGGCCACCGGCGGCGACAATTATATCGAGACCGTCTGGGGACGTGGCTATGTTCTGCGTGACCCGATCGAGGAAACAACCACCGAGGAAACCGAGGTGCGGCAGGCGGTCAACGCCTAACGCTCCATCGGCCATAAGGGCAACAGGAAAAAGCGGCGCCGAGACGGCGCCGCTTTTTTGTTTCGAGCCCGGGATCGCGCTCGCGGCCTGAGATCTAGGACGCCAGTCCCAAGGCCGGCCGCTCCGTCTCTCCGGACGAGCGGTGGATATCGGGCGTCGGCGCATAGACATCGTCTGTGCCCGGCACTGCGACCAGCCGATCGGTAAGTCCTTGCGCCGTCTCCTCGCGGCCGAGATAGACCAAACCGCCGGGCACCAACCGGTCGGCGATCGACTCCAGGATCCGGGTTCGGGTGCGGCGGTCGAAATATCTCAGGACGTTGCGGCAAAAGACCACGTCGAAGGTCGGAAGATCTTCGAAAGAGTCCAGCAAATTGAATGGCTTGAAGGTGATTTGCCGCTTCAGCCCCTCATCGACCTGCCATTTGTCGCCGGCCTTCTGAAAATGTGCCAGCAGGCTGGTGATCGGCAGGCCGCGCTGTACCTCGAACTGCGTGTAGAGGCCGGCCCGGGCCTTGGCGAGGCTATGGGTTGCCAGGTCGGTTGCGAGAATCTCCGCCTCCCAGCCGTCCCCCTCTTCGCCCATCTCCCATAGGATCATGGCGAGGGAGTAGGCTTCCTGACCCGCCGCGCAGCCGGCGCTCCACAGCCGGATCGCGCGGCCTTGCGGCCGGTTCTCGATCAGATCGGGGAGGACATCCCGACGAAAATGCTCGAAAGGTGTCTTATTCCGAAAAAAGAAAGTTTCGGTCGTGACCATGCTTTCGACCACATCGGCGATCAGGTCCTCCGACGGGCTACCGCGCAAGGTGGCGATGAGCGCCTCCAGCTTGGCGAACTCCCACTTTCGCATGATTGCCGCCAGCCGGCTCTGGACGAGATAGGCCTTATCTTCGCCCAACACTAGTCCCGAGCGCTCATAGAGCAGGTCTGCGATAAAGTAGTAGTCCTTGATGTTCATGCGGCCGAACTCGTCAGATCTTTGCCGGAGCGGCTCCCCGGCTCCGGGGCGTCGGCCTGCCCAGCGCCGGCTCGGAGATTATCGACGCTCCCGCTCATTCTCGTCTTCAGATCAAACCGACTTGAAGCAGCTTCGATTCGACGATCTCGCTATCGAATGGCTTCATAATGTACTCGTTGGCCCCGGCGTCGATGGCCTTTTGGATCTGCTCGACATCGTTCTCGGTGGTGCAGAACATCACGACCGGCTGCTCGATATCGGGAATAGAGCGAACCTCTTGCAGGAACTCGATACCCGACATGACCGGCATTTTCCAGTCGAGGAGTACGAGGTCGGGCATCTTGCCGCGGCACTGGTCCAGTGCCTGCTGACCGTCCTCGGCCTCGGTGGTCATGAAGTCGAAACCCTCCATGATTTTCCTGGCTACCATCCGAACGACCTTCGAATCGTCAACGATGAGACAGGATTTCATCGGTTTTCTCCCGCTTGGCGGCGCGTGCGCGCGCCGAATGGCCACCGGTCTAGAGGCCCTGTCAGGATCGCCTAAACTTATCTCCATAGAGTTAACTTCGAGGGCTTGGCCAGCGGCGCGGACCACCCTTCCGGCCTTCCGGCCGTTATCTTCCGTCGGCTCTCGTCGCACCGCGAGCCCATGGTCTCTCAAGGGGTTGTTCATTGGGCCTGGACAGAGGAAGCTGAAGTGGCCGGCCCCGCCGGCCCGAACGAGACCAGCCTGCTGGTGCGCCTCAGCCATATCGTTGCCAAGGTACTTACCCGATGCCCACTAAACAGAAAAAGACGTTCTGGCGCAACGTCTCCGGGCCTCCGTTCTGGGTTTGGCAGCTCTTCACGAAGTGCAAGTCCTTTCGCACCAATCCCTTGATCGGCAGCCCCCTTCTCAATCGTCTCGGTCTTCATGTGGCGCGCCTTTGCCTGGCGCATGCGATCTCCCGATTCCGATACTGGCTGCTCTCGCCCCTGGTCTCGGCCGAACAGCGGCGCCGCTATCTCGAGCAGGGCTATCTGATCTTGGAGGATGTTCTCCCAGCCGCCGAGTTTACGGCGCTAAAGGCCGAGGTACACGACTTTCCCGGCCAGGCCCGCGAATACATAGAAGGCGATACCCGAACTCACTTCGTGCTGCTTGATGACGATGCCCTGGCGAAGTTGCCGGTTTGCCGGGCGCTGCTGCGCCGCAAAGACTACCGCCAGCTGCACAAGTTTTGTGGGTCGACCAACAAGTACGCGGTCTTCTTCCTGCAGAAGATCGTAAACAACCTGGGCACGGGCCGGGCCGACCCGCAAAAGAACCTCCATGCCGATACCTTCCATCCGAGCATGAAAAGCTGGCTCTATTTGCAAGACGTGGGAGCGGAGGACGGGCCACTGTCCTTCGTGCCTGGGTCCCAGCGCCTGACCAGGCGACGCATCGTCTGGGAGTACCGTCGCAGCCTGTGCGCAAGACGCCTTAAGGACGGGCACTCGGAGAACGGCTCCTTCCGCGCCACGCGAGAGGATTTGGCATTCTTCGGTTTGCCGGACCCGATTGCCCTCACGGTCCCGGCAAACACTCTGGTGATCGCGAATACTTTCGGGTTTCATTGCCGCGGCCAAGCGGCACCCGGGCGGACGCGACGCGAGGTCTGGTGCTATTCGCGGGTCAATCCCTTCGGCCCCTTTCCCGGTCTTGACTGGGGGCCGCTTAATCGGTTGCGCTATCGCGTCTATCAGGCTTACTGGCGCTACCGCGACTGCCAGGCGGCGGCCGCCGGCCGCACCGCCTACGAGCACCTCACCGACGTGCCGTTCGGGCGCGACGACGTCTCGGCCTGAGACCCGGGGCGGTCCGCGCGCGGCTTTCCAAGCCGCTCCGCGCCCGGTAAGTTTTGCGCTCGGCACCGCTCGCGCCGTCGCGGAGACGGCGCTGGGCCGGGTCGGCCCGCGAGGTAGGTGGCGGTCGGAAAGTCAGGCCCGAGAGGGTTTTCTCGCTCCGCGTCGAGCCATTGACAGGTGACGGCCAAAATTGACGGAAAGTCTGCACTCCCCCCTCCATCCCGAAGATTTGGGCGGCCCCCCGACGCCGGGCTCACCGATGGTGCGCGGCCGCGCCGGCGGCCTCTTTTCATGGTTGATGCTCCTTGTCGCCGCGCTCTTGATGATCCCGGTGGTCTCGGTGCTGTCGAACGTGCTGCGCGCCGGAAGCGGCACTTGGCAGCATCTCTCGCAAACCGTATTGCCCGAGTATCTGTTCAACACCGTGGCGTTGGCCCTGTGCGTGGGTATCGGCGTGCCGATCATCGGCGTCGCGACGGCCTGGCTGGTGACCATGTGCCGCTTTCCGATGCGCCGCATCTTCGAGTGGGCGCTGATCCTGCCGCTGGCCTTTCCAGCTTACGTCATGGCCTACACCTATACCGACTTCCTCCAGCCGGCCGGGGCCCTGCAGTCGGCGCTACGCGACCTTACGGGATTGAGCTACGGCGATTATTGGTTCCCGGAGGTTCGATCGCTTGGCGGCGCCGCGGCGATGTTGATCATGGTGCTCTATCCTTACGTCTATCTCCTGGCGCGGGCCGCCTTCCTCGAGCAGTCGGTCTGTGCGCTCGAGGTCAGCCGGACCCTTGGCTGCACCGCCTGGAGTAGCTTCTTGCGGGTTGCCCTGCCGCTCGCGCGGCCGGCGATCGTCGCCGGCACCGCCTTGGCGCTGATGGAAACGCTCGCCGACTTCGGCACCGTCTCGTTCTTCGGCATCCCCACCTTCACCACCGGTATCGTGCGCGCCTGGGTGTCATTCGGCGATCCGGTATCGGCGGCACAACTCTCCTCCAGCCTCCTCGCCCTGGTCTTCATAGTCCTGCTGCTCGAGCACTGGAGCCGCCGGCGCTCGCGCTATCACCATACCTCGAGCAAGTATCAGCACCTGCCGGGCTATCGGCTGCGCGGCATGCGGCGTTTCTTGGCGTTCATGGCCTGTGCCTTGCCGCTGTTCTTCGGCTTCATCCTGCCCGCCGCCATTCTGGTGAAGTCATCCTTGGAAAGCGCGGCCGGACAGGCGGGAGGCCGGTTCTTCGGTCTCGTCTGGAACACCGTCACGCTCGCCACCACGACCGCCGTCCTCGCAGTACTGCTGGCCACGCTCCTGGCTTATAGCCTGCGGCTGACACCGAGCGCCGTCTCGCGCCTCGCCGCGCGCCTGGCCTCTATGGGCTATGCCGTGCCGGGCACGGTGATCGCCGTCGGCGTTCTGATCCCCTTCGCCGCCTTCGACAACTGGTTGGATGCCCTCTTGGGCCGGCTCTTCGGCATATCCACCGGCTTGCTGTTGACCGGCAGCATCGCCGCCTTGGTCTTCGCCTACCTGGTTCGCTTTTTGGCCGTATCGCTCAACACCGTCGAGGCGAGCCTGGGCAAGGTCAAGCCGACCATGGACGACGCCGCCCGAGCCCTGGGCACGGGACCGGTGGGAACCTTGCGACGGGTGCACATTCCGATCATGCGCACGAGCCTCCTGACGGCGGCCCTGGTGGTCTTCGTCGACGTCATGAAAGAACTTCCGGCGACCCTGGTCATGCGGCCCTTCAATTTCGATACGTTGGCCGTGCGGGCCCATAACTTGGCCTCCGACGAGCGGCTGTCCGAGGCCGGCCTGCCGTCGCTGGCCATCGTCGCGGTGGGGATACCGCCGCTCATTTTGCTATCGCGGGCGATTGCCGGCGCCCGGCCCGGAAGCCGGAAAAAGCTCTAGCGCGCCGTTATAGAGATATGGCCGGGTTGCGCCACGACCCGGGATAGCCACGTTCGCACCGCCGGATAACCCTCCAGATCGAAGCCGCCTTCCCCGGCCACGTGGGTATAGGCGTAAAGGGCGATATCGGCGATGCTATAGGCTTCGCCGACGAAGAAGGTCCGCTCGTGCAGGTGACCCTCCATCACCTCGAGGACCTGATAGCCCTTTTCATGTAGCGTCGGTATATCCGACCAGCGCGGGCTCTCGGGCGGCATGAACTCGTGGATGAAGCGCGCCACGGCGATGGCCGGCTCGTGGGAATACTGCTCGAAGAACATCCATTGCAGCACCTGCGCCTGCTCAAGCCGGTCATCGGGGAAATACGCCGTTCCCGTCGCCAGGAAATAGAGGATCGCGTTCGACTCCGGCAGGTGGTTGCCGTCGGGCAACCCCAAGAGCGGAATGCGCCCGTTCGGATTCTTAGCGAGATAGTCGGGCGTGCGGGTCTCGCCCTGCAGAATGTCCAGCTCGACAAGCTCGAATTCGAGCCCAAGCTGCGCGAGCAGCAGCCGCACCTTATAGCCGTTGCCGGACGGCAGGAAATCGTAAAGCCGGTAGCCTCCCATGGAGCCCTCGCAAATCGGACGACAGACGCCGCAGTATTTCGCCGGCACGTCGCTCGGTCAACGACCGAACGACAGCCGGCAAAAGACCACTCGGCGCCTATTTCCAACCGACGCGGTCGAAGATCATCTGCGCTTCGGACTGAAATTCGCCCAGGGTGGCCAAGTTCGCAGTATCGGCCTTGAAATCTCCGAGCGAGGCAAGCGCCGAGCCCACCGCGATGCCCTCGACCACCGGATACTCGTTGTTGCCCTCGGCGAAATGGGTCTGCGCCTCCGGGCTCACCAAGTATTCGAGGAACTTGATAGCCGCCCGCGGGTGGGGCGCGTGTTTCAGGAGGCCGACGCCGGAGATGTTGATGTGGGTGCCACGGTCCCCCTGGTTGGGAAAGACCACACCGATCTTCTCCGCAAGCCCTTTGTCCTCATCCTTCGGCTCGGTCATGAGGCGAACGAAATAGTAGGAGTTGGCGACCGCGATCTGGCACTCGCCGGTGCCGATGCCGCGCAGCTGGTTGGTATCGCCGCGCACCGGCGGGCGGGCGAAATTGGCGACCACATCGCTCGCCCACGCCTCGGCCGCCTGCTCCCCATGTACCGCGATCAGAGAGCTCAAGAGCGACTGGTTGTAGACGTTGCCGCTTTCGCGAATGCAGACCTTTCCTTTCCATTTCGGGTCCGCTAGCTCTTCGTAGGACGCGATCTCGCCCGGCTGTACCTTCTCTTTGTCGTAGAAGATAAGACGCGCGCGCGAGGAAAACCCAAACCACAAGCCATCCGGATGGCGCAGATGCGCCGGGATCGCTTGCACGAGAACCTCCGAGCGAACCGGTTGGAAGACCCCCTCCTTCTCGGCCCGATAGAGACGCCCGACATCGACCGTCAAGAGCAGATCGGCCGGAGAGTTCTCCCCCTCGCTCAAGATGCGCTGCAAGAGCTCGTCGCCTTTGCCTTCGATCCGGTTGACCTCGATGCCGGTCTGCGCGGTGAAGGTCTCGAACAGCGCCTCGTCGACCTGATAATGCCGGGCGCTATAAAGATTGAGCTCCGCCGCCCTGGCACCCGACGAAGCACCGGTCGCGACCAACAAGAGGCCCGCGACCAAACACACGGCAGCGTAAGCGTAACGACCTGTCATATCCCTTCTCCTTGTAAGGACTTTTCAACATTAGTCCCTCTGACGCAATACTTTGCTTTTAGGCTCGGAGTGGCT
>Ga0255057_10000473_pt1 | contig 22903 bp, 23 predicted proteins | sample Cases_109_6_MG_FD_189022 | JGI IMG/M metagenome (GOLD analysis project Ga0255057, IMG submission 189022) | Seawater microbial communities from Amundsen Gulf, Northwest Territories, Canada - Cases_109_6 | ecosystem: Environmental > Aquatic > Marine > Gulf | place: Canada: Northwest Territories... | reverse complement strand
ACTATGAGGGCCACGGCACACCCGAGAACGACAGGCAGCACGTTGTCGACGCGATACAGGTACTAATGCGAACGCTGGAAGGCGAGCTGGCGAAGTCACTCACGGGCCATGACGGCCTGACGTTCGTCGATGGTCCGCTCACGTACCTGCTACCCCTCGAAGAGCCGATCGTCGGTTATGTAAAGACGCATACTCGCTATTACCTAACTTCTGAACACATGCGAACCGTAAGCGCGCTGGAGCCTGGGACACGCAGTCCCGTGTTCGCCTTCGGTGAGTCGTCCGCGAGTCGATATTCGTGGTACCTCCGTCTGGCACAGCCCAGAGCCATCGACCATTCACTGGCGGGCATCGTAAGGCTCGAAGTCTCGCACAGCGTTGGCGCGGACAACGCGGTTCGTCTCGCCGACACATCGAGCGCCGCCCTTCCCCGCTTCGCATCGACATCTGCATGGGATCCACGCGCGCCACAGAACCTTTATCCAATCAGCGCGCTGGAGGAGAGTTTGCGGCACCTGCTCGGCGACCGGGAGTGGATTCGCCGGCACATCGAAGCGCACATCCACCGGGAGGGAGTAGCAGCTTGACGGAAGTAGGCCGCGTACTCGGCAGCGATGAGTCTCACCCGCTCGAGTTCTGGGTGGGGGTCAACGACGAGAACTATCTCCAGCTCGACGACATCGTCGCCGTCACGACTCCGGTTCCGGGACGCGAGGATGTAACCGTGTACGGCATGGTGGACATGGTTCGTGCGCAGTATGAGGGCGCCAAGTTCGATTCGGATGTTTTTCGGATAGCCGAGGGTATACTGCCCGTCGGCGTCTCGACTGCGGCTCACGTTTCCGTCACCCGTATCGAACCGGAGATCTTCGTGCCGCCGCGGCCGGGTCAGCTCGTTACTCGTGCCACAGAAGAGCAACGAGACATAGCACTTTACTTCGACGGTATGAAGAAGCGGTTCGTCGCTGGTCTCTCCCGCGAGGGCGATGTCATGTGGGGCAACCTCGAGTTCCTTGACGGGACCCGAGGCGCGCACGTCAATATCTCAGGCATCTCGGGCGTGGCCACGAAGACGAGCTACGCGATGTTCCTGCTCTACGGCCTCTTTCACTCCGATGCGCTCGGTGATCAAAGCCACAACGCACGCGCCGTCATTTTCAACGTCAAAGGCGACGATCTCATGTTCGTCGACAGGCCCAACAACCAGCTCTCGCCCGAGCAGGAAGCCAAATACGCACAGCTCGGCTTGCCTTGCAGCCCCTTCCAGGACGTAGAGCTGTGGTCGCCGGTCTCTCGTGACGCGATCGAGATCGTGCATGGCCTGGGATCGCGCCAGGAGGGAGTAACCCCCTACCTCTGGTCGGTTCGAGAGTTCTGCCAGGACGGCCTTCTGCGGTTCCTGTTCGCCGAGGCCGACACGGAGACCAGCCAGCTATCATTCGCGGTCAGCGTCGTCGAGCGTTATCTCGTACAGCAGACACACTCCGTGCCGAAGAACCAGAGCTGGGTATCGCTCGACGGCGAACGCATCACCGACTTCGATGGACTCGTCGAGCACATCACCGACAACGCCGACAACGTCTTCGCGCGAGGCCACGTTGCCGACGCCACACAAAGCGCCTTCCTGCGACGCCTCGCTGCCGCGAGCATGCGCGCCGGACACCTGATTCGACGTCTCGACTCGCGTGAGGAAGAGGAGAAGTACCGCCTCGACTGGACGAGAGGTCAGCTTAACGTCATCGACATTCACAACCTCCACGACACAGCTAAACGCTTCGTCGTCGGCGTCATCCTCAAGCAGCTCCTCGCCGAGAAGGACGAACACGGCCGCCGCGAACCGCTTACGTTCGTGGTGCTCGACGAGTTGAACAAGTACGCCCCTCGCGAGGGTTGGAGCCCGATCAAGGAGGTCGTCCTCGATATCGCGGAGCGGGGGCGCAGCCTCGGCGTAATCTTGATCGGAGCCCAGCAGACCGCCAGCGAAGTCGAGCGAAGAGTGGTTGCCAACTCCTCGTACCGAATCGTCGGTCGCCTTGACTCCGCGGAAGCCGAGCGCAGCGAGTACGGCTTCCTTACGCAGGCGGCACGGGCGCGAGCCTCACTCCTCAAACCGGGCAACATGTTCATGCACCAGCCTGAAATCCCCGTCCCGCTCCTGATTCAGTTCCCCTTCCCGGCATGGGCGACGCGCCCGGACGAAGTCGCCGCGGACCCGACTGCGATCCCGAAAGGCTTCCGGCGCTGACCCAGCCCGCCACCTGCTGACCGCTCGAATGCGTTTTCTCCACACCTCCGACTGGCACATCGGCAAACTGCTGCGCAACCACAGGCGCGACGACGAGTATCAAGCGGCTCTCGCGGAGGTGCTCGACATTGCACGCAGCGAAGCGGTCGACTGCGTACTAGTCGCAGGCGACGTGTTTGACTCAGTTGCGCCGCCCCCAGATGCGGAGCGAATGGTCTTCGATTTCTTTCGCGAGCTGATCGGCGCTCGCATCCCCGCAGTGGTCATCGCTGGCAACCACGATCATCCGCGCCGGATGCACGCCTTCTCCCGAGTTCTGGACCTGGTGCAGATCCACGTTCGAGGTGAGCCCGTGTTGGCCGACGAGGGTGGCATCGTCGAGGTCTCGTCTCGAGACGGATCGGAGACGGCAGTCATCGCCGCCCTCCCCTGGGTCGGCGAGCGTAAGGTCCGCGAATTCGAATCGCTCGGCGGCGGCGAGCAGTTCCTGGAATACGCGGAGGGTTTGTCCCAGATGATGGCACACCTTTGCACGGGCTTTCGAAAAGACACCGTCAACGTCCTGCTCTCCCACGCCTTGATCGAAGACTCGAAGGTCGGCGGAGCCGAAAGCGGCGAGCGCCCGATCCACATGAGCCAGACGTACGTCATTAAGACGCCGAGGCTCCCTTCCTCGCCACAATACATCGCTCTAGGCCACGTCCACATGCCACAGGAATTCCCGCTCGCCAATGCTTACTACAGCGGCTCGCTGCTGCAGTGCGATTTCGGCGAGGCGGGGCAGAAGAAGCAGGTCAACATCGTCGACGTTAAACCCGGATCGAAGGCAAAGGTAGAGTATGTCCCACTGACGTCGATCAAGCAGCTCCGGAACGTTGGCACGCACGAGGAAGGCGTCACACTCGCCGAGATAAAGGCGATGGCGGCGGATCTCAGCGAAGACTACCTTAAGGTCTTCCTGAAGCTGGATGCGCCAGTCCCGGGCTTGGCCGAGCAGGTCCACGATCTCCTCCCAAACGCTGTCGATATCATAATCCAGCGCAAGGAAAGCGAAGAGGCGGAACACGACGTCGATCTCAGCAGGGAGTCTCCTGCAGAGTTGTTCGGCGCCTACTATCGGGACGCCCACGAGTCGGAACCGCCGAAAGAGCTGATGACGCTCTTTTCCACCCTGCACGAGGAGGTCACCGCTGCGTCCGATTAAGCTGGAAATCCAGGGCCTGACTGCCTTCAAAGAGAAGGCTGAGATCGACTTCTCGGACCTCGACCTCTTCGCGATCACCGGACCGACGGGCGCCGGCAAGACCACGATCGTCGACGCTATCAGCTACGCCCTCTTCGGAAGGATCCCGCGCGTCGGCGACGATATCAAGCAACTGATCAGCCAGGGTGCGGAGCGTCTTCGCGTAATTCTGGAATTTTCGAGCAACGGCCAGAGTTACCGCATCCACCGCTCGACCGGCCACAAGGGATCACCGACGGTACAGCTCGAACGGCTCGACGCCAGTGGCGAATGGTCTCCAGAGACTGACCGCTCTCGCGAAGCAACGCGCTACATCGAGCGGACGCTAGGCATGGATTACGAGGGCTTCATACGCTCGATCCTTCTGCCCCAAGGCCAGTTTCAGCAGTTCTTGGCTGGCAAGCCCGAGGAACGGCGAAAGGTCCTCGACGGACTCCTTCGACTCGATGTCTTCGACCAGATGCAGAGGCGTGCGAACGAGATCGCCCGTGACCACTCAACCCGCGCCGAGAGCCTTCAGCAAGCTCTGGATCAGTACGCTGGCGCGACACCAGAGGCGCTCGAGGCCGCGCGCTCTCTGCTTGGGGAACTGCAGGGGCGTACCCGAGAGCTCGCGACGCTGAAAGGTGTGATCTCAGAAGCAAGCAAGACCGCCGAGACGCTCGCCATCGCCGCGACCAAACGGGAACAGGCCGTGAAAGCCGCCGCGAGCGCCAGCGCAGAACTAGAGCGCGCCCAGAAGTTGCTCGCCTCCGGTGAACAGTCGATCGCGAAGATGACTACAGGCCTGACGGCGATCGAAAAGCAGATCGAGGACAACGTCCATGATGCCGATCTGCTCACACGATTGTCGCAAGCGCTCGATCTCGTGCAACGCGTCGAGAAGTCGGAGAAGCGACTCGCGGAACTCAGCGATCGGGCGGAGAAGGCAGGGCCGCTCCTCGCCAGCCTCAAGAAGGAAGCCACCAAGACGGGCAAGGCTGCAGAAGACGCGCTGAAAGCGGTCGAACGCGCCGAGGCCCACCTCAAGGGCGCGCGGCGCGAGGATCAGGCAGCGAGCGTCCGCCACGGCCTCAAACCCGGAGATCCGTGCCCGGTCTGCGGTCAGAAGATCACTTCACTTCCGACGGGCGAGCACGCCGGCATCGGCGACGCCGAAGTCACCCTCAAGCAGGCACGCGAAGCTGACGTGGCCGCGCGCACGGCTGCGCAATCGCTGAAGACGGACATCGCCGTAGCGGAGCGCGAAGCCGAATCGCTCGGTGGCCAGATCAAGGACCTGGAGGCCGACCGCGCTTCAGAGCGCACCAGGCTCACGGAGCTTCTTGGCGAACAGGAAGCGATCGCGGCGGAAATCGCAGAGGCAGTTCGAGTTCAGTCAGGGGCTCGCAAGGAGCGAGATCGTCTCGTTGCCGAAGAAAAAGAGATTCGCGGGAAGCTGGACGAGCTGAAGTCTGAGATCGCGACCGCCAATCAGAATCTCGCTGGACAACGCGCCGAAATCGAGGTGCGTCAGAAGGAGGCGAAGGGCCACGAATCGGAGATCGAATCGGCTCGCGCCGCGCTCGTCGATGCTGCCAAGCAACAGGACTGGGACGATCTCATCGACCGATTGGATTCAGGCAAGAACCCTTCGCCGGTTCTACAACAGCGGCTGGATGCGACCGAATCGCAGCTGACAGCGGCAAACCAGCAGATCGGACGAGCGGAGGCGGAGATCAAGCGCATCGAGGACGGCATCGCTAAGGCTGCGGACATCCGCGAAGAGATGGAGAAGGTGAGCGGCGCCGCAACCCTGGCGAAGGATCTCGCTTCGCTCCTTCGTGTCACGGCGTTCCCCAACTACATCCGGGAGCGCGCTCTAAAGGTCCTGGCTCAGGACGGATCTGCACGCCTGCTGGACATCTCCAACAATCGCTACGAGTTTCGAGTCGCGGGGCAGGAGTTCATGGTTGCGGATGGTTGGAACCTCGGCGAGACTCGCTCCGTGAAGACACTGAGCGGCGGCGAGACGTTTCTCGCGTCACTGGCACTAGCTCTGGCCCTGGCCGAAACTCTTCCGGCCCTTGGCGCAGGCGCGCGCGCCGGTACTCTCGAAAGTCTGCTCATCGACGAGGGCTTCAGCAATCTGGACAGCTCAACGCTTGACGCCGTGGTCAACGCCCTGGAGATCATCGGTAAGGATCGCACCCGAATGGTCGGCATCGTCACGCACCTCGACGAGCTGGCGGAGAGAATGCCTTCGCGCATCCGAGTCCGGAAGAACCAGTCGAACAGCACCGTGACGATTGAATGACGTTTAATCGATCGATCCATCCCGTCACCACGAAAGTGCCAGACAAACTCACGACCTAGTTTCTCGGAGAAGGACATGACTGATCGCATCGGATTTATCGGACTCGGCATCATGGGCCAGCCTATGGCCCGCAACCTGATCAAGGCCGGCCACCCAACGACCGTCTGGAACCGGAGCCGTCCCGGCATCGATGCCGTTGTCGCAGATGGCGCCGAAGAAGAGGCTAGCCCGGCGGAAGTCGCCCGGCGATCCGACGTCGTCATCACGATAGTTGGTGACTCACCAGACGTTGAAGAGGTCACGCTCGGGCGGGATGGCATCATCGAGGGCGCTCACGAGGGCCTGGTCCACATCGACATGACGACGATGTCGCCAGAGGTGACTCGAACGATCTCCGATCGTCTGGCGGAGGCGAGTGTGGAGATGCTCGATGCGCCTGTCAGCGGCGGCGACCAGGGTGCGATCCAGGGCACGCTCTCGATCATGGTCGGTGGCAAGGACGCCGTGTTCGAGCGCTGTCGGCCGGTCTTCGATGTGCTCGGTAAGAAGGTAGTCCACTGTGGTCCCAGCGGCAGTGGGCAGGTAGTCAAGCTTTGCAATCAAGTCGCAGTTTCACTGACGAACCTGGCGGTGTGCGAGGCGCTGACACTGTGCCGCAAGGCGGGAGTCGACCAAGAGAGAATGGTCGAGGCGGTTGGGGCCGGCGCCGGCAGTTCCTGGCAGCTTCTGAATCTCGCCCCGAAGATGTTAGCTCGCGACTTCGCGCCCGGCTTCAAGATCGACCACCAGCAGAAAGACCTGCGTCACGCACTGGCAACAGCCGCTACATTCGACCTGCCGCTAACTGGGACGAGCCTGGTGCATCAACTGTTCGCCACCGTCCAGGCGGAGGGTCTAGGTGCGGAAGGAACGCAGGCGCTGGTCAAGGCGATCGAGAAGCTTGCGGCGCTGGAGGAGTGAGCCCCGAAACCAAACAAGGCGCCCGATTCAACGGCGCCTTGTTTGTCCCCTCCCCCTTGGGTTCAGCGGCGGACTCTAGCCACTTCCGCTTTCATGGTTGGCCCCAATTCTAAGCATCCACCGCCAGATGTCAAGTACCTGCCACGTTCGCGCGAATTCGTTACAATGATAAGGAAGTTTCGATAGCGAAAGGAGTTGTTATGGTCACCGAGAACGTGATCGTCGAAGGCCTCCGCGAGGTCTACGACCCAGAACTGCACTACAACATCTACGATCTCGGCCTCGTTTATAAGGTTGGTGTCGATGAGGGCGACATCCACATTCTTCTAACCTTGACGACGCCTGCCTGCCCTATCGGCCCACTGATCGTGGAGCAGATCAATGAGAACATCGGCCTCATCCCCGGGGTTAAGGACGTCGATGTCGAGATCACCTTCGATCCGGCATGGAACCCCGAGATGATGACCGACGAAGCGCGGGCCGACCTTGGTCTCGACTAGTACGAACGAGGGAGCAGGCGATGTTAATCGATGAGCGATACGCTGGCGATCTGACGATCGAGATCACTTACTGCGTTGAGTGAGGCTATTTGCCCCTGGCCGCCTGGATGGCGACCGAGATATGGCACGAGTTCGGTGACGCTGCTCCAGTGACGATGATCCCGGTCGGCGGCGGCAGGCTGGAAGTCTACGCTAACGGGGAGGCTCTGTTCGACCGGAAGGCCGAAGGCGGGATCTACCCTGAGATGAAACGGGTCCGCCAGATCAAAGAAGAGATCAAGAAGCGGCTAGGCTAGGGGCGGTCTTTTCCGGCGCCCGCTAGCGCCGGAACGAAGGCATCGAGGAACGTCCTCAGATTCCCAATGGCCCTTGCCGACCGTTGCGCCTGCTCCTTGAGCGCGGGCATGGCCTCCGGATGCTCTTTTGTGTGCTCGACGAGGGCGGTCTGATTGGTCGTGCCGTCCTTGTTGAACACGTTCGGGATAGCAGGCAAGCTCTGGTTAGCGCTGTCCGAGACTACCCTCGCGGTGAGAAATGGGATGCCGCGGTCGGCCGCGACGAGGCCTGTCCAGTAGCTCTCCATCTCGACTATGTCGTGACCCGCATCGCGAAGGGCGCTCTTTTCATCCGGTCCCCAGGCTACTTCGGTGACTGTCACGCAGCGACCGGTGGTTGCGGGCAGACCAACTGAAGCGGCGGAGACAACAGCCATGTCAACGAGCGGCGGATCAACCGTCACCGTGGAGAAGCCAGCGATGCCTGCGACATCGAGCGACCGCGGGATGACGAGGTCAGAGGCCTCGAGGTCAAGCCTGAGCCCTCCCGCCGTGCCAATGGACAGGAGGTAGGTCGGCGACAGTTCAGCTGCCATGAGCTTTGTGGCCTCTTCGGCGACGCGACCGACGCCCGTGCGGCAAACGAAGCCACGCTCACCAGCGAAGACGGTGAAGGATCCGATTTGCCGCTCCTCGACGGGTTCGAGGCTCGTGAGGCACGCAGCTACCTCCGACTGCATAGCGGCGAAGATACCGATCACGTCAGTAATGTCGTTCGAGTAAGAAGTCGACGACCTCCGAGAGTTCCGCCACCCCTTTTGCCGACAACTTCTCGTCCCTCAGTTCTGCTCGTGCCTCGTCCTTCTTCTCGCCTGCAAGCTCCGAGCAATACCGCTGTGCATTGATGTCGTCGAGGGAAGAGAGCACATCTGATACGCCCTGCTCGGATACGACTTCTGCGGAGAAGACGTCCCGAACCCGACGACCGGACTCGCCCGATAGCGACAGAGCGTAGACGATTGGCAGAGTCTTCTTCCGCCTGCGAATGTCGGCGGCCACGGCCTTACCAGTTTGCGTCTGGCTACCCCAGATGCCGAGCATGTCATCACGAATCTGGAAAGCGAGGCCCATAAGCCGTCCACTCCGGCCGAGACGGTCGGCAACGTCCTGGCTGGCACCCGCCGCCAACGCGCCCAGTCGCAATGAGCAGTCAAAGAGCGCCCCGGTCTTCTTCTCGATCATCGTCAAGTACGCCGCGACGTCCACATCGAACGTTTCCTCGAACTCAAGGTCCATCACTTGCCCCTCGACCATCTCAAGCGTCAGTTCGTCGAGAGCGCGCGCGGAGAGCAAAGCCGGCGTTTCATCACCGGGGGTGACCTGCAGGACCGCGAGTCTGGCAAGCGCTAGCAGGGCATCGCCAGCATTGATGGCCTGCGCCTCTCCCCAGATCGTCCAAACAGTAGGCCGATGATGCCGGACGCGATCGTGGTCTTGAATCTCGTCGTGCAGAAGAGAAAAGTTATGGACGAGCTCCACCGCGGCCGCAGCTGGCAATGCCCGAGTTGGATCGCCGCGAGCCGCTGCGCAGGCGAGCATGCACAAGGACGGCCTCAGCGCTTTGCCGCGATTATCGGAGGGGGCGCCATCGACATCCTGCCAGCCCATGTGATAGCGAATCATGCGATCGAGGACAGGCGGCTGCACCCGACTCACCAGGGACTGGAGATGCTCGTCCAGCTCCCGCCTGTGACGGGTCAGCGCTGGAGGAGGCACGATGTTACTCGCCTATGAGATGAACGACGACTTCACGGTCACGTCCGTGGTCAAGCTCGATAAGGAAGATGCGCTGCCACTGGCCGGTCTCAAGGTGACCCTCGACAATGGGTACCGACTCGCTGGCCCCGAGAAGCAAATGCTGGCAATGGGAGTGGGCGTTGGGCCGCTCGCCGTTGGTGGATTCGGCGTGGGCGTAGCGGTTGTGATCGTAGTCATCGCCTAGCGGCACTACGTTAGCGAGCAGCTTTTCCATGTCATTGATGAGGTGCGGTTCCGCCTCGTTGATGCGGATGGCGGCGGTGGTGTGCTTGGAAAAGACGACGGCGAACCCGTTCTTGACGCCGGATGTTTTGACCGTCTCAAGGACTCGCTCTGTTATATCGATAAATTGCGGACCTCGCTCAGTCCTGATCGCGAAGGTCTCAGACAGAAACTTCATACGGGATTCCTCCTAGTCGAGCCCGCAATGCGATTCTCGCATGATTTCCCCCTCGGACAAGAATAACGATGGCTGCCGCCTGGGTAAAGGCATGGATGTAGCTGCAGTATCCAGAAGATCTCTTGCTGATTCAATCGCCGTCCGGTTTCCTTTCCGATGGGTGCTGCCATGGAGGCAGTCGCCCTTCGTTCCTAGCCTTCTTTCGCTGTATCCCCGAAAGGATCTTGAACGTCCGCTCTATATACACCTCGTCCTGCGAAATTGTGACGTCATCCTCGACCGGAACCGCAGAACCACCCTCAGCGATCGAGACGCTGTGCCAGCCACCGTCGTATTGCTTCACGACCGCGTTGATGAACTCGTAGCTTCGTTCTGCCTCGATCACCTCATCGCCAAGTTCGACACGCGTGAGCGCCGATTCATCTCCGACAAGACACATTCGCAGATCCCCTGCGTCCCAGAAACGCAGCGCCCGCGCCCGAAACGTCACGATGTCGCCGTCTACGTGCAATTTGATCCCTTTCAGGTTCGTCAGCATGGCTAGCGCCCCAGGAGCCAACGTATGATCTCGTCCACGTTCTCTTTCATGCTCCGCCGCGCCTCTTCGACGAGCCAGCGGTAACAGTACGTCACCTTGGACCCCGCAGGCACGTAGTCCTCCCAAGCAAGCACGAACGCGCGGCCCTGAGCTCGATGCGGCCACCCCAGCTTCGGCTGAAGATGCACGTATATCGTCGCACCATCATCCGTGAATCCCACGGAGCCGATGGCTTCCTCCCCGAGATCCGTGCTGCCACGATCAGAAAGCAGTTGCTTCAACTCCCGCTCCAAGAACCGAAGGGCCATCGGCGCTAACTCTGAGGCGTGCCGTGTCCGTTGTCGCTCATCGATCGCTCCTCACACAATCTGGTACCGAGCCAATCATGGACTCATCGTCTCGACGGGCCATCGCTCCGATGATACCCTGTCCGGCGTCATGGCAAAGTACGTACTCGCACTCGACCAGGGAACTTCTTCTTCGCGCGCTATCCTTGTCGATCATGATGGCAACCCTGAATCAATAGCTCAGGAGCCGTTTGAGCAGATCTATCCGCAGCCTGGTTGGGTAGAGCACGATCCTAACGAGATATGGCGGACGCAGCTGTCTACGGCCCGAACTGCGCTGGACAACGTCGATGCTTCCGCCAGCGATATTGCGGCGATCGGGATAACGAATCAACGAGAGACGACCGTGATCTGGGACCGCGCTGGCAAGCCAATTCACAACGCGATCGTCTGGCAGGATCGCCGAACTGCTGACTTCTGCGAGGAGCTCCGCGGCCAGGGTCGCGAAGGGTTCTTTCGTGAGCGAACAGGATTGCTCATCGATCCATACTTTTCCGGCACTAAAGTGAAGTGGCTTCTCGACAACGTCGCCAACGCACGCATGCGGGCCGACGCCGGCGAGTTGATGTTCGGCACGATCGACAGCTGGCTCATCTACAAGCTGACCGGTGTCCACGCGACGGACTACACTAACGCCTCGCGCACGCTTCTGTACAACATTTTCGACCTGCGTTGGGACGATGAGATCCTGACGCTGCTCGACATCCCGCCGTCCATTCTTCCGATAGTGCAGGCATCGTCGGGTGTGTTCGGCGAAACGACCGAACTCGGAGCACCACTGTCTGTCGCTGGCGTGGCCGGTGACCAGCAGGCAGCGCTATTCGGTCAGGCTGCCTTCCGGCCCGGCCAGGCCAAGAACACGTACGGTACAGGCGCGTTTGTCCTGATGAACATCGGTGACGACAAGGTTGAGTCGAAGGAGCTTGTGACCACGATCGCATCAGGATTACCCGGCGATCGACACGACGAGATCACTTACGCTCTCGAAGGTTCGATATTCGTGGCGGGCGCGGCTATCCAATGGTTGCGCGACGAGCTTGCGATCATCGAGAGTGCCGAGGAATCCGAAACGTTGGCGCGGAGCGTTCCGGACTCGAACGGTGTCTATGTCGTCCCGGCGTTCGTGGGCCTGGGAGCGCCGTACTGGGATCCCTACGCCAGGGGCGCGATTTTGGGCCTGACACGCGGCGCCAACCGAGCCCACATCGTGCGTGCGACGCTCGAGTCGTTGGCGTTTCAGACGCGTGACGTCATTGACTCAATCGAGCGATCGTCGGGAGTGCGACTTTCGGAGCTGCGCGTGGACGGGGGCGCCGCCGCCAACGACCTCTTGCTACAGCTTCAGGCGGATGTTCTGGGTCGCGATGTCGTGCGGCCTACGGTCCTCGAAACCACAGCGCTCGGGGCGGCGTATCTTGCTGGGCTCGCGGTCGGCTTCTGGAAAGACACGGAAGAGGTCGCCGGACACTGGCGCGAGGACAAGCGCTTCACGCCGCGAATGCCCGAGGATCAGCGAGAGGACTTGTATACAGGCTGGAAGCGCGCAGTAGGCCGTTCCAGGGGCTGGGCGAAGACCTAGGGCTGTTCGTCGTCGAAGGCTACCGGCGTCCCAGATGGCAACGGTGATGGCGTCGGTGCTTGGGTCGGCTTGGGCGTGGCCGTGATCACCGGTGTGGGCTGAGGTGACGGCGTTGCTGTCGGGCTCGGCGTCACCGTCGGTTGTGGCGTCAAGACGGGGGCGGGCGTTGGCGCAGGGGATGGTGTTGGGGCAACGGTCACGACCGGCCCGTGAGTCGGCGGTGGAGCGGCGTTGGTCTGTTGGCCGTACTTGGCGGCGAACCAGTCCCAGACATCGCGCGACAGCTTCGCCCCGAACGAGAAGCCGATGCGCTCCGTCCGCGCCTTTTCGGACATGTACGTGATCGCATATGCTTTTTCTTCGCCATCTTCCCCGGTGAAGGTGATGATTCCGGCGTCATTGTTCACCCAGCCGTCGAAATCCCAGTAATAGCCGATCTTGTGGGCGACGGTAGCAGCCGATGGTAGCTGTCCGGGCAGAATGTAGTTGACGTAGGAAGCGATCTGTCGCAGCTTGGTCAGCGTGTAGGCGGTCCAATCCTCGTCGAACAGTTCACCGCGCCACAGCCGCACGAGGACGTCGTTCGTTTCCAGCGGCGTCAGGATGTTGGGTGCGGGGTTCGAACCGCCGTAGTAGGGGACGTGATCGAAGTCGGAGACTTCCATCCCCCACCCCGCCATCATCTCCCGCGCTCTAGTCATCCCGGCGTCGTACGATCCATAGACAGACTGAAGGAACGAGCGTACTTGTGGTGGGAAACTGCCTCCGATTCCGCTGGCGACGCTGGCGCTCACCGAAGCTGGACTCGCTTGTCCAGCCTGGAAGCGGTCAACGATGGCGAACAGGGCGAACATGTTGATCGTGCAGCCAGTTCGCTGTGGACGGTTTCCACCGATCGATATCGTCTCGCCAGTCTGAAGGTCGGTCACGGCTAAGGCAACGTCAATGCCGCCGACCTGCGATTGATAAGCGGCGATCGAGTTCTGTAAATCATCTCGCAGTAGCAGAAGGTCGGCGTCAGCTCCCGAGTTCTCGGGACGGCTTCCCCCTTCGACGTCCGCCGGGCCGGTCGGTTGATCGCCACCGATCGCGATCTCGTCAGGGACCGGCGCAGGTTCTGGCTCAGCAACGTCCAAGGCAGCCCGGAACACCAAGTCAGGCGTCGGATCGAAGGTGGTCAGTGACATCACCGGCGGCGATGACAGCGATGCAACGTCGTCAGGCGTTGAGTCCGAAGGAGTCTGATCTACAGTGGCGTCGTTGGAGGATGCGACGAGAACTGTCAATCCCAACGTCACGGCGACGAAGGCCACTGCCGCTCGTCCGAGCGCGAAGCGAACAGGTTTCCACCTCGCGGCCCAGCGCGAGGTCCTGGCGAACGCGAGAGGGCTTGAAGCCGTCAATACCGGCCCAGTCTTACTTGAGCGGCGCCGACCAAAGACGGATGCCACTAGATAGACAAGGCTAGTGATGGCGGCAACTGCCAAAACTAGAGCCCTCGGGCTCCTCATATCGTCCGTTCCTCCTACGATTGACAACGCGGTCGATCTGGTTTCGTTACATCGCCAGATGCACTTCCGGGGGAAATCACGCGCTGTTAGACTTGTTGTCGTGGCTAAGGCGCATATTATACGCGATTTGCAGTCTGCTATCGGTCGGGAGTGGGTACTGCACGCCCCTGAGGACCTCCTGGTCTACGAATACGACGCCACAATAGAACGTGGCCTTCCCGAGATCGTCGTCGTTCCGGACAGCGCCGAACAAGTCGCAGCTGCAGTACGAATCGCCAGACGCCACAACTTGCCGGTTACGGCGAGGGGTGCGGGCACGGGGCTGTCAGGAGGCGCAATACCTTGTGACGGTGGTGTGGTAATCGTGACATCGAGAATGAACCGTATCCTCGAGGTCGATCCGGAGAATCGCATCGCCGTCGTAGAGCCCGGCGTCATCAATCTGGACATTTCGCGAGCGGTCGAGCCGCACGGCCTTTACTACGCACCCGACCCGTCGAGTCAGAACGTCTGTACCATCGGAGGGAACGTCGCCGAGAATTCGGGGGGCCCACACTGTCTTCGCTACGGAATGACCACGAACCACGTCGTTGGCCTTGAGATCGTGACGGCCGAAGGTGAGATCGTCTCCCTGGGCGGGAAGACGGACACGGCAGGATATGACCTCACAGGCATCGTTGTTGGCTCCGAGGGCACACTCGCGATCGTCACCAAGGCTATCGTGCGGCTCCTCTACAGCGCTGAGTCGACGATCACTCTTCTCGCGATCTTCGACGAGGTCGATCAGGCGTCTCACGCCGCGTCGGCGATCATCGCTGGCGGCGTCTTACCTGCGGCGCTTGAAATGATGGACAAGAACACGATGGAAGCGGTCGAGCCGTTCATCAACGCCGGCTATCCGCCGGACGCGGGCGCGGTGCTTTTGATCGAGGTCGAGGGCCTTGAGGAAGACGCACGGGAACAGTCGGAGAGTGTGCAGGCAGTCTGCAAGGAACTTTCAGCTCGCGAGATTCGGATTGGCCTGTCGCCTGAAGACCGGGAGCGCCTCTGGGCGGGCCGCAAGGGCGCCCTTGGCGCGTTGGGGCGGCTGACACCTTCGTACTACATTCTCGACGGCGTCGTCCCGCGAACAAGCCTGCCAGAGGTACTTAGGGGAGTCTACGACGCCTGCGATCGGCATGGATTCCGGGTCGCCAACGTCTTTCACGCCGGCGACGGCAACCTCCACCCTAACGTGATGTTCGATGAGCGCGAGCCCGGCGCGACCGACCGGGTGCTGAAGCTTGGCGAAGAGATCATGCGTCTTTGCGTCGACGCCGGCGGCTCTATCACTGGAGAGCACGGAGTCGGATCCGAGAAGAGGAGTTACATGTCCTGGATCTTTTCGGAAGACGACATGGCAGCAATGCAACGTCTGAAACTCGCGTTCTCGGCAGCGGACGGGTTCAACCCGGGAAAGGTGTTCCCAACATCGAAGGGCTGCGGCGAGGTCTCATCCAGAATGAAGGCGGCCATTGCCAAGGTCGGACCGAACGCATACGTCTAGGAGCTTCGATGGTTGAGCAGGCGACGTTGCCCTCAGAACTCGAGGCGATCGTCGGAACGACTGGCGTCGCTGCGCGGGACGAGCTTGCAAGCTTCACCGTCGATGGCGTAACACCTGGCGCCGCCGTGAACCCGGGGAACACCGAACAAGTTGCAGATTTGATCCGACTAGCGAACGATAGAGGTGTCACGATCATTCCCTGGGGCGGCGGCACGGAAATGCATGTCGGCAATCCGCCATCTCGGTACGACATCGCAATCACTACCAGGCGCATTGCGCGAATGATCGAGCACGAGCCCGCAGACCTGACGGCCACCTGTGAGGCGGGGATGACTCTCGGCTCGCTCAAAGACGCCCTGGGGAAGGCTGGCCAGACCGCACCATTCGACCCGCACCTGCCACGCGACGCCACCGTTGGCGGCTTGCTAGCTACGAACGCCTCTGGATCTGCTCGACACTTCTACGGGACGCCACGCGACTTCACGATCGGGATGCGCTTCGTGACGGGCGATGGGCTCATTACGAAAGCTGGCGGCAAAGTCGTCAAGAACGTTGCCGGATACGATATGTGCAAGCTTTATATCGGCTCGCGCGGCACGCTTGGCGTCATCACTGAGGCCACCTTCAAGCTCGCACCGCTTCCCGCCGCGACCAGCGATTTCGCCGTTCGTTCAGGATCGACCGGCGCGGCCGCATCGTTCGCAATGGAGATTCACCGACGTGGGTTGAGCCTTCGATCGGTAGCCGTGCTCAACGCGAGGGCTGCGGTCTCCACATCGTTGGCAGACAACAACGCGTATCTTTTGGCCATTCAATTCGCAGGCACCATCGCCGGCGTCGAGCGGTCGCTGGAAGAAGCGAAGAGTCTCGCAGCTGAGTCTTCGTTGACGCTGATACCAGATCTCGATTCTGGAAACGCGTGTGCGTCCTTTTTCGAGCGGGGTGAGGGAGAGACGATCGTTCGCTGCTCCACCCTCCCAGCTGAGACGCCCGCGCTCATGGATGCGGTGGGGAAAGTCGCACCGCACGCCAAGGTCGTCGCGACTCCTCTCACGGGTATCGTGCGAGCAAGATGGACGACTGCGGGGGGTGGAGACGACGCCCTCACGAGCGTCTGTGAAATCGCGCGCCGCCTTAATGCGACCGTCGTGGTCGAAGACTGCCCGGTTGAGGAAAAGCGGCAGACCGACATGTTCGGGCCTCGCCCGGCATCGCTACCCCTCATGAAGCAGATGAAGCGACAGTTCGATCCCGGCAAAGTGCTCAGCCCTGGGCGCTTCGTGGACAGGATCTAGGATGGCAGATACTCCCTCCATCCCTATCGTTCCCTCTAGTGGCGACTTGGCGCAGTGCGTTCGCTGCGGTCTCTGCCTTCAGAGCTGCCCAACGTTCGTGCAGACAGGTCTTGAGACGGAATCTCCCCGCGGCCGTCTTTATCTCATGAAGGCTCTGGCTGAAGGCGAGATCGAACCCACGGTGAACGTCATCGGGCATATGGACCAATGCCTCCAATGCCGAAACTGCGAAGCGGTCTGCCCCTCAGCTGTCCCCTACGGAAGGATAATGGAAAGAACCCGTGCCGGAATACTTGAGGACAGCAGAGCCCCCATCTCGTGGCGGCTACGGTCTCTGTTCCTACGCCATGTCATCGCGCGACCGAAGACTCTCTCCATATTCGCGTCCGCTCTTCGACTCTATGGGAGAACGGGTCTGCGAAATCTGGTCGAACGGATTCCCGGCATAGGCGAACGAGCCCTCCTTGCACCGATGATCGCCGACCGGCCATTCGCTAAATCCGGGATACTGGGACGCCCTGATGGCGACGTCCGCCGGCGGGTAGCGCTCCTGACCGGCTGCATCATGCCGCACGCCTTCGGGCGCGTCCATCGGTCTACTGTTCGGGTCCTGACCCGGAACGGATGTGAGGTCACGGCTCCACCCGACCAGATCTGCTGCGGCGCCTTGCACACACACAACGGCGATCTGAACTTCGCCATGGACCTCGCACGCAGGAACATCGACGTGTTCCTCGGAACGGGGGTCGATGCGATCATCGTCAACTCCGCAGGTTGCGGCGCGGCGATGAAGGAATACGATGAACTGCTCGCTGACGACCCGGAGTATCGAGACGATGCCAAGCGGTTCTCAGCCCTCGTGAAAGACGTCAGCGAGTTCCTCGTAGACCTTCCATTTCAGGTCCCGGCTGGACGAGTGCAGGCTAAGGTCACTTATCAGGACTCTTGCCACCTCGCCCACGCGCAGCGAGTTACGAGCGCGCCGCGAGAGATATTGCGGTCGATCTCGGGCGTTACGTTCGTCGAGATGGAGCGATCGGACAGTTGCTGTGGCAGCGCGGGTGTCTACTCGCTCACGCAACCTGCGATGTCCATAGAGCTGCTCGACGACAAGATGCAAGCAGTGAGTGATACTGAGGCGAGTGTCATCGCCACCTCCAACCCGGGGTGCATGGCGCAACTGGAAGCCGGTCTCAGACGGCACGACTGGTCTGGCGAGGTAGTCCACGTGGTGGAGCTCCTGGACCGCGCGTACCAAACCAGCTAGAAGCAACCGCCTCAGGGCTGAATCTCATGGTCGGAGGCGAGCGTCGTTTTCACTTCCTATTAACTCTAGTGACCATAGGACTTAACCATATCTGAACGTGTCCGGTGGGATACTGCAGCTACACCTGCGAAGGCAGTGGTTCGTGGGTCTGTATTGGAGCCCGAGTCACTCAGATACTCACCCAAGCACGATAAAGGGTCACCTAAGTTCGGTTATTGATTTGTGTAACAAGATGATACCTTCGACGTCTATTCTTCATCCCAGCGATTCAGCGATCACGGATCGATCGCATAGTTTCCGCGTGGATCCCTACGCGGAGGAGGGTGAGGAGCACGACATGTCGAACGCGAGAGCAGCGGTTGCAACTGGAGTAAAGACGAAGTCAGCCCCCCGGGCGCGGAGGCAGACTGCCGGACCGGCGAGAAGGGCGACGGACAAGCCGGCGAAGACGACGCAACTGTCAGAGTTCGCCGAACTCTACGACCAGTACTTTCCGAAAGTGTTCGCCTACGTCTACGGACGTGTACAGGACAAGGAAATCTCACTTGACATCGTCTCGGATGTGTTCGAGAAAGCCTACATCAAGCAGAAGTCATTACGTTCGGCTGACTCCTTCGGTTCGTGGCTGTTTACGATAGCAAGGAACGAAGTCTCCTCTCACTGGCGCAAGGAAAAACCAGCCGTCAAAGCAGCGCAAGAAGCCGCGTGGGAGACAGAGATCCACCGGCATCCGCGCGGTCCAGAGGACACGCTGCTCCACAAGGAACGCCTGAGCGCTCTATCGGAGATGGTGAAGCAGCTGCCAAAGCGTGAGCAGGAAATCATAGCGCTCAAATTCGATGCAGAACTGACCAACCGAGAGATCGCTCACGTGCTGAGCACCAGTGAAGTCAACGTCCGAGTAACGATATTCCGCGCGCTCAGGAAGCTCCGCGAGCGTATGAAGACCGCAGGAAACGCCACCGCGTGAACGATCGTGAGCGTGCGGATTGGCTGGACCGCACGATCGCCGACCTTCTCCGCAACAGACGTCAGACAACGCCTCCAGACGGTCTTGATGAGAACGATGTGGACGGCCTTCTTCGGGCCGCGAGCACACGTATGATCGATGCCACCGGCTTTGGCAAGTCAGCCATCCGAACCGATAGCGCCTTGTGGCGACGGGTGATCCAGCGTTTGGACCGTCGGCGCCAACCACGACTCCCCTTCCAGCACCTATCAGCACCCGGCCAAGGTGCCCGTGCGAGTGAGCCGACAGATGAGGAGCTCCGGGATATCGTGGCAACACGTCGGAAGATGACCGACGAAATGATGTTGATCTCAGAATCACGTCGCGAAGACGTCTGGCACGACCTAGAAAAACGGCCCGAGTCGAAGCCTCAGAAGAAGGGGTGGCTCTCGTGGTTCCGACGCTCCAGCAGCAGGGCCGATCAGCTCTCGCCAGCACTTGACAGCATCGCATTCGGCAGCGCCCCGACAGATGTCGAGGTCGACTTCGACGGTGTCCTGGAGACGGCCCGGGCTCGCAAGGGGCTCTCGTTCCTTGCGTCTGAGGCAGCAGGCGACAGGCGCGATGATGTGTGGGACTTGGTTCGCACACGCGTGGAGCGAAGAAACGCACAGCGCTCTGAGGCGGGGCAGACGCGATGGTTCCGGCCGCGGTGGGCATTGGCTCTGGCCGCGAGTGCTTCTGTTATCGTCGCGGTCGCACTTGTCCCGGCAGTTGGACTCTCGCAGCATCCTGTTGCAGAGGCTGCCCGCTTCGTTGGCTCGCATCTGGGCGTGACAGAGACCGATTCCACGCCACCAGACCCCGTGGCTGGCGATACGATCGTGGTAACCCCGATCGAAGTCGATACTGCGGAAGCCAGCGCCCTGCTCGGTGTCAGCGTTGCACAACCCGAGGGACTGAAGGGGTTCGAGCTAACATCGTCACAATTCTTCTCGCAACCGATCGCCGCGGACACGGGAGGCACGTTCGCACTCACGTATCAAGGGCACGACCCAGGCCAGTCTCTCGTGATATACCAAGAACTCGCCTCAAACACGACGTTGACAGCAAGCTCAGACTCCGCGACGTCTATGACCTTCCAAGATGGCACGCAGGGTACGTACATTGATGGAGCCTGGCAGGTCACAAGCGCTAGCGGCCTCTCGTGGGATATGAGCGACACCCAGACTCTGGTGTTCGAACGAAATGGTGTGCGGACGATCATTCGCTACACAGGTCCGCGGATCGAGGCGACGGACCTCATGGCGTTCGCCAACATGATGGACTAGACGAACTGATGAAGGCATGGAAGAGGCCATAGAAGAAGCCCCCGAGACGGGGGCTCTTTATTTTCACAGGCTCGACGGCTTCTACTCGAGATCTTCCCGCGTTCTCCGCTCTCGCATCATCTCGTAAAGCAAGTTCTCAACGACCATGAGCAACAACATGATCTGCCGCTGTTGGCGACGAGGCATATTTGAGAGCATTTGTAGCAGCTCCGGGTCTATCTTCTCCGCCATCTCCTGACGGTCTTCGGAAAGGTCTGCCATCGATCAGTGATGAGGAGCTGAGATTCGGATTCCCGGGACTGGCGCCGCTTCTTTTAGTGAGTTGGTCTCTGCGTCATCCGTACCGCCGATTTGCGACGCTCCATTTGCACCTTCGCCCAGGACTTTCTCCATTCCCTCTAGCAGGAGCAAGAGACGGCGTTGACGGTCTCGCGGCAGCCGAGCCAGGTACCTTAGGAGGCTGGCATCGATCGTCGACTCGTAGCCTTGATAGATCTCCTTGAGCGTACGGACTGTCGGGTATCCAGCAGCCTCGAACAACTCGTCCGCGTCTACCTTGATGGCATGCGCAACCCGCAGAAGAACGGCCGCCGATGGGTTCTTGACCTCTCCGTTTTCCAGTTGAGAGAGGTATCCTTGACTGACCGAAGAGCCTGCCGCAAGTTGTCCCTGCGTCAGGCCTGTGTCCTCACGAAGTTGCCGTATCTTTTCTCCAAGGTTCATTGCCGCACCTGCTATCTGTGTAGCCGCGACGATTGTTTACCGTCGTGGATATTCTGTCAACTTACCGTTGCCTGCTTGACGTCTCCTGAAGCTCAACTCGCCCTACAGACCGCTTTGAGCTTCCGTGATCCGACCGATGGCCGTTTCCCTTGGTCTCCATTCCCTTCAGAAGCTCCAGTAAATGAGTCTGCTGGTCCTGCGGCAACACCGCCAGGAAGCGTAGCAGGTCTGGGTCGACGGTGACCTCATACTCCGGGCCTCCGTTCGTCTCGCCTACTCCGTCTCCGTAACCTGCGGCTTGCATCAGAACACGCGGGTCGATGTGGAGTGCCTTCGCTAATCTAAAGATGACTGACGCACTCGGGTTCTGCACCTCATCGTTTTCCAACTGAGACAGGTAACCCTGGCTGAGGCCTCCCTCAGCCGCCAGTTGTGCTTGGCTCATGCCCATCTCATCTCTTGATCCACGTATTTTCTTGCCCAATGCCATATCAATCACCCATGTCTTTTCTACAAAAACGCGCCTGAGATCCGAATCATCGCCGGCCCCAGAATTACGGCCAGGAACGCCGGGAAAATGAATAGAACCAACGGGAAGATCATCTTGATCGGCGCCTCATGCGCCGTCTTCTCCGCCCGCTGCCTTCTTCGCATCCTCATCTGGTCCGACTGCACACGCAGGACCTGAGCAATTCCGACACCAAGCTGCTCCGCCTGAATTATCGAGTTGAGGAAATTTGTCAGCTCTTCAACACCGATTCGATCACCCAACTCTGAGAGAGCGTCCTTGCGCAGCTTCCCCATCGCCACATCCCGTAGCATGTGCGTTAGCTCCACCGCAAATGGACCTTCGCTCTTCTCGGCAACCCGCGCTAACGCGGCGTCCAACCCGAGCCCGGCCTCCACGCACGTAGTTATCAGATCCAAGGCGTCTGGAAGCGCCCTGACGACGAGCTTCTGTCGCGCCTTCACCTTTCCTCTGAGCCACATTCGAGGGAAAATCCCGCCTATGATGACGAATATGAACATCATCGCAACCTTCTGGAGCAGAAGGTTTGCCGGAAGAGCCACAAAGATGACCAATCCAAGTCCGACCATCGTCGCGAAGGTCGCCACCCAGAACGTGACGTAGGTGTTCAACCTCATCGGATCACCCGCCATCACGAGTTGCTTCTGGATGTCTGATAACACAGAAGTTGGCAAGATTGATGACACGGCGTGTGCCAGACCCTCTACGCCAGGCTTGAGAACGCGTTCCCCGAACGACACGCTCAAGTCGATCTGATCCTCAGCGTCGCCGACGGCACGAGCCCTGAAGTCTTGAATTCGCGCCTCCACGCTCGGCGCTTTTTCACGCCCCATGGAACCCGCGAACACAAGCAGAACCGAAGCGAAGACCAGCAATACGATGATTAGTAACAGCACATCAGCCCCCTAAACCTCGATCGCCATGATTTTCTTGATTACGAGATATCCCAAGACCTCTAGGCCAATCGCGGTCACGAGAATCAGCCGTCCCGCCATGTCAGTGAAGAGCAGGCTCATGTAGTCGGGGTTCAAGACCATGAATATCCCGAACATGAAGACGGGCAGACCACCGATGACGATGCCGGTCATTCGCTGCTGAGACGTCAACGTGGCGATCTCCCCGCGAATGCGCTCGCGCTCGCGCATCGTGAAGGCGACCTTGTCTAGGATCTCGGCTAAGTTTCCGCCGACGGCGCGTTGAATATTGACGGCCGTAAGAACCATATCGAGGTCCGCGCTATCGATTCGCTCACCCATGGCGTTGAGCGCGTCTTCTGCGCTCAAGCCAAGGTTTGCTTCACGGAGCATCCGTCTCAATTCAACTGCCAGCGGCGGATCCATCTGCTTGGAAGCGAACTCGAAACTCTGCATCAGGCCGTAGCCCGACTTGAGTGAGTTTGAGACGAGTCCCAACATGTCCACGAGCTGGACCTCAATTCTTGACTTGCGCCCCTTGCGTTTACCGGAAAGCCACATCGCCGGAAGCATGTAACCGACTGTTGCGGCAGCGAGTGAAATCCCAATCTGGAAAAGGCTGATGCCGAATGCGAAT
>Ga0255057_10000472_pt1 | contig 22915 bp, 29 predicted proteins | sample Cases_109_6_MG_FD_189022 | JGI IMG/M metagenome (GOLD analysis project Ga0255057, IMG submission 189022) | Seawater microbial communities from Amundsen Gulf, Northwest Territories, Canada - Cases_109_6 | ecosystem: Environmental > Aquatic > Marine > Gulf | place: Canada: Northwest Territories... | reverse complement strand
AGTCTCAGGAGCTTGGGTGATTTGCCTTGTTGCTTGAAAACCATTCATACCTGGCATCACAATATCCATCAAAATTAAATCAGGATGTATGTCCTTAGCGGCCTCAACCCCTTCTTCACCACTATCAGCAGTTGAAACCTTATGCCCTGTTTGCTCTAGAAGTTTTGAAATGAAATGACGCTCAGTAGGAGAATCGTCTACAACAAGGATATGAGCCATATCTGCAGTATTCTGTTCGTTATTTGCCACCATATTCTGCAAGTACTCCAAGTAAATCGTCTCTAGTAAAAGGCTTGGTCAGATATTGTTCTGAACCAACGACCTTGCCCCGTGCCTTATCGAAAATACTATCTTTACTCGATAACATAATGACCGGAGTAGATTTAAATAATCGATTGTTTTTGATCAATGCGCAGGTTTGGTAACCATCTAAACGCGGCATCATTATGTCGATAAAAATTAAGTTAGGGCGATGTTTTGCAATTTTAGCTAACGCCTCAAAACCATCGTTAGCTGTAAATACTTCACAACCTTCTTTTGTTAATAGAGATTCTGCTGATTTGCGAATAGTTTTACTATCATCAATCACCATTACTTTTAATGCACCTGCAGCGTCACTGCCAGCTTGTGCCGAATCGTCTAGTGCTAAACTACTTTCTTGCATAATTGCTTCCTAAAAATCGAAATTTGGACCTAAAGCGCCTCTTAATTATCAGATTGTTATTCTGTAACACACACAAGCATAATTACTTATCTAAGCCTTATGCCGATAGGGCAGTACATAACCATGCCAGCTATTGTTAATAGAACAACAAGCTTCCGATATAAGTAGTCTAATCTAAGACGAGGTATACACAGATGACCATAAAACTAGGCGTAATCATGGACCCGATAGAGGGTATAAAGGTAACTAAAGACAGTACCTTTTCCATGCTGTTAGAGGCGCAAAACCGCGGCTATGAAATTCACTATCTGCAAGCTAGCGATTTGTTTCTCACGGATGGAATAGTTATAGCAAATACTTCACAAATCTGCGTCCAAGATCAGTCCAGTAATTGGTTTGAAGTTAAAGACTCAAAGCAAATAGAAATGTCGCAACTAGATGCAGTATTGATGCGCAAAGATCCGCCTTTTAATATGGAATATATATATACCACTTATTTATTGGACCGAGTGCAGGAACTTGGCACGTTAATTATCAACCACCCTACTAGTCTTCGTAATGCTAATGAAAAATTATTCGCTACGCAGTTTAACGATTGCATAGTCCCTTACGTCGTCGCCAAACAGCAGAAAATACTAAATGAATTTATTGATGAGTATAAAAAAGTTGTAGTGAAACCACTTGATGGCATGGCTGGGGATTCAGTTTTTCAAGTTGAACATAATGATATAAATCGAAACGTCATTCTAGAAACTATCACACAATTAGAACAACGCACTGTGATAGCACAAAAACACATACCAGAATTTGTAGATGGAGATAAGCGCGTGTTACTTATAAACGGAGATCCCATTCCTTATGCGTTACTCAGAGTTCCCTTAAAAGGAGAGCTGCGAGCAAATTTAGCCAAGGGTGGTACGGGGAAAGGTATCGAGCTCAATGCACGTGACTATTATATTTGTGACCAGATAAAACCTATGTTAAAAGCCATGCAGCTGAGCTTTGTTGGCATAGATATAATTGGCGAATACCTAACAGAAATTAACGTTACTAGCCCCACAGGAATACGTGAATTGGATAAAATGTATAATTTAAATATCAGTGCAACTTTATTCAATCACATTGAAACTCAACTTAAAGCCAGCTAATTTCTCTCTCTGTGGCAAATCTCATTAGATAAAAGCAGCATGGACCAAGATATTTTTTACCAACAACTTTTACAAAATATACGTCCAATTGGTAAATAATATAAAACTAGTAAACCTTCATGCATTTTTTGGATAGCACAATGTCAGTTGTAATTAATCATGTTCAAGTTACCACATCAGATCGACTAGGCTTTAGCTTATTTGTTGCTGCCATCCTGCATGCCATACTCATACTAGGCTTGGGTTTTGGTTCACCTTTTGCTCGTGACTTTAATTCTGCATCAATGCTTGAAGTAACCATGGTACTTACAAAAACCCACCAAGAACCAAACGATTCTGAACATATTGCCAGTGAAAACCAATTAGCCAGCGGGAGCACTGATCAAGAAAACCAGCCTTCCGCTCCATTTACTAGTACTAGCTTAAATGAAAGTATTGGCATTGCACTTACACAAAGTAGTGAAATTTCATTACCCACACCAGAATTTAGCGAACAATATGAGCAATTACTCTTACAGAAAGAAGCTCAAACTAATGTATTTGTAAATGACGCTGCTGACACTCCTGACCAACCTAACCTTAATTTTCAAGAAAAGTTTTCTAAACAACAGTTAGAGTTAGCCAAACTGGTAGCAGAATTACGCCAAGAAGAAAATGATTATGCTAAACGTCCAAGAGTCAACTATATAGACACACTCAGCGCTAAAACGGCCACCGAGGCCACTTATGTTCGCGAATGGGTAGAAAAAGTCGAACGAGTTGGCAACCTTAATTATCCCGATGAGGTTAGAAATAACCATCTATCTGGGACATTGATACTCAGTGTGCTTTTAAATCATGATGGCACTGTGGAATTTATGGAAGTAGAATCATCAGCGGGCAAATCATTACTGGATGAATCAGCCAAAAGAATCGTTTATATCGCGTCTCCATATCAGCCCTTTCCACCTGAAATGCATGAAAACTATGACCTATTAATGATTACGCGAACATGGTTATTTGGAAAAAATAATACACTACTTACCCAATAAAATGGTGCAGTAAATATAGAATGTCAGCAAACCTGGCCAAGCAGTTACTCATCGCCATGCCCAGCATGGAAGATCCCAATTTTTCTCGCACTGTCACAATAATCTGTAACCATAACCAAGATGGCGCCATGGGCATTATCATCAATCAGCCCACAACACTTTTTGTCGACGAATTACTTAGTAATTTAGATGAAAACGAAACTGCTACTAAAGATACTCAAAACACATCTGCAAACAACACCAAACGTAATGAGCCTGTTTATGCTGGTGGACCTGTGCATATTGACAGAGGTTTTATTTTGCATGACTCTGATAAACTATGGGAATCAACCCATATCATCGGCAATAATCTAAGCCTCACTACCTCTGAAGATATCTTAATTGCAATTGCACGAGGCAATGGGCCGGAAAATTTCTTAATTGCACTTGGATATGCAGGCTGGGGAGCAGGTCAGCTAGAACAAGAGATATCTGCTAATGCTTGGCTTACTGTGCCTTACGAAGCAGACATTATTTTTGACACCCCCATAGATCAGCGTTGGCAAAGTGCCGCCACTAAAATAGGCATAGATCTGCATTTGATTTCTAATCAGGCGGGACATGCATAGCTTTACATTTAATATATCTGGCGACATTTTTAGCTTAAAAGACGCTACACTTAGCATTAAGTGTCATGTCTAGTGTAATTGGATTTGATTATGGAGAACGAAGAATAGGTATCGCAATTGGTGTTTTAGACCTTCAAACTGCCAACCCACTTACCACGATCATTGTTCCACCCTCAGGAATCCCATGGGATGAAATCACCGCTATAATTGAAGAATGGCAACCCAACACCTTGGTTGTAGGCACAGTTACTCACACAACACAAAATAATAATGCCATCCAAAAACAAGTGCAGAACTTTTGCAAAATTTTGAATACACGCTACCATTTGCCGGTAGAGACTATTGATGAATCCAACACCTCTGCAAAGGCTTATGAGATTCTCAAAGATTTACGCAGCAAAGGGCAGCGCAAAAAAATAAATAAGACTGACATAGATAAAGCCTCCGCCGCCATTATTATAGATTCATGGTTTTCTTATAAAAACACCATATAACTTTGAGTAAGCTCTAATTTATTAATGAAATGACTGAATTAAATGTCCAACAGCTATTAAAAGATCTTGCAAACGATCTTGATAGTTATTTAACTGAACATAATATTAATGATCCGGTTTTTATTGGTATCCAAACCGGTGGAGTATGGGTAGCTAAGCAATTACAATCTTTGCTAAATAATAAGCAAAAGCTTGGTGTATTAGATATCACCTTCTACCGTGATGACTTCAGCCGCGCTGGCATACAGCCCACCGTAAAGCCTTCTAAGTTACCCTTAGGTGTAAACGACAAGCATATTATTCTTGTCGACGATGTACTACATACTGGACGCACAGTGCGCGCAGCCTTAAATGAAATATTTGATTACGGTAGGCCCGCTTCGGTAATTTTAGTGGTGTTGGTGCAACGAAATGACAGCGAGTTGCCAATACAAGCAAATGTGGTTGCTAGCAAACTAACATTAGATGTGACTCAACATATCAAGCTAAGTGGCCCTGACCCATTAGAGCTGAAAATTATTGACCAAAAAAATTAAACCTAAATACAGAACCAAAACATAGGCAATGCGGCATTTTTTACAAATAGATGGACTCAGCACAGAAGATCTAAATCATATATTAGATACTACAGAGTCTTTCACTAGCGTAGATGATCGCGCAGTAAAAAAAGTCCCACTTTTACGTGGCAAGACAATCGTAAATCTTTTTTTCGAACCCAGCACACGCACACTAACCACTTTCGAATTGGCTGCAAAACGACTTTCAGCAGATGTTCTGAATATTAATATTGCTACTTCTGCGACGACCAAAGGTGAGAGTCTGCTCGACACATTATTCAATCTCCAAGCTATGAATACGGACATGTTTATTGTTCGACATCCAGAGAGCGGGGCTGCAGAATTTATGAGTAATTACGTGGATTCACACGTGAGCGTGATTAATGCAGGTGACGGTAGACATGCACACCCTACTCAAGCCATGCTGGACATGTTTACTATTCGCAAACATTACAATGATTTTTCAAAATTGAGTGTTGCGATTGTTGGAGATATTTTACATTCGCGTGTTGCACGTTCACAAATCGAAGCACTTAATTTACTGGGCACCAAAGAAATACGTGTGATCGCACCGAGAACACTACTTCCTGCAAACGTAGAGCAACTCGGAGTTGAAGTATTTCAAAACTGCAAAAAAGGCTTACGCAATGTTGATGTTGTAATCATGCTTAGATTACAAAAAGAACGCATGCAAGGCGGCTTCATTCCTAGTGAACGCGAATATTTTCAGCTATATGGTTTAACGCCAGAACGTTTAGACATCGCCAAACCTGGTGCTATTGTTATGCATCCAGGACCCATCAATCGCGGTGTCGAAATCAGTTCTGAAGTAGCAGACGGACCACAATCTGTCATCTTGCAACAAGTTGAATATGGTATCGCGGTACGTATGGCAATTTTATCTATTGCCATGAGTTCAGATAAAGATGAGCCAAGCAATTAGGAGAGACAAGTGAAACTTGAAATCATAAATGGCCATCTTGTCGACCCAAAAAATGAAATCGATCAACAAGCGAATGTTTATATTGCAGATGACAAAGTGATCGCAATTGGTAAACAGCCCGCGGATTGGCAAGCCAATCAAAGCATTGATGCAAAAAATAAATTAGTACTGCCTGGTTTAGTAGAGTTATCTGCAAGTCTGCGTGAACCCGGACATGAACACAAAGCTACCGTAGAGTCTGAAACTAAAGCCGCTGCAGCAGCTGGTATTACTAGTCTTGCTTGCTTACCCACAACAGATCCGGTTGTCGATACCCCCGCACAAGTAGAGCTAATTGAACAATTTTCACAAAGCAGTGGCAACTGCCATGTATATGTTATTGGCGCTTTAACTGCTGGCCTTACCGGTGTTAACTTAAGTGAAATGGCAGCATTAAAAGCTGCCGGCTGCGTGGGTGTCAGCAATGTATTCTATCCAATGAAAAGTTCTTTGGTTCTGCGTCGAGCTATGGAATATGCCAGCAGCCAAGACTTAACGGTTTTCTCTTATCCGCTCGAACATGCACTGGCTAACCACGGTTGCGTACATGAAGGAATAACTTCCTCGCGTTTAGGTTTGCCTGGTGTTCCAGCTGCAGCTGAAACAGCTGCAGTTGCATTTCAAATAGCCTTAATTGAAGAACTTAATGTACGCACACATTTTTGTCGCATCTCTACTGGTCGTTCAGTAAATATGATTTCACGCGCGCGTTTTGACAAATTACCAATTACCGCAGACACTAGTATTTTGCATTTATTTTTAACCGATCAAAAAATTCAAGGTTTTGATGGCTTGTACCACAACCAGCCCCCATTTAGAACACTTGATGATCGTGAAGGTTTACGCAAAGGTATTCAAGATAGGACTCTCTCTGCGATTTGCGCTGACCACCAGCCCCATGAAATTGAAGCTAAGCTTGCACCGTTTCAATCAACTGAACCTGGCAGCTCTACATTAGAGACACTGCTTCCCTTAACTCTCGACTTAGTTAAGGCAGGCGTCTTAAAATTAAATGATGCTGTAAGCTTAATCACCCAACAACCTGCTGAGATTCTCGGCATTCCCGCAGGTAATCTTTGTGTTGGGGCTATTGCTGATGTTTGCATAGTGGATTTAAAACACAGCTGGATTCTCAACAGCGAAAGCATGTTAAGTCGTGGCAAAAATACACCCCTATTAGGTAACAGGCTAAATGGCCGTGTCACACATACCATTCTTAACGGCAAATTAATATACGAAAATAATTTGCAGTAAATATAACCAAGGAACTCCAAGCTGAAATCTCACCGCGATACCATATTTGAAGAAACTGCAAACGTTGTTAGCCAAAAAGCACTCATCGCAAGACAATATATTCTTACTTTACATGCACCCAAATGTGCACAACGTGCACGTGCAGGTAATTTTGTGCATTTACAATGCGATCAACAACTAAGTATGCGACGCCCCTACTCCATCATGCGTGCAGATAAAAAAACTGGTCATATCGATATTCTTTACAAAGTGGTCGGCCAAGGAAGCTCTCTTTTATCTATCCGTAAAACTGGTGACAGCATTCAATGCTTAGGACCAATCGGAAATCAATTCACAGTTAGTAAATCTACAACCCATCCATTACTACTTGGTGGCGGTGTGGGTATGCCGCCGATTATATTTTTATCATATGAGCTTCGTAACAATAAAAATCTATCTCCGTTTGTAATTCTGGGCTCAGAAATTCCATTCCCATTTACTGCAAAACCATCAAAAATATATATACCTAGCATCCCTAACGACGTCATCGCCGCGATGCCGCTACTCGATGACTGGGGTATTGCCTCACGACTCACCAGCCAACAAGGATACCAAGGCTGTTTTCAAGGTTATGTACACGAACTAGCAAATAAATGGGTAGCCAGTCTTGATGATAAGAGTGGTGTTGAAGTATTCGCCTGTGGTCCAACACCCATGCTACAAGCAGTTGCAGGATTTACTAAGCTACACAATCTCCCCTGCCAACTTTCTTTAGAAGAACACATGGCGTGCGCTATAGGTGGATGCGCAGGGTGTGCAGTACCTTTTAAAGAAAATGATGAAGTTGTTGCGATGAAACGCGTTTGTGTAGATGGACCAATCTTTAACTCTGAGAATATTTACTGATAATTTTTACCTTAAGAAAATATTTACGTGATGGTACACGCAATGCTTTTGAGTATTTTTAACGTATAAATAGTACCCTGCTCTCTATATACAATTACTTAGGAAAAAGTAGAAACTTAACGAGAGAGCGAAAATGCAGAGAGGTAACTACGAAGACAACAAAAACCTGATTATTGACCCTTAAACACCGACTTCAATCGATCTAGATATTCTAAATTTTTATCCGCATCTTCATTATCATCAAAAATCGAAACATCGTCAAAAATCGAAACATCAGGTTCTACAGATGCGTTTTCACCTGATGACACCTCATCCAAAAAATCATCACCAACCGAATCAGACAATGCTGGTAATTGCTTACTTCCATTGGTAGCTTTTTTAACAGGCCCCTGAATTGGGGACACTAACTTATCACTAGTTTCACTTACGCTCTTAACACCACCACCAAAGTTAATTTGCCATTCAAGGTTACCGCGAGAATCAGCATTATCAAGCGCATCATTAAGTGAAATTCTTTCACTCTTATATAAGTCATAAAGTGACTGATCAAAAGTTTGCATGCCTGATGCAGCACCTTTTTCCATAATCGCTTTAATCTCTCCTATGCTACCACGCTTGATAAGTTCGGAGACATAGGGTGTGTTAATCAACACCTCTGTCGCAGGCACACGTCCGCCTTCCACATCTGGAATCAATCGTTGCGCGACAATTCCACGAAGACTCAATGACAAATCCATTAAGACTTGAGATTTGCCATCTGATGGGAAGAGGTTAATAATGCGATCTAATGCTTGATTTGCATTTACTGCGTGCAATGTGGTTAAACATAAGTGACCAGTATCCGCATAAGTAATAGCAGCTTCCATCGTTTGTTTATCACGAACCTCACCAATCATTATCAAATCTGGTGCTTCACGCATCGCTTCACGGAGCGCATTCTCATAGGAAAGTGTATCTAAACCAACTTCGCGTTGGCCAATAATAGATTTTTTATGGCTGAAGGTATATTCGATTGGGTCTTCGATCGTGAGAATATGTCCAGTATGTTCTTTATTACGATATTCAATCATCGAAGCAAGTGATGTAGATTTACCTGAACCAGTAGAACCTACCATCAACACCAATCCATTATTTTGCATGACCAAATTTTTAAGAATTGGTGGCAAGCCAAGTGTTTCCATCTCAGGAATATCACCTTTAATATAACGAATCACCATGGAGATTTCGCCGCGCTGATAATAGATATTAATACGGAATCGGCCTGTACCAGCTACCGAAATACCAAGGTTCATCTCCTTAGTCATTTCGAATTCCCTTGTCTGTTGATCATCCATAACGTTGTAAGCAATTTTCTTTACCACACCTGGCTCAAGAATAGTTCTACTTACTCGTCGTGTTACGCCATCAATTTTTGTACATACGGGCGCGCCTGTTGTAAAAAACAGATCGGAAGCATTTTGCTCCGCCATCAATTTAAGATAAGGATCTATATTCATGCAGTGTTACTTAGTATTTAGCTAACACTATAGTTTCTTAACCAAGATTCGCACGCTTCACTGGGGTGATTAATCCCGCTTCCTTGTCTGTTTCTTCTACCATTAAGCCTTCGGTTGCTTCTAGTAGGTCATTATTTTTAGCCTCCTTGCTGTCAAGCTTCAGCCGCAAGCGCAGATCATTCACTGAATCCGCATTGCGTAATCCATCTTCCATGCTGATTAAATCGGCCTCTATAAGGTGGAATAAGTGTTGATCAAAGGTCTGCATACCTAACTCATTCGACTTAGCAATCAACGTTTTCATTTCATGCACATGTCCCTTGAAGATTAGATCTGCCATTAACGGTGTGTTCAACAGAACTTCTACTGCGGGTATACGCCCTTCTTTGCCCTTGATAGGTAATAGTCGTTGTGAAATCACAGACTTTAAGTTCAACGATAAGTCCATCAACAATTGATGACGGCGCTCATCTGGGAAAAAGTTAATAATACGATCCAATGCTTGGTTAGTACTGTTTGCGTGCAATGTAGATAAACATAAATGCCCAGTTTCTGAGAATGCAATCGCATGTTCCATGGTTTTACGATCACGAATCTCGCCAATTAGAATAACATCTGGCGCCTGACGTAAAGTATTTTTCAGAGCAATTTCATAATCTTCTGTATCTACACCCACTTCACGTTGGGTGATAATGCAGTTCTTGTGCTTATGCACAAATTCGATAGGGTCCTCAATTGTGACAATATGGCCAAAGCTATTTTCGTTTCGATAGCCCACCATTGCAGCCAATGAAGTTGATTTTCCGCTACCGGTACCACCAACGAATATAACCAAGCCACGCTTTGTCATTGAAATATCACGTAGAATAGGTGGTAATTTTAATGATTCAAATTTAGGAATCTCTGAGTTAATTACACGCAATACCATGCCTGGGCTGCCACGTTGAGCAAAAGCATTAACACGAAAACGAGAAACGTTGGGCAAACTAATTGCAAAATTACATTCTTGTGATTCTTCAAACTCTCTAGATTGTTTGTCGTTCATAATTGAACGTACAAGATTTTGCACATGACTCATGGTTAAAGGTTGATTGGTAACCGGAACCATTTTGCCATCAATTTTGATTGAAGGAGGTGCGCCAACCGTAATAAATAAATCTGAGCCACCTTTTGTTAGTAGGTTGCGTAGCAGGTCATGCATGAAGCTTATGGCCTTATCACTATCCATAGTTTATTCCTTAATAGCTATAATGTTTTTTTAACTTAAATTTAAAAGTCAGCTTTGTGCTCTGCTTTACGCCGCGCTTCTTCGCGAGAAATCAATCCTTTAGCTAATATTTCTTGTAGATTTTGATCCAAAGTTTGCATCCCAACATTGTTTCCGGTTTGAATTGCAGAATACATCTGAGCGACTTTATCTTCGTTAATTAAATTACGAATTGCAGGCGTACCAATCAGAATCTCATGCGCAGCTACACGACCACCACCGATTTTTCGACATAGTGTTTGTGATATCACTGCGCGCAATGATGCTGCTAACATTGAACGCACCATGTCTTTCTCAGCACCAGGGAATACATCAATAATTCGGTCGATTGTTTTGGATGCAGAACTGGTATGCAAAGTACCTAGTACTAAGTGGCCTGTCTCCGCTGCGGTAAGGGCAAGTCGAATGGTTTCTAAATCACGCAACTCACCCACCAGAATAGTGTCAGGATCTTCACGCAAAGCTGAACGCAATGCTTCATTGAAACCTAAGGTATCGCGATGTACCTCACGCTGGTTAACTAGACTCTTTTTACTCTCGTGAACAAATTCAATTGGATCTTCAATGGTTAATATATGGCTATATTCGTTTTCATTTTTATAATCCATCATCGCGGCTAGCGTGGTAGATTTACCTGAGCCGGTAGGACCAGTAACTAATACTAAGCCACGAGGATAACTGGCTATTTCCTCAAATATTTTTGGACACGACAAATCTTGTAAAGTCAGAATCTTGCTAGGAATGGTTCTGAAAACCGCACCCGCGCCACGATTTTGAATAAATGCATTTACACGAAAACGCGCTAAACCTGAAATCTCAAACGAAAAGTCAGTTTCTAAAAATTCTTCGTAATCTTTACGTTGTTTATCGTTCATAATGTCGTACACCATTTCATGAACTTGTTGATGCTCCATTGCTGGAACATTGATACGTCTAACATCACCATCGACACGAATCATCGGTGGCACACCTGCTGAGAGGTGTAAATCTGAAGCGCCATTTTTGACGCTGAATGCGAGTAACTGCGAAATGTCCACGTATTCTCCTTAAATCTAGCCCGGTTAATAGATACGCCATGGATTAACCCTTACCACCTCAGTCAGTTATAAGGCAGTTTTGCCCTGGGTTGTGTATCTAATAATGCTAGTGTCGAGCGAAATTGGAGGCCTGGAGTTTAATTCTCGACAAGCCGTTTCATTCATGTGACTAAACGGCTAGATAACTGGCAAACTAACCTCGCACATGCTAAAAACTGAGCATAATTGAATTACTTATGTGCCCTTCACCATTCATCTGGATGAGCCCAAAGCTTGAAAATGAAGAGCAATTTTTACCCTGACTTGCTCATTTAGCATGTGCAAAAAAATATGACTGAACATTCATATATTGAAGCCAATCTAAAGCGGGTTTTACGGATTCTGCGCGAGTTGGAAAAAAAGTATCAGCGTCCAGCTAACAGTACGAAACTACTCGCAGTGAGTAAAACCAAACCTATTAAAGATATTTTAGCTGCAAATTCAGCAGGCCAAACACATTTTGGTGAAAATTATGTGCAAGAGGCTATAGAAAAGATCGAAGGGTTAAAATTATATAAGACAACTCTACATTGGCATTTCATTGGACCCATACAAAAAAACAAAACTCGCTTAATTGCCGAAAATTTTCAGTGGGTACACAGTCTAGATCGCCTAGTAATTGCGCAACGTCTCAACGAGCAACGCCCTAGCTCCCTACCTCCCTTACAAGTTTGCATACAAGTAAATATTGATAATGAAGTTTCAAAAGCAGGTGTTACTATTGATAAGATAAGAAGCTTAGCTCATAACCTAGCAGAATTAGGACACATTAAGTTACGTGGACTGATGGCAATTCCTCAAGCTAACAGCGATACTAATAAACAACGTAAATCATTTGCAAATTTGCGCACACAGCTCGAAAGTCTAAACCGGGATGGCTTCGAACTTGACACATTATCCATGGGCATGAGTGGTGGCCTTGAAGCAGCGATTGCAGAAGGTGCTACGATTGTACGTGTCGGTACCGCAATTTTTGGTAAACGAAACACTAATAGATGAAAATAAAAAAGCTAGATAAACCAAGCTATGAAGAACCTTAATATCTTATTTATAGGCGGCGGCAATATGGGCCAGGCGCTCGTAACCGGTTTGCTAGATAGTGGATGGAATGCAGACAGCATTGCAATTGTCGATAACGATCAGGCAATTACAAATAAACTAAGCGAAAAATTTTCTCACAGTCATATCTACTCACAATCTGAGGCCGCACTTAATCTTGCAGATGTGGTTATTCTGGCTGTTAAACCACAAAGTATGCAAACCGCTTGCGAGCAAATAGCTGCACAGTGCCAAATTAAACGCCCTTTAATCATATCAATTGCTGCAGGTGTATTAATTAATAGTATCGATACTTGGTTAGGTGGCGAGTTACCCATCATTCGTTGCATGCCAAATACACCAGCATTAGTACAAGCGGGTGTTACCGGTTTATATGCCAATACAGAAGTGAGCCCAGCGCAGTGTGAACTTGCCTATGAAATACTAAGCAGTGTTGGCACAGCACTATGGATAGATAGTGAACCTTTATTAGATACGGTTACCGCAGTATCTGGCAGTGGTCCAGCCTATTTCTTTTACTTAATTGAAGCAATGATAGAAGCTGGAAAGAGTTTAGGCTTAAGTGAAGCTCAAGCTCGTGAACTGACGGTAGCTACCGCAACAGGTGCAGCAAAGTTAATATCTAAAAGTGATCAATCAGCTCAGGCTCTACGTCTCGCCGTTACTTCAAAAGGTGGTACAACGGAAGCTGCTATTAACACTTTACAACAGCATAATATGAAGAAAATTATTGAAACTGCGATTAAAAACGCTGCCATAAGATCACAACAACTTTCCAACACTACAGAATAACAAGCCAAAAGAAATTAGAGCACTCTAATATGAATCCAATAAATAACGTTTTAGATTTTTTAATTCATGTTTTATTTACCTCTTATATTTATGCGGTCATTATTTGCATACTACTGAGACTTACACGCTCAGATTTTTACAATCCGTTTTCTCAATTTATATTAGCCATCACTAACCCAGTCCTAACCCCTCTTCGCAAACTTATACCCAGCATCGGTGGAATTGACGCCTCAGCAATTGTATTAATTTTTGCACTCAAGCTTATTGAACTAGCGGCGAGTAGTTTTTTAATAGGCAAACAACTATTACTTAGCTCATTATTAGTCAAAGCCATCTTCCTTGTTTTAAATCAAGTAATTAATATATTCATTTTTGCGATTATTATTCTGGTTGTGGTTAGCTGGATCGCCCCCCACATGCACGGCCAAAGCAACCCCATTACACCAATTTTGCGCTCGCTAACAGAACCATTACTACGCCCGGCTCGAAAGCTAATACCTCCTGTTGGAATTTTTGATCTCTCAACTTTTGTAGTGTTACTTGGTTTGTACTGCATTAAAATCTTCTTACATTCCTTCTAAATGGATTGCGTGCTCTACACGCACTCATTACACTCCATACCCAACAACATTACTTTAGTAGTTTAAGCGTGCCAAAAACATTTGCACCAGATTCGGTTGGCCTTGTCGAGACACAATTCTTAACGGTCAAGAAACCATTAGAACTTGATTGTGGCCGCCTATTGCCCGAATTTACACTCGCATATGAAACTTATGGGGAACTCAATACAGACAAAAGCAATGCTCTATTAATTTGCCACGCCCTTTCCGGTGATCAACATGTTGCCGGTTATAACAGCGTAAATGATCGCAAACCAGGATGGTGGGATAACTGCATTGGTCCTGGCAAACCCTTTGATACCAACCTTTTTTTCATTGTCTGTCCAAATAATTTAGGTGGCTGTAAAGGCAGTAGTGGACCTAATACAATCAACCTGGAAACCGGCAAACCTTATGGTCCTGATTTTCCATTACTCACCGTGCATGATTGGGTGATTAGTCAAGGCCACCTCGCAGACGAACTTGGCATACAACAATGGGCAGCAGTAATTGGCGGCAGTCTCGGCGGCATGCAAGTGATGCAATGGGCAATCGATTATCCAGATCGATTACGTCATGCATTAGTCATTGCTGCAACACCAAAACTCACTGCACAAAACATTGCTTTCAATGAAGTTGCTCGTCAAGCCATATTCTCCGACCCCGATTTTCATGCAGGTCGATTCTATGAACACGACACCATCCCACGACAAGGTTTAATGCTAGCTCGCATGCTAGGCCACATAACGTACTTATCCGATGATGCAATGCGCGAAAAATTTGGACGTGACTTACGCGAAGGTAAACTCAGCTTTGGTTTTGATGTTGAGTTTCAAGTTGAAAGTTATTTGCGTTACCAAGGAAAATCATTTGTTGACCGATTTGATGCAAACACCTATCTATTAATGACAAAAGTTTTAGATTACTTTGATCCAGCGTTGCAATTTGATAATTATCTTCCTAGCGCATTTGAAAATACTAGTGCTAATTTTTTAGTTGTTTCGTTTACAGGTGATTGGAGATTTACTCCGGCACGTTCGCGAGAAATTGTACGCGCACTGATTGCTGCAGATAAAAAAGTAAGCTATGCAGAAATTGATGCCGAACTTGGACACGATGCATTTCTTACATCAATACCCGAATATCATAGTGTGCTTAATGCCTACATGGATAAAATACCAATAATTTCATGATCAATAAATCTTTAAACCATAAATTACGTCCAGACTTAGAGCTTATTTGCGAATGGATAAAACCCAACACTCGCATTCTTGACTTAGGTTGTGGTGACGGCGCACTCCTTAGTCATTTGCATAAAACTCGCAACGTCTCAGGTTATGGTTTAGAAATAGATCATACAAATATTATTAAATGTATCGTTAAGGGTGTGCAGGTAATTCAAACTAACTTAGATGAGGGTATTACTGAATTTTTTGATGAAAATTCTTTTGATTACGTGGTAATGACACAAACACTACAAGCCATTCAACACCCAGAAAAACTATTAACACAAATGATGCGTATAGGTAAAGAAGGTATTGTAACTTTTCCTAATATGGCTTTTTGGAAAAATCGAATTCAGTTGGCGCTGGGCGGACATATGCCAATCACTCGTACGCTACCTGAAAATTGGCACGATACCCCAAATATACACCTATGTTCTTTACAAGACTTTGAAGCACTATGTGACACAAACAGTATAAAAATTATACAACGCGCCGCAGTAGACCATGCTCACCGATATAGTTTGGGAAGCAAACTATTTCCAAATTTACTTGCTGAAATCGCCCTCTATCGATTTTGCAAAAACTCAGACTGAGCTTCTAGATTTAAATTTGGCCTGAGAAATGGTCTATCTTTAAGCATTACTTCATTCACTAAATCTAGAATATGTAAAAAGTGCAAACTTCCTCGCACTTTTCCTACTATTGCTATTGTATTTCTATTAATAGTGTTTGATCATATCGCCGCACTTAATTAATTGTTCATTATCGATTTAGAGGATTTATGCATGGCCGCTACAAAAAGCTCATCTGTTAAGAAACCACCTACAAAATCAGAAATCTTGAATAGCATAGCTGCTGATACAAAGCTTTCTCGAAAAGAAGTTGCATCAGTACTAGTATCTCTTGAAGGTTTAATTTCCAAAGAACTTAAGCCACGTGGCGCTGGTTATTTTAACCTTCCAGGCTTACTTAAGATTAAAGTTGTAAAAAAACCTGCCAGAAAAGCACGCACAGGCATCAACCCATTCACCGGTGAAGAAATGATGTTTAAAGCAAAACCCGCAAGTAAAGGTATAAAAGTACTTCCGCTTAAAGGCTTAAAAAGCATGGTTTAAGTAAGAAAGGGTGCTCTTTACTAAGCTAAATGAGCACCCTGTTTCTTAAAATAATAAAAATATCTTTTGCTGCACTTGTTACAAAATTTTTTCAAATACTATTATGAGTTAAGTCTCAATTACTTTCAGTTTTGTTTGAATAAAAACATTGTGCGGAATATATAGTAGATCAGCAATTTTTCTCAATTGATACTCTTCATACTTATCAAGCTTGTCATCTGCATATGCTACTCGCCACAAATCTTCTAGCAATAATATTTTTTCGTCTACTGAACATCCTTCGTTGATAATTTTAACAAATGGATGAATCGATACGTGACTATCTTGCTCAGTTCTAGACAACTCAATGAGATTATTTACTTCTTGCTTTGAAAAATTAAACCTTTCAGTTAACGAATTTGCTATAGATACTAGTTCTTCATCTTGAATATCAAAATCAGCACGACTCACTTCTAATAACAATACTGCTGAAGCTAAGTGTATTATTTGCTGTGCATCAATATCGTCATCATTATTTTTACAAATTTTTTCTTGCACAAAATTATAAATAGATTTATACATGCTTAATTGTTAATTCGATAATTTTTATAAGCACCATTCTCAAAACTATCAAAGAAGTCATCTGTTAAAGGGTGTGTTATAGGCTCTGCATTAGTATCAACACCAAGATGTCTTTCAGCCACATACGTTGTCATTAACTGCCCATCAACCAATACATGGTACCAAGGCTTATCTTTTGGTGGTTTAGATTTAGCAACTTTCTCGTACCACTCTTTGGTGCCTGTGTATTCAGCATCAACATCATAAATAACACCACGATAGTTAAATTTCTTATGCACTATGAGCTGACCGATTGAAAATTGTGCTTGATGCATAAGGGTAACTCCCTAAGTATTAAATTTGTTACAAAAACTATGGTGATTTTACGCTATCTATGACACTTACGCATAAAAGACCAATGGTATATACAGCATAATCTGCTAGGCTATAGCTGATTAGTTTTAAACTATCTCAGAGCTTGCTCTTAATGACCTACAATACCCATTGACTATTTAATGAATATTCGAAACAAGGAACAACGCATTTTAGTCGTGATGCGAAAGCTGCTGGCACAGATTGTAAAAGACACAACTCCGGGGCCTGGAATGCGCCACCCACTAAATGAACAAACGATAAAAGATATCCGTGACTGTTTTGGGATGATTTCAGCAAGGGAGCGAGAACTACTTGAGCAATCCGGAATTGAAAATAAAGACCGCCCTCGCTACATTGATGATCCTAAATCTTCAACCGTAATTGAATTTAAAGCTCCTCATAAAAATAAGCCAGGCAAAGAGTCTTTTAAAGATGATTAAGCACACTCTTAATTGAGTACTATTCACCCTTTAAATAAATGCCCTCCTTATCACCTCAAAATCAGGTCGAAATCACTCGACATATCATGCGTGTTTTAGACGAATGGGGATTACCAGGCAAAGAGATTATTAAACTCTTGGAATTGCCTAACAAAGTGCGCTTACGCAATTTAGATCGATTTCGTGATGGAGAGGCTTTCCCAGAATCACAAAAAACACAAGAATGCATAGAACATATCGCCGGCATTGCAGATGCATTACGCACAAGTTTCCCACGCAATGCGCATATGTGTATTCTATGGATGCATAGACCACATCGACGTTTTCAAAATCAACCACCTTTAACCGTCTTGTCAGCGCAAGGACTAAATGGCCTGCGTATGGTGCGTTCGGAATTAGATTGTGCCTTCTCATGGGACGACTCGCTTAAGTAATTGTCACTAACTCATCTAACCTAGACAAGTATTAACAATTAACTAAATGCGTTAAGCTTATACCATCCATGCACTTGCATGTTTATAATGTCAATATCACTCAACTAAACAGCAATTTTAAATGGAACTATTAGCAGACATAAAAGTTAAGCTCGAACCAGGCGTTGAAATAACTGCCGAAAATAAATGTGGATTTTGCACAAACTCATACTGTTGTTCATACGTCACAGAGGAACTTGAAACACCGAAAACAAAGGTCGACTTCGAACATATGCTTTGGCAGGTTTCACATAAGAATGTATCTGTCTATAAAGATGATGAAGGATGGTGGGTCTCGTTTGCAGCAAAGTGTGATCACTTGCAACCTGATGGTGGCTGCGGCATTTATGATGTTCGACCACAAATATGTCGTGATCATACCAATGATTATTGTGAATTTGACTCACCTGCTGAAAATGACTTCGACTTGTATTTTCCTGACTATGAAACCTTATTAAAGTATTGTAAAAAACGCTTTAAGCGCTGGAAAAGAGGATAATAAACTAAGCTGGCATTATCTCTTCAAAGTCAGATAGCGCGTAATACTTTTGGGTATTTTGCAACGGTTTTGAACTATCTGGTCGTTTTATTGATAGAAGATTGCGTATCCCGTAATTCTCAGCTGCTGCTAACACTGCTAAACTGTCATCAATAAAAAGCGTAGTCTCAGGGTCAAAAGGTTCTGCCTGCATCAGCTTATGCCAAAATTCTTGCTCTTCCTTAGCATGACCATAGTCGTGAGATGAAATAATTTTGTCAAAATAACCCTCAATATCCAAATGATCCAGTTTCATATCAACACTTTTGCGATGAGCATTAGTTACCAAAGCAATATGTTTTCCATGTAATTTAAGCTTTTTCAGAAACTTTTCAACATTTGGGAAGATCTGAATATGTTTAGAAACTTCACGTTTTAATGCAACAATATCAAGCGCAAGCTCATTTGCCCAAAAATCCACACAATACCAATCCAGTGTTCCAGCTTTACTTTTGTAACGCGCGAATAATTTTTGTTTGGCTAATTCTAATTCAATTTCATGTTTCTCACTAAAGCGTAAAGGCACATGTTCATGCCAAAAATAATTATCAAAATATAAATCTAATAATGTGCCATCCATATCAAGAAAAACAGCTGTAATTGATTTCCAGTCCATTGGTGTTTTCATTAGATAACAAATCCTAGATAATGAGCTTAATTATGGATATTAATGATATACGACTGAAGAAACTGGTCAATCCAGTTTGTGACATAGCTAAGCGGGCTGGTGCAAAAATTATGAAGATCTACGCTGAAGGTTTTGAGGTGGAGGAAAAGAAAGATCACTCGCCACTCACAACAGCAGACCTTGCTTCACACACACTGATTATAAAGCAGCTACAAATGCTCACACCAGATATTCCAATCTTATCTGAAGAATCAGTCTCTATTTCCTATGAAGAAAGATCTAAATGGAAAAACTACTGGCTAATTGACCCTTTGGATGGTACCCGTGAGTTCATAAAAAGAAACGGTGAATTCACCGTTAACATTGCTCTAATTACTGATAACTCAGTAAGTTTAGGCGTGGTTTTTGTCCCTGTTCAAGACATTAGTTACTTCGCATCTAGAAATGAAGGCGCCTATAAGCAAGAGCAAAATCAGAAAGCTAAAAAGATCAAAGTACGTTCTTCCACTCCTACTAATAAGCCAACTATTTGCGGAAGTCGTTCACATGCAGGCAAGTCGTTGCAAGCGTTACAAGATAAAATTGGAATTTATGACCTTATCAGCATGGGCAGCTCGATTAAGATGTGCTTAGTAGCAGAGGGTGTTGCAGATATTTACCCACGCTTCGGACCCACCTCAGAATGGGATACTGCAGCAGCTCACTGTGTTGTCAATGAAGCAGGTGGAGAAATTGTGAATATGGACTTACAAACGCTGCAATACAACACAAAAGAATCTTTGTTAAACCCTTCGTTTTTAGCAGTAGGGGATATGAATAATCAATGGCGAGATTTTCTCAATGAGAACATAATTAGCTAAAATGCTGGGAAATCATCATCCAGAAACCAGGTTTCCGCTTCCTCTGCATACCACCAGCTTTGTAAGTCGCGAATATTCTTAACTGCATTAATAGTTTCAAAGTAATAGGTAATATCAGCTTCTACTTCAGCTGTTTTTATGTCCTCTCCCATTACGACTTTTTTTACTTCGTAATCTACAACGCGCAAATCATTATAATCATCAAGATTCACTTCAACGCTAGATTCATCTTGGTGGCGAATTAAATTTACAGCACCCTCATACTCTTTCCAACGCAGCAATCTACCGTAAAGCTTAATTCTTTCATCAAAAGTACTTAAGGTTTCTTGCTTTTTCTTAGATGCACAGCCACTAAGCGAAGCAAAACTTAAACACAAAGCGGTTAAAATAATATATAGCAGTTTAGATTTCATAACCCAATAAACTCTAAAGTGATTGACAAAAAAAAGCTATGTTTAATCTTAGATTAAGGAAATAACGTCGGTGACACGCAGTGTATGCACATACATGAACTTTTGAATCAATTTATACTTAAGCATAAGGATAAAGATAAATGTATAGTTTACTCGCACTACCAACCTTGCAATACTATTTTCCCTATAGCATGTCTTCCTTCAATTTCAACATGTGCGGCTTTTAGGTTTTTCGCATTAATAGGTTCTAAAACTTTTTTAAAAGTAGTTTTAATTACACCTGCATCCACCAATTCTGCTACACGATTTAATAAGTGATGTTGCTCTATCATATCATCGGTCTCATACATCGATCGTGTGAACATAAACTCCCATGAAAAGGTCGCACTCTTACTCTTTAGCGCACCAAGATCTACATCTTCCGCCGTTTCTACAATCGAACAAATCTTACCTTGTGGCGCCACTACGGTCGCCATAGATTGCCAATGCTCATCAGTATCGTTGAAACATAAAATATAATCATATCCAGCTATACCAAGATTATATACTTGCTCAGGAATATCTAAATAATGATTAACTATATAGTCGACACCTAAATCTTTAACCCAGGTTTTAGATTCAGGTCGCGAAGCGGTTACCGTAACTGTCAGCTTTGCGAGTTGTTTAGCGAATTGCGTGGCAATTGAACCTACACCACCTGCACCGCCAATGATTAATAGATTTTTACAAGCATCGGCACCGGTTACATCAATTCCCAAACGATCAAACATTGCTTCCCAGGCTGTGATACTCGTTAAGGGCATTGCTGCTGCTTGTGCAAAATCCAAATTCTTAGGTTTACTACCGACGATACGTTCATCAACAATGTGAAATTCACTATTGCAGCCCGGCTGCGTAAAGCTTCCTGCATAAAACACTTCATCACCGACTTTAAATAAGCTCGCTTCTAACCCTACCGCCACAATCACACCTGCAGCGTCCCAACCAAGAATTCGTGGGCTATCTTCAACCTTATCTTGTGGAGACCGCATTTTAGTATCTACAGGATTTACTCCTATGGCGCGCACTTGAACTAGAAGTTCTCGCCCTTGAGGACTTGGCTTGTCGATTTCGACATCCACTAATGAGTCTGCTAAGTCGATAGGAAGATACTTATATAAGCCAACTGCCTTCAAAATAGGCCTCCAGGATAGTTTAAAATCGTTTTTATTTTTTCGTACAATAAACGTACATATTAAAGTGCATCTATATAGTACTCCATAGTATAAATGCTTATCGCCTAGATCTAGATCACCTTTAGGCTATTACAAAGACATTTAAGATAAAATCTCAAAAAAACGGTTAATGCACCAAGGCTAACCGAACGAGCATAATTGCGTTAATAATATGGAAAATAATTTAACTCAAGCAACTAAATGGTTGAAATTTATATGTGATTTAGAGTTACCAGATAAAAGCATATTTAAAAAACATATCGTTGCAGGAAAAATAACAAATTTATGTACATGCGGGTGCAATTCATTTGAATTTGAAATTCCTAGTGATGCAGATCTTGATCCTTTGTCTCAAGGAAATGGTCTTTTTTTTGAAGCAGCGTTCAGCACAAATAAAGATGACGTAATTGATCTTCTAGTGTTCACGGATGGCCAGGGATATTTATCAGGAGTAGATATAGTCTATGGCTTTGCCAACCATGCGCTGTTACCTGAAGGCATCATAATTCATGAGTGTATTCATTCACAAAGCAATTAATGGGTTATATGCTGATGAAACAAAGTGTGGGCACAGGGAAGTGTAAAGTTTAGACGCGTCATGAATGACCGAACAAATTAATCTTAAAAAGGAGCGACACGAAAATTCATATTTATTTTAAACCTGCATAGTAAACAGACTACTGTTTGAGCCAACGAGCTTAGTGCGCTTGCACTAACTCGCCCTTACGGTGCAAATAAATTGCACAAGCGACACGAAGAAATGATGTGAAATTACTAACGTCTTTGTGAGTATCCAAAATTTCATCATATAGAACATTAATAAATTGTGGGACTGTTTGTTGTTCTTCAAATGCCATTTGATCCAAAATTTTCCAAAACTCGTTTTCCAGACGAATACTGGTTACACAACCTTGGATACGTATAGAACGGCAATCACTATCATAACGATCTTGTCGGGTGCCTGTATATAAATTACACATGGGATGCGAACCTTATAAATATAATGGTTTTAATTACTATTATTGTGATAATTTTATAGCACTTCTTTATAGTGCAACTATTGTATATACACAAGTAGTATCCCCTTACTACCTGATGATTCATTAGGTTTTTATACTTAATAATTTAAAAAAGGGTAAAGATGGCGAAAGTAATTCATTCCATGATTCGTGTACTCGATG
>Ga0255057_10000471_pt1 | contig 23014 bp, 20 predicted proteins | sample Cases_109_6_MG_FD_189022 | JGI IMG/M metagenome (GOLD analysis project Ga0255057, IMG submission 189022) | Seawater microbial communities from Amundsen Gulf, Northwest Territories, Canada - Cases_109_6 | ecosystem: Environmental > Aquatic > Marine > Gulf | place: Canada: Northwest Territories... | reverse complement strand
ACTGTTAGTGCCGGGTTCAAAGCTGTGATTCTTTCCGAGCCCATCTAAGGCTCGCCGACAGAGATCTTCCGCCTCCCTGGCACTCATTCTGATTATGAAAACATGCGACAATTTACGATCGGGAGAGTCGAAGGATTTCCCTTTTATTCTATTGACTATCAATTGGGTGGCGAAAACGCCGCCAAAGAGAAGAGCCCCTGACAGAACGCCTACAAAAATAGCCCTATCGAGATTGCCTCCATAGTTTGCGTAGAAGTTAAATGCGAAAAACACGCCCATCAGGGCTGACAGCGTTCCGAAGGTCTTGATGAAATTATTCATCGTTCCCGCTCGTCCCGCAACAGCGCCCGCAGCTCATACAGCAGCTCCAACGCCGTCTTCGGCGTCAGGTCGTCGGGGTTGATTTCGGCCAGGCGGGCTTCGAGCGCCGAGGGGCCGGGGGTGTCCGCCTCCGGCGCGCCCCGCGGGCGGGCCGCCGAAAACAGCGGCAGATCGTCGGCGAGGCGCGCCAGGGTGCCGGCCTGCTCGCCTTGCTCCAGGATCCCGAGCACTTCCTCAGCGCGCGCGATCACCGCAGCCGGCAACCCGGCCAGTTGCGCCACGTGGATGCCGTAGGAGCGGTCGGCGGCGCCGGGCGCGACCTCGTGCAGGAACACCACCTCGCCGTGCCATTCCTTGACCCGCATGGTGTGGCAGCTCAGCGCCGGCAGCTTGCCGGCCAGGCTGGTGAGTTCGTGGAAGTGGGTCGCGAACAGCGCCCGGCAGCGGTTGACCTCATGCAGGTGCTCGACGCAGGCCCAGGCGATCGAAAGTCCGTCGAAGGTGGCGGTGCCGCGGCCGATCTCATCGAGGATCACCAGCGCGCGCGGGCCGGCCTGGTTGAGGATCACCGCCGCCTCGACCATCTCGACCATGAAGGTGGAGCGCCCGCGCGCCAGGTCGTCGGCGGCGCCGACCCGGCTGAACAGGCGGTCCACGACGCCGATATCGGCCGCCTCGGCGGGCACGAAAGAGCCGATCTGGGCGAGCACGGCAATCAGCGCGTTCTGGCGCAGGAAGGTGCTCTTGCCGGCCATGTTGGGACCGGTCACCAGCCACACCCGGGAGTCGGAGCCCAGATCGCAGTCGTTGGCGATGAAGCCGCTTTCCTGGGTCGCGACCAGCGCCGATTCGACCACCGGATGGCGGCCACCGGTGACCTGGAAGCGCGCCGAATCGTCGATCCGGGGCCGGCACCAGCGGCCCTCGACCGCGACCTCGGCAAGCGCGGCCGCGACATCGATTTCGGCCAGCGCGCGCGCCGCCAGGCCGATCGCCTCGGCGCGGTCCGCGACCTCGCCCACCAGGTCTTCGAACAGCTTGACCTCGAGCGCGAGCGCCTTCTCCGCGGCGCTGGAGATCTTCTTTTCCAGCTCGGAGAGCTCGACGGTCGTGTAGCGCACCGCGCTCGCCAAGGTCTGGCGATGGATGTAGGGGGACTCCGGACCGTTCGGCATCTTCTCCGCCTGGACGGCGCTGACGTCGATGAAATAACCGAGCACGTTGTTGTGGCGAATCTTGAGCGAGGCGATCCCGGTATCGCCTGCGTAGTTGCTCTGCAGGCCGGCGATCAGGCGCCGGCTTTCGTCGCGCAGGGTCTTGAGCTCGTCGAGCTCGGGCGCGTATCCGGCCGCGATGAAACCGCCGTCGCGCGCCAGGTGCGGCAGCTCGGGCGCCAGCGCGCGCGTCAAGCGTTCGACCACGGTGTCGTGGAAACCCAGGTCCTGGGCCGCCCGGGTCAGTTCTTCGGGCGGCGAGGCCGGCTCGCCGCTCGAAAGCAGGCCGCGCAAGACACCCGCCTCTTCGAGCGCGATGCGCACCGCGGCCAAGTCGCGCGGGCCGCCGCGCCCGAGCGTCAGGCGCGAAAGCGCGCGCGCGACATCGGGCGTGCGGGCCAGACGCGCGCGCAGCTCGGCCCGCGGACTTTCCCCGTCGGTCAGGAAGCCGACCGCGTCGTGGCGCGCCGCGATCGCGGCGGGGTCGGTGAGCGGGGCCGCGATGCGCGCGGCGAGCAACCGCGCGCCGGCGCCGGTGACGCTGCGGTCGATGGTGCCCAGCAGGCTGCCGCGCCGGCCGCCGGCGAGCGCGGCGGTGAGTTCCAGGTTGCGCCGGGTCGCGGCGTCGATCTCCATGACCGCGCCCGAGGCCTGGCGGCGCAGGGCGCCGAGCCGCGGCAAGCGGCCCTTCTGGGTCAGCTCGACGTAATCGAGGAGCGCGCCGGCGGCGGCCAACTCGGCCCGGGTGAACGCGCCGAAAGCGTCGAGCGCCTTCACACCGTAGAACGCCTCGAGGCGCGCCCGCGCATTCTCGCTGTCGAAGCGTGCGCCGGGAAGCGGCGTCAGCGCCGCCTTCCACTCGCCCAAGACCTCGAACAACTCCGGTCGCTGCAACAGACGCTCGGACAGCACCAACTCACCAGGCGATAACCGCGCCAGCACCGCGGCGAGCGCGCCCGGTTCCGCGCCAGCCCCCGGGGCCAGCGGCTGGGTCAGGAAATCGCCGGTCGACATGTCGAGCCAGGCCAAACCCAGCGCGCCACCGGCCTCGGCGAGCCCGGCCAGGTAGTTGTGGGCGCGCGCGTCGAGCAACTCGTCCTCGGTGATCGTGCCCGGCGTGACCAGGCGGATCACCTCGCGCTTGACCACGGATTTGGTGCCGCGCTTGCGCGCCGCCGCCGGGTTCTCCATCTGCTCGCAGATCGCGACCTTGAAGCCGTGGCGGATCAGGCGCGAGAGGTAGCCGTCGGCGGCGTGCACCGGCACGCCGCACATGGGAATGTCCTGGCCCTCGTGCCGGCCGCGCTTGGTGAGCGTGATGTCGAGCGCCTTGGCGGCCAGAAGCGCATCCTCGAAGAACATCTCGTAGAAATCGCCCATGCGGTAGAACAGCAGGCTTTCGGGATGGGCCGCCTTGATCTCCAGGTATTGCGCCATCATCGGCGTGACACCACCGGCGCGCGGCGGCGATCCTGCTGGGGTTACGGTCTCAGGCTCGATTTCCCGGCTCTCGGACACAGGTTTTACCGCTTCTATTCCTGATTGTGGCGAATAGGTTAACACAGGCGCGTGCGCTCTAGGCAAGCGGGCCTCGGCGAGTCACAATGCGAACATGGACGATGTGGCGCTGGGAGATGACGAAGTGTCGAACGAGGATGCGGTAACGGACAAAGAGGCGGTCACCGAAGTGGTCGGCCGTTTCATGGCGCAGGACGGTTTCACCCAGGCGGTCGAAAATCTGCTTCAGGCAGACTTCGCGCCGAGCGATCTTTCGGTCCTGGATACCCACGAGGCGCTGAGCGCCGCCGGGTCCTCGGGCGAGGCCTGGCAATCGGCCTTGGCGGGGCTGGTGGGCGAGATCAAATACGTCGGCCCGATCACCGCCGCCGGGTTGATCGCGGTTGCCACCGGGCCGGTGGGCGCCGCGATCTCGGCGGCGGTCGCGGCGGGTCTTACCGGCGCGGCGCTGGCCGAGCTTTTGGAGACCGTGCGCGCCACGCCGCACACCGAAAGTTTCGCCCGTGCACTCGAGTCCGGCGCGCTGCTGCTTTGGGTCCGGGCCGCCGACGATGAGCGTGAGGCCACCGCGCGCGAGATCCTGAGCCGCCACGGCGCTCAAGACGTACACCGCCACCAGCGCGCGGCCGGACGCTAGACCGGATCCGGCTCGATCCGCTTTAGGGCGCCTTTGACGCCCCGCCCGGGGCTCTCTAACATCTTGAACGATTGGGCTGTCCCGGAACAACGTGGCGCCTGCGCCCGGTGGACAGGAGAGGAAGCATGATCGACGACAAATCGCGGGCTATCGAGCAGGAAGCGCTGGAAATGCACGCGCGCGGCCGGCCCGGCAAGCTGGAAATTCGCGCCACCAAGCCGCTGACCACCCAGCACGACCTGACGCTCGCCTATTCGCCGGGCGTCGCCGCGCCCTGCCTCAGGATTGCCGAGGACGAGAGCCTTGCCTACGACTATACCGCCAAGGGCAACCTGGTGGCGGTCATCTCCAACGGCACGGCGGTCTTGGGCCTGGGCGATCTGGGCGCGCTCGGCGCCAAACCGGTCATGGAAGGCAAGGCGGTCCTGTTCAAACGCTTCGCCGACATCGACGGCATAGATCTGGAAATCGATACCCGCGATGTCGACGAGTTCGTTAATTGCGTGCGCTTCCTGGGCAAGACCTTCGGCGGCATCAACCTCGAGGACATCAAGGCGCCGGAATGCTTCATCATCGAGCAGCAGTTGCGCGAGCTGCTCGACATCCCGGTGTTTCACGACGACCAGCACGGCACCGCGATCATCACCGCCGCCGGGATCATCAATGCACTGCACCTGACCGGCCGCGAACTGGCCACGACCCGGACCGTCATCAACGGCGCCGGATCCGCCGGCATCGCCTGCGCCGAACTGATCAAAGCCATGGGCGCGCGGCCGGACAGCGTCATCCTCTGCGACACCCGCGGGGTGATCTTCCAAGGCCGCGAAGACGGCATGAACCAGTGGAAGTCGGGCCACGCCGTCGACACCACGGCACGCACGCTGGCCGATGCGATGGCGGGCGCCGATCTGTTCCTGGGCCTTTCGGCCGCCGGCGCAATCGACCAGGACATGGTTCGCTCCATGGCCGACCAGCCGATCATCTTCGCCATGGCCAACCCGGACCCGGAGATTTGGCCCGAAGAGATCCGCGAGGTGCGGGACGACGCGATCATCGCCACCGGCCGCTCGGACTATCCGAACCAGGTCAACAACGTGCTCGGATTTCCCTATATCTTCCGCGGCGCACTCGACGTGCGCGCGTCCTCGATCAACATGGAGATGAAGATCGCCGCCGCGGAGGCCCTGGCCGCGCTCGCGCGCGAGGACGTGCCCGACGAGGTCGACCGCGCTTATGCCGGGCGCCGGCTGCGCTACGGGCCGGACTACATCATCCCGGCGCCCTTCGATCCACGGTTAATTGTCGCGGTGCCCAAGGCGGTCGCCAAGGCGGCCATGGAAACCGGCGTCGCGCGGCGGCCGGCGGAGAGCTTGGAGGCCTATGAACGCGAGCTCGCCGCCCGGCTCGACCCGACCGCCTCCAGCCTGCAACGCATCTTCGAAGGGGTTCGCGAGAACCCACGGCGCGTCGTCTTCGCCGAGGGCGAGGAGGAGGCGACGATCCGCGCCGCCTACGCCTTTTACAACGCCGGCTACGGCGCGCCGGTCTTGGTCGGGCGCGAGGACCGTATCAAAGACACCATGCACCAGATGGGCATCCCGGCGGACTTTACCGAGATCCACAACGCCCGGCTCTCCGAAAACAACCAGCGCTACATGGACTACCTTTACGCGCGACTCCAACGCCGCGGCAAGACGCAGCGCGACTGCCAGCGCATGGTCAACCAGAACCGCAACGTCTTCGCTGCCTGCATGGTGGCCTGCGGCCAAGCCGACGCCATGGTCACGGGCCTCACACGCAGTTTTGGGGCCGCCTTCGAAGATATCACCCGGGTCATCGACCCCAAGCCGGGACACCGGTTGTTCGGCATGTCGATCATGGTGCTCGAGGCGCGCTCGCTGTTCGTCGCCGACACTTCGGTACACGAACTACCCAGTCCCGAACAGCTTGCCGACATCACGATCCAGAGCGCGGCCCAGGCGCGCGCCATGGGTCACGAGCCGCGTGTCGCGCTGCTCAGCTTCTCGAATTTCGGCAATCCGATGCGCGAGAAAGCGGCGCGCATCCGCGACGCCGTCAAGGTGCTCGATTCGCTCGACGTCGACTTCGAGTACGACGGCGAAATGCAGGCCAACGTGGCGCTCGACTACGAGCTGATGCGCCGACTCTATCCCTTCACGCGCCTAAGCGGCCCCGCCAATGTGCTGGTCATGCCGGCTCTGCACAGCGCCAACATCTCGGCCAAGTTGGTGCAAAGCGCGGGTATCGGCAGGGTAATCGGCCCGATCCTGATCGGTCTCTCGAAGCCGGCGCAGATCGTCCAGACCGCGGCCACGGTCAACGATCTGGTGATCGCCGCCGTGTTCGCCGCCCACGATTCGGTCATGGACGGAAAGCTGCTGTAGGACCTGCGCCGATCTCCGACCCCGGTCTTACCGTTGACCCGGTCTTACCGTTGACCGGTCTTACCGTTGAAATGAATCAATCAGGAAAAACAGAGCGCCCGCCATGACCGCGGTCGCCGGCACGGTGACGACCCAAGCGGCGGCGATGGTCATCAGATGGCCGCGGCGCACCAGCTTGCGCCGGCGGAATCCACCGCCATTGCCGCCGGTCCCATTCGAACCGTTCGACAACGGCCCACCGTGAGACCCGGTCTGGTGAGACCCGGTCTGGCGCGACCCGATCTGGCGCGCACTAAGATACTCGCGGAAGAAACCGACTCCGAACACCGCGCCCACCGCGATGTGAGTGGAACTGACCGGCAAGCCGAACGTCGAGGCCACGATCACCGTGATCGCCGCCGAGAGGGCCACGCAGTAGGCGCGCATGGGATTGAGCTTAGTAATCTCCTCGCCGACCCTTCGGATCAGCTTGGGGCCATAGAGCACCAGACCGACCGAGATGCCGGCGGCACCGACCAGAATGATCCAGAGTGGGATTTCGACCTTGGCCGCGATGCCGCCGGTCCCCGCGACCCCAACGATGGCGGAAAGCGGGCCGACCGCATTGGCCACGTCGTTGGAGCCGTGGGCGAAACACAGCAGCGCCGCCGAGCAGATCAACGGAATGGTGAACAGGCCGTGCACCGACTTGCTCCGGTTCTCCAGGCCCTCGGCGCGCCGGGCGACAAGCGGCTTGACCGCCCAATAGGCGACGCCACAGACCGCGGCGCCGATCGCGGCGACAATCCAGAGGTCTGGTTTCCAAACCCGCTTCAGGCCCTTCATGATCAGGTAGGCGGAGAACACCCCGGCCATAATCGCGACCAGCACCGGGACCCAGCGCTTGGCCGCCGCGATCTTGTCGTCTTGGTCGGTGATCGCGATCTTCATGAAACCGAGAAACAGCGCCGCGACCACGCCGCCGAGCACCGGCGAGATCACCCAGCTGGCGGCGATCTTGGACATGGTGCCCCAGTTTACCACCGCGATACCGGCCGCCGCGATGCCCGCGCCCATGACCCCGCCAACGATCGCGTGGGTCGTGGAAACCGGCGCGCTGATCATGGTTGCCAAATTGACCCACAAGGCGGCGGCGAAAAGGGCGGCCAACATGACCGCGATGAACACGCCGCTGGATTGGATGTGGGAAGGATCGATGATTCCCTTGGACACCGTGGCCACGACCTCGCCGCCGGCCAGGATCGCGCCCAGCGCTTCGAACACGGCCGCGATGACCAGCGCACCGAACATGGTCAGCGCCCGCGCACCGACCGCGGGACCCATGTTGTTGGCGACGTCGTTGGCGCCGATATTGAGCGCCATGTAGCCGCCGACCACGCCGGCCAGAATGATGAAGACGCCGGCCGGATCGTTGCCGGCCTTGAGCGCCGAGAAGCCCCAGACCAAGGCCAGGAAAATCGCCCCGAAACCAAGCCCCGCCAAACGCTGGCCGGGGCCCTTGCCGCCGGGCCTCGTGCCGACCCCCTTGCGCGGGTCGTAATCCAGAACTTGTTTGATGGAAGGACCGAAAGAGGCGAGCGCGGCGCCGATATCCACCGCAAACCCTTCTTGGGCGATGCGTGCCCTTAATACATCCAGGCGCATGGAGCCCCATCCATGGCCGTTAGGTAGGTGATTCGTTGCAATCCCGCAACGGCAAAAATGCCGCACTTATCCACATTCATTAAATGCGGGTAATAGCAGCCGAAATGTCGAGCTTGGCGGCATCGAGTCCGGCCCGGCCGCCCGGTGGATCGCGCCGCAGACGCCGCCACCCGGCGCCAGGCCCTCGTTGGCCGCGTTGACGATAGCGTCGACGTCGAGCCGCGTGATGTCGCCCTGATGGATTTCGATGCGAGAGGCCCGATCGGAAGGCAAGACACCTCATTCCTTGGGTGTAAAACGCGCGGTCAGGAAAATTAGGATTAGGACTGGGACGCCAAGCAGTGCCGTCCCGATAAAAAAATTCACATAGCCGACCGCGTCCACCACCGCGCCCGAATACCCGCCAATGATTTTCGGCAACAAGACCATGAGCGAAGTCAGTATCGCGAATTGCGTGGCCGTATACGCCATGTTCACGAGGCTCGAAAGATAGGCCACGAAAGCCGCCGAGGCGATGCCCGCACTCAAGTTATCGGCCGCGATCACCGCCATCAAAAGGTAGATGTCGCGGCCGGTCACGGCGAGAATGACGAACAGGACGTTTGTCGCCGCCGCCAGCAGTCCGCCCAGGAACAACCCGCGCATGATCCCATAGCGCATGGTAAAGAGGCCGCCGGCGAAACCGCCGACGATGGTCATAACCAGGCCGAAGCCCTTTGTAATTCGGCCGATCTCCTGCTTCTCGAAACCGATATCCACATAAAAGACGTTGGCGACAACCCCCATGACCACATCCGCGATCCGGTAGGTGGCAACCAGCGCCAAGATGAGAAATGCAACACGTCCGAACCTGTCGAAGAAATCCGCGAACGGCCTGACATAGGTTTCGACAACCATCGCCCGCGGCACGAGCCGCGCGGATATCAATATCCAACCGGTGAAACACGCCGTGGCCAATGCGGCTAGAAGCCGCACGGTCTCTACCAGGAATCCGGCAAGTTCTCGTATCATTCCGAATTCATCGACCATCATTGCCTTGGTCGACGATACCCAACCGGAAAGCTCCCGGAAGACAAATATGAGCGCCGCGACCATTAATACGAATGTCAGAACGAATCTTAGATAGTCGGTAAGAGAGCGCAAATAGGGTGTGTCCCGCGTGGATACCTCCGGTTCGTGGATGACCAAGGTCGTGGCCACGCCGACCAACATCACCGTGGACATGACCAAATATGTCGTTGACCATGCGGCGTGGTCGTAACCCTCGACCACTTCGAGGATGCCCGCCAATTCCAAGGCTCCGGCCCCGGCCACCAACATGCCGATCCGGTATCCGGCAATATAGGCGGCCGCCATCGTGGCTTGAAGTTCCTTCCCAGCGGATTCGATGCGGTAGGCGTCGATGATGATGTCCTGGGTGGCCGAGGAAAGTCCGAGCATGATCGCGAAAGCGGCCAAACCAGGGAGATTCACAACTGGATCGGTGAGGCCCATGAGAACGATCGCCGCGATGATCGCGAACTGAGAGATCAACAACCAGGAGCGGCGGTGCCCCATGAGGGCGGTCAAGATGGGCAGTGGCAACTTGTCGATCACCGGCGCCCAGACGAACTTGAAGCCGTATCCAAGCGCGGCCCAACTGAAATATGTGATCGTGGCCCGTTCGACCTCGGCTTCCCGGAGCCAGACCGACAGCGTGCTGAAAATCAAAAGGATCGGCACGCCCGCGGAAAAACCCAAGAACAACATCGCGATAACACGCCGATGCAGGAAAGTTCTTGCGGCCTCCGACCAAGAGTGGCGGCCGTTAGGCGCTGATTCAGACAGCATCCTGTTTCGGCTCTCCTTTCGGCGGCCGTGGGGACCGGCCAAGCGTCCGCGCTTCGGCCAGCGCCCTCGATTCAACCCAAATTCTGCGGCTAGCGCGGAGTGCCCACAGCCTAATTGAGATCGTTCATGATTCGAAGTCCCAAACCGTTCGGCGCCTTATGCCGTGCCTAATTTCTGCGCCACTAGTTCCTTGAGCGAAGCCTCGGGCCGGGCGCCGTAGTGAGAGAGAATTTCGGCGGCGGCGAGCGCGCCGATGCGGCCGCAGTCGTAGAGTCCCTTGCCTTGGGTATAGCCGTAGAGGAATCCGGCGGCGTAAAGGTCGCCGGCACCGGTGGTGTCGATTACCTTGTCGACCGGCACGGCGTCGACCACGCGGACCTCGCCGTCGGCCAGCACCACCGAGCCCTTGGCACTGCGGGTCAGCGCCGCGATCTCGCAGTGGCGGCGGGTCTCCTGCAGTGCCCGGTCGAAGTCCGGGACCTGGAACAGCGAGCAGACCTCGGCCTCGTTGGCGAACAGGATGTCGACGTGGCCATCGATCAGCTCCAGGAAGGAGTCCCGATGGCGCTCGACACAGAAGGAATCGGAGAGCGAGAGCGCGACCTTGCGCCCGGCATCGTGGGCCATCCGCGCTGCCTCCTGGAACGCCGCCTTGGCGTTGGGCGGGTCCCAGAGGTAACCCTCCATGTAGGTCACCTTGGCGCGCGCGATAGCCGCCTCGTCCAGGTCTGCGGGCGCTAGCTCGACCGCGGCGCCGAGGTAAGTGTTCATGGTGCGTTGGGCGTCCGGGGTGACGAAGATCAGGCAGCGCGCGGTCGGCGGGCCGTCGGTCGCGATCGGGGTCTCGAAAACGACACCGGCGGCGCGGATGTCGTGTTGGAAGATGCCGCCCAGCTGGTCGTTGCGCACTTTGCCGATGAAGGCGCCATTGCCACCGAGCGAGGCTAGCCCGGCCATGGTGTTGGCGGCCGAGCCGCCCGAGACCTCGATCCCCGGCCCCATGGCGGCGTAGAGCCCCTTGGCGCGGTTGCCGTCGATCAAGGTCATGCTGCCCTTGGCCAGGCCGTGGGTCACCAGAAAGGCTTCGTCGGCCTGGCTGAGGACATCGACGATAGCGTTGCCGATGCCGACGACGTCGAGGGATGGATCGCTCATGCGGAGAAGGTTCCGTATCGTGGTTCCGGCTATCGCACACTCGGGGCTAATGGCGCCCCCCGGAGATGCCCCAGGGGCGCTAAAGTATAACCGTGCCCCTGGCGGCGGCAAGGTCGGGGGAGAGCCTCCCGCCCACCTTGTGCCCGTGCCCCGGCGCGGGCTAAACAGGCGGCATCATGCTTTCCGCGCTCGCCAAAGCCTTCGGGCAGTTATCCGATCCCGCATTCCGGCGGGTCTTGGTGCGTTCCGTGCTGGCCGCGCTCGTTGTTTTCATCGGAGTCTGGATCGCGGCCTGGTTCGGCCTGAGCTGGTCGGGAGAGGCGCTCTCCGATTGGGTGGCGCTGGAGCCGGGCGGTATCTGGGACAAGGCCCTCGGCTGGGTCGTCGGTGCCGCCGGCGTCGTGGCCTTGCTGGTCGCGAGCTTCCTCCTGTTCCCCGCGATCATGTCGATCGCACTCTCCTTGATGCTCGAGGGCATCGCCCAGGCGGTCGAGCGGCGCCACTATCCGGAGCTGCCGCCGGCGCGTGAGCAGTCGGTCGGCGAGGCGGTCAAGATGGCGTTGGCGTTCGCCGCCGTGATGCTGCTGTTCAATCTGCTCGCCCTGCCGTTTTATCTGCTGTTGATGTTTCTGCCGCCGCTCAATCTTTTTGTTTTTTACCTGCTTAACGGCTATCTTCTGGGCCGGGAGTATTTCGAGTTGGTCGCCGCGCGTCGCTTCGACATCGACGGGGCGCGGCGCCTGCGCCGAAAATTCCGGGGGCGGGTACTGCTGGCCGGGGTGGTGATCACCTTCCTGTTGACGGTGCCGATCGTCAACTTGGTAACCCCGGTCGTCGCCACCGGATTTATGTTGCACGTCTTCGAGCGCTTGCGGCGCCGCGAGGCGGGCAGCGGCATTTAGAATCGGACAATGGTCCGGTCGGCGACGCCCAGGTGCATTGGACCGGGCGGCGCGGGATTGGGCCGCACGGAATTGGGAGGACCATAATGTTCCGTAAAAAGAATTTTTTATCGGGATCGGGATCGCGGGCGGCGGCGCCGGAACCGCGGGTCGTGCCCGTACCCATGCCGCCGCTCACCGAGCCGAGCACCCCACTGCCGCCCGCGATTGCGATGAGCCCACTCAAGGACATCGTCGCGCCCCGGCGGCCTAGCACGGACGGGCTGCCGTCCTCGTCCGGGCGCACGCTGGTGATCGGCCGCGATATCGTGCTGAACGGCGAGATCGAGACCTGCGAGAAGCTGATTATCGAGGGCCGGGTCGAAGGTGGAATCGCCGACACCCGACACCTTGAGATCGCCGAGAGCGGCCGCTTCAAGGGTCGCGCCAAGGTCGAGGATTGCGTGGTGGCCGGCGCCTGCGAAGGCGAGATCACCGTCGCCGGGCTGCTCACCGTGCGCTCCAAGGGGCGGGTCGCGGGCAAAGTGCGCTATGCCGAGATCGAGATGCAGCGGGGCGGACGGCTGTCCGGCGAGGTCGAGATATTGACCGTGCGCGCGGTCCCGGACCCGGCAGAATCCCGGGCAGAACCCCGGGCAGAATCCCGCACGGCCGCACGGGCTGCGCCGGTCGTGCCGGCGATGGACCAGAAACCCGGCCCCGGCTAATACCAAGGAGCGAGGGTCGTGGCGGTGCGCCGGAACAAGGGCCGTATCCTGGGCGGGCTGCTGCTGGTTGTCTTGCTGACCGGCTGCGAGGGCACGGCATCGCAATTGCCCTCCGTCACCGGGGCCGAAACAGCCCAATCCGAGGCGGAGCCCGAAGGCACCAAGGACGCCGGGGCCCAGGTTGAAACCAAAACCGCGGCCCTACCGCCCGCGCCGGTGATCGACGACGACCCGGCACGGGTCCTGGGCCTGGACCCGGAAAAACTGACCGAAATGCTGGGGCGGCCCGATCTGACGCGGCGCGAACCGCCGGCCGAAATCTGGCAGTACCGGGGCGAGACCTGCGTGTTCGACGTGTTTCTGTACGAGGAGGCGGGCTCGGCCCGGGTCACCTACCTAGAGGCGCGCGATGAAAGCGCCCGCCCGGTCGCCGAGCGCAACTGCCTTAACCAACTCTTGCGCGCCCGGATTGCAAAACCGTTGGGGTGAGGCCAGCGGGCGCACGCATTCTCTAGAAGGCGGCGGCGTGTGATCTGGCTCGTGCCTATCCATCGGTCATGCCGCTCTTGGCCTTCTGGTAGGCCGCGTCGATGCCGCACCCGATGTCTCGGGACAGGCTCGAGGCTTGAAACGTGGTCAATCCAGCCGCCGTGGTGCCGGCATAGTCGATAAAAGCACGCACCGTTTGCGCCGGCGAGAGATCCGAGGCGGCAAGCATGTTCCCGGCACCGTGAAAGAGTTGTTTGACAGCCAGCTCGGCAATCTTCGGATCGACGCCGCGACGCACAGCATGTTGGATCATGGCATCCATATAGAACGCAACAAACGCTGGCCCTGGGCCGGTCAGCGCGCTGAAATAGTCGATCTGGTCCTCGGTCGGCACTTCGTCGGCACGGCCACAGGTCCCGAACAAGCTCTGTACAAACTCCTTGTCCTCGGCCGTTACCGCCAGGGCCGCGAACCACGGCGTAAAGGAGAGTTTGATATCGGCCGCAGCGTTGGGCAGCGCCCGCACTATCCTCTCGGCACCAGTATTGCGCGCAATCGCCTCAATCGGCGCACCCGCCATCACCGATATCACCAATTGTCCTCGTGCATCCACCGCCACGCCGCCAAAATCCTGCGGCAAGACCGAAAGCATCACCGTCGAACAGGCATCCACCAATTCCTGATTGTCGGTCGTAAACCGGACATCGGGCCATGCTTCAAAGCTGCTGCGCCGTCCCGATCGGTTAGAGATCCACAGGCCTTTGGGGTCAACGAAGTTCGACGACAGCAGGGCATGGGCAATTGCTGCGCCGAGCCAGCCGGTTCCACCGATGATGCCAATACCTTGTGCCGTTTCGCGCCTCGCCATGTACGACCTCCCGCATGTCCGCGAGCAAAGAATCGCTGCGGTTATATGAGCCAATATCAAGAATCGTCGGTTGGAGCCGTGCGTCAGGTTTATTTGGGTCTCGTTTTGCGTACGCGGGCCGTGCCGGATGGTTTCTTGCCAGCCGCCTTGGCCTTCTTCGGTTTTGGCGGCGCTTCCAGGGTGGTCTTGGCCTTATAGGCGCAGAGGTCGCGGACCACGCAGGCCGGACAGTCGGGCTTGCGCGCCTTGCAAACGTGGCGGCCGTGCAGGATCAGCCAGTGATGGGCGTGCAGCTTGCGGCGCTTCGGCACCGCCTTTTCCAGACCGAGTTCGACCTCCAACGGGGTCTTCCCCGGCGCCAGGCCGGTTCGGTTGCCGACCCGGAAAATGTGGGTGTCGACCGCGATCGTGGGCGCGCCGAAGGCTACGTTCATGACCACGTTGGCGGTTTTGCGCCCGACGCCGGGCAGGGTCTGCAGCACCTCCAGGTCGGCCGGCACCTGACCGCCGTGGTGCTCGACCAGAAGGCGCGACAGCGCGATTACGTTCTTGGCCTTGGTGTTGAACAGTCCGATCGTCTTGATGTGATCCTTGAGTCGCGCCTCGCCGAGCGCCAGCATCTCCTCGGGCGTGCCAATTTTCTCGAACAACGGCCCGGTCGCCTTGTTTACGCCGACGTCGGTGGCCTGGGCCGAGAGCACCACGGCGACCAGAAGGGTATAGGGATTATGATAGTCGAGTTCGCTCTTGGGCTCGGGCAGCGCCGCGGCCAGGCGATCGAAGAACTCGGCGATCTGGGCTTTTTTCATTGCCACGCAGTCTAATGCAAGTTTCGCCGACGGGGAACTCGCCCCGATGCCCGGCGGGGCCTTTTTTTGCATTTTGACTCTGTTCCGCTATAGTCCCGGCCATAATGTCGCATGTCACTTTGTCTCGAATCCTGATCGCCGCGGCGACCACCCTCGGGTCCTTCATCGCGCTCGGCAGCGTGGCGGCGCTGTGGGACAATCCCCTTTTCATCCGCATGACCCCGGTTAGCGGTTTCGAGATCGCGGCGCTCGCGGCGCTCTCGCTTCTGCTCGGCGTTTATGTGGCCATTCGCAGGCCGTTCTGTTCGATAAAGACGGCCAGTGCAGGCGGCGTCCTGGGCTTCCTCGGCGTCGCATGTCCGGTGTGCAACAAAATTCTCCTGCTTCTCTTTGGCGGTGAGCTCCTGCTTACCTACTACGAGCCGGTGCGCATCTACGTCGCCGCCGCGGGCGTGCTAATCGCCGCGGTGGCGGTGGCGCGCGAATGGGTTCTGATAAAGAGACAGCCCGCGGAAATAACTGCCGGCATGGTTTAGCGGCCGCACTGTCGTTTTGATATGCCGCCCAAGATCGAAACCGCACGCTTGCGCCTCTATCCGCCTCGACTCGATGACCTGGAGGCCCGCCTGGCCATGGATCGCGACCCGGAGGTCATGCGCTTCATCCGGCCGATCCCCGAGGACGTGGTGGCCGACCGCGCCGATATACGAAACCGCATCCTGGAGCCACCGCCGGGCGCGTTCTGGCACGTCGAGATGCGAGAAACGCCGGGCTTCATCGGCTGGTGCGGGGTGTTCCCGCTCGAGGATAGCGGGCTGATGGAGATCGGCTACCGCTTCGCGCGCGCGGCCTGGGGCCGGGGCCTGGCCACCGAGGCCGCCGTCGCCGCCCTCGACCACGGTTTCCGGGAACTTAGACTCGACCCCATCGTCGCGGTCAGCGATCCGGACAACGCCGCATCCCACAAGGTACTGCACAAGATCGGCCTGCGCGCCGCCGGCACCGCAAGGCACTACGGACGCGAACTGCCGTTCTTCGAGCTTGGCCGCGACGAATACCTGGCCAGAGTCTAATCCAATCCCAACACGTCGCGCATCGAATAGAGGCCCGGCGGCTTGCCGCGGGCCCAGAGCGCCGCCTTGATCGCGCCGCGGGCGAAGACCTCGCGATTGGTCGCCCGATGAGTCAGCTCGATGCGCTCACCGTCGCCGACCAGGGCCACGGTGTGTTCGCCGGCCACGTCGCCGCCGCGCAGGGTGGCGAAGCCGATGTCGCCGCGCCGGCGCGGGCCGGTGACCCCGTCACGCACCTTCTGCGCCACCTCGTCGAGATCGACCCCACGGCCCGCGGCCACGGCTTTGCCGAGCGCGAGCGCCGTGCCCGAAGGCGCGTCGACTTTGTAGCGGTGGTGAATTTCGACGATTTCGATGTCGTAGTCCGGGTCCAGGGTGCGCGCGGCGCGCTCGACCAGCGCCAACAGCACGTTGACCCCCAGACTCATGTTGGCGGCTTGGACGATGGTCGCGTGCCGGGCGGCGCGGGCGATGGCGGCGTCCTGCTCCTTGTCGAGCCCGGTGGTGCCGAGCACCAGGACCGCCTCGGCCTGGGCGGCGAGCTCGGCATGTTTGACGGAGATCGCGGGCGCGGTGAAATCGATCACCGCGTCGGCCTGGGCGAAAAGCGCGACCGGGTCGGCGCCGATCTTCATGCCGAGCTCGCCCAGGCCCGCCTGCACGCCCAGGTCTTGGCCTAGCGCCGGACTGTCCGGCGCTTCGGTGCCGCCGGCGATGATGCAGCCCTCGGTCTCGCCCGCCACCTTAAGCAGCATGTGCCCCATGCGCCCGGCGCAGCCGACAATTCCGATCCTATAGCGCTCCATGGCTTCTCGCCTCCCCGGATAATTCCGGGAGCCGGTTTAGCACGGTTGGGGGCGGAGGCGAAACGGCGGCTACGGAATTTTGGAACGAGAATGAGGACGCGAGACGCGCCCGGCTACTCCGTGAGGTCTTCCCAGAACTCTTTCACGCGGGCGAAGAAGCCTTCGGATTCGGGGGAGGTGCGGCGGCCCTTGCCTTCTTCCTCGAAGGCCCGGAGCAGTTCTTTTTGACGCTTGGTCAGGTTCACCGGGGTTTCGACGGTGACGTCCACGTACATATCGCCGCGCGCGTTGGAGCGCAGGATGCGCATGCCCTTGCCCTTGAGTCGGAACTGCCGGCTGGTTTGGGTGCCGGTGGGCAGCGCAACCCGGGCGCGGCTGCCGTCGATGGTCGGCACCTCGATGGTGCCGCCCAGGCTCGCCGTGGTCATGGGAATCGGCGCGCGGCAGTGGATGTCGGCGCCGTTGCGCTGGAACAGGCGGTGCGGCCGCAAGCCGAGGAATATGTAAAGGTCGCCCGGAGCCGCGCCACGGATGCCGGCCTCGCCCTCGCCGGTCAGGCGGATGCGGGTGCCGTCCTCCACGCCCGGTGGGATATTGACCTTGAGCGACTTGGTCTTCTCGGTGCGGCCGGCGCCCCTGCAGTTCGTGCAGGGTTTTTCGATGACCCGGCCGATGCCGTGGCAATTGGGACAGGTCCGCTCGATGGTGAAATAGCCTTGCTGGGCGCGCACCCGGCCGCGGCCCTTGCAGGTGCCGCAGGCGACCGGCGAGGAGCCCTTGGCCGCCCCGGTGCCGGCGCAGGAATCGCAGTTGACGCTGGACGGCACGCGGATCTCGGCGGTTTTGCCCTCGAAGGCATCCTCCAACGAGATTTCCATGTTGTAACGCAGATCGGCGCCGCGTTGATTGCCCTGGCCGCGGCCGCCGCCCATGAACTCGCCGAACATTTCGTCGAAAATATCGGCGAAGCCGGCCCCGAAGTTGAAATCGAATCCGCCGGCCCCGGGTCCGCCGCCGCCGTTTTCGAAGGCGGCGTGGCCGAAGCGGTCGTAGGCGGCGCGCTTGTCCGCGTCGCGCAGCACCGCGTAGGCCTCATTGACCTCCTTGAATTTATGCTCGGCGGAGCTGTCGTCCGGATTGCGGTCCGGATGGTACTGCATGGCTAACTTGCGGTAGGCCGATTTGAGGTCGGCGCCGCCGGCGGCACGAGACACGCCCAAGGTTTCGTAGTAATCCTGCTTGGCCATGGAACGCGACCCCCGGGCGCCAGGCGCGACCAATTCCGCCGGGGTCTAAGCGGCCGAATCCTTCTTGTCGTCGTCGACTTCCTCGAAGTCGGCGTCGACCACCTCGTCGTCGGCCGCGCCACTGCCATTGTTGCCATCGCCGGCATCGCCGGCATCATCGGGGCTTTCCGCGCCGGCCGCGGCCTCCGCCTCGGCGGATTCCTTGTACAGCGCCTCGCCGATCTTCATAGCGACCTGCGCGAGCGCCTCGGACTTGGCGCGGATGTCGTCCACGTCCTCGCCCTCGTTCGCGGTCTTGAGTTCGGCGATCGCCGTCTCGACCGCCGCCTTGTCGTCGTCCGCCACCTTGTCGCCGGCCTCGGCGAGAGTCTTCTCGGTGGTATGGATCAGCGACTCGGCCTGGTTCTGGGCCTCAACCAGCTCGCGCCGCTTCTTGTCCTCTTCGGCGTGAGCCTCGGCGTCCTTGACCATCTGATCGATGTCGGCGTCGCTCAAGCCGCCGGAAGCCTGGATGCGGATCGCCTGTTCCTTGCCGGTCGCCTTGTCCTTGGCGCCGACGTTGACGATGCCGTTGGCGTCGATGTCGAATGTCACCTCGACCTGAGGGATGCCACGCGGCGACGCCGGAATGCCGACCAAGTCGAACTGACCGAGCACTTTGTTGTCGGCGGCCATTTCGCGCTCGCCCTGGAACACGCGGATGGTGACCGCGGTCTGATTATCCTCGGCGGTCGAGAACACCTGGCTCTTTTTGGTCGGGATCGTGGTGTTGCGATCGATAAGGCGCGTGAACACGCCGCCCAAGGTCTCGATGCCCAGCGACAGCGGGGTCACGTCGAGCAGCAGCACGTCTTTGACATCGCCGGCCAGCACGCCGCCCTGGATCGCCGCACCCGAGGCCACTACTTCGTCTGGGTTAACGCTGCGATTCGGGTCCTTGCCGAAGATGTTTTTGACCGTTTCGATGACCTTGGGCATGCGGGTCATGCCGCCGACCAGGATGATCTCTTCGACCTCGCCGGGCGAAACACCGGCATCCTTGAGCGCCGCCTTGACCGGACCCACGGTCCTCTGCACCAGATCGTCAACCAGCGCCTCGAGCTTGGCCCGAGTCAGCTTGATATTGAGATGTTTGGGACCGGATTGGTCGGCGGTGACGAACGGCAGATTGATTTCGGTCTGGGTCGCCGAGGAAAGCTCGATCTTGGCCTTCTCGGCCGCCTCCTTGAGGCGTTGGAGAGCGAGTTTGTCGGCGCGCAGATCGATGCCCTGCTCCTTTTTGAACTCGTCGGCCAGGTAATCGATGATTCGGCCGTCGAAGTCCTCGCCGCCCAGGAAGGTATCGCCGTTGGTTGACTTCACTTCGAACACGCCGTCGCCGATCTCGAGGATCGAGATATCGAAAGTGCCGCCGCCCAAGTCGTAGACCGCGATCGTGCCGCTGCCGCGCTTCTCGAGCCCATAAGCGAGTGCCGCGGCGGTCGGCTCGTTGATGATGCGCAGCACCTCGAGACCGGCGATCTTGCCGGCGTCCTTGGTGGCTTGGCGCTGGGAATCGTTGAAGTAGGCGGGCACGGTGATAACCGCCTGGGTAACGTCCTCTCCGAGGAACTTCTCGGCTGTTTCCTTCATCTTCTGCAGGATGAAAGCAGAGACCTGAGAGGGGCTGTATTTCTCGCCGTGGGCCTCGACCCAGGCGTCGCCGTTATCGGCCTTGATGATATTATAGGGGACCAGTTCCTGGTCCTTCCTGGTCAGCGGATCGTCGTATCGCCGGCCGATCAGGCGTTTGATCGCGGACAGGGTGTTTTCCGGATTGGTGACCGCCTGGCGCTTGGCAGGCTGGCCGACCAGCCGCTCGCCGTCGGCGGAAAACGAAATCATCGAAGGGGTGGTACGGGCGCCCTCGGTGTTCTCGATGATCTTGGCGTCCTTACCGTCCATGACCGCGACACAGGAATTTGTGGTGCCGAGATCGATACCGATTACTTTATTCATTCTCCTCGTCGCTCCTTAGCAAACCGCCCGGGCGGCCTCATGGCATTCAAGCGCCGCCTCCGGGTTCCCGATGTGTGGCCCGATGTGTGGAGTGTCAAAACCATCGTGGTACGCGGGATATATAAGCGCTCTAACGCTGCCTACAAGACGATAAAGCCAAGGCTTTTTGCCAAATATCGGGGTCCGGCGGGCGAATCGGGCCTTGCCGGGCCGCTTCATGGGCGAGAGACTCGATGCCGGCGGCCGAACGCGATCTCGCGGTAAGGTCTTGCGAAGCCTTCAAACCAAAGGCCGTTGGCATCAACCGGGCAAGGGCGCTTTTATGCAGCAGGACGGCATCTACCGGGCGATTCTCTGGACCATGGCGGCAACCGTGATGGCCGGCGCAATCTTCGCAGTTCTAGGCGAAACCATCGCGCAGAACCCGATCATGGTCCGGGTCGGCACCGGGGTTGCGCTGGTCGCCGGCGCCATCTATGGCTTTTTCCGCTGGCTCGGCACCAAGGAAAACCGGCGGCGCGCGGCGGCGGGCGACAAGGATGCCGCCAGCCAAAACGCCGAAGATCCTTAGTAAGGGCCCTTGGTATTTGACCATGATCGTCTCGGCCAGCTACCGAACCGATATTCCGGCCTTCTACAGCAACTGGTTCCGAAACCGCCTGGAAGCGGGGTTTTGCCGGGTCGTCAATCCGTACGGCGGCCCGGTCCAGAACATCGCGCTTACGCCGGCCGCGGTCGCGGGCTTCGTGTTTTGGACCCGCAATCCGGGACCGTTCCGCGCCGCGCTGCGGGAGGTCGCGCGGCGCGGCATTCCCTTCGCGGTCCAGGTCACCGCGACCGGCTATCCGCGGGCGCTGGAGGCTTCGGTGCTGCCGCCGGAACGCAGTGTGGCGCTGGTCGGGGAAATCCACCGACGATACGGGCCGCGCGCCACGGTCTGGCGCTACGATCCGGTATTGATCACCTCGGCGACGACGCCGGCGTGGCACCGGCGCAATTTCGCGGCGCTGGCCCGCCAGTTCGCCGGCAAGACCGACGAGGTGGTGTTCTCCTTCGCTCAAATCTACGCCAAGACCCGGAGCAATCTAAATCGCGCCGCCCAGCGCCACGGTCTCGCCTGGAACGATCCGCCCGACGAGGATAAACGCGCGCTCTTGGCGGAGCTCGCGGCGATCGCGCGGGAGCTCGGCTTGAAGCCCACGCTTTGCGCTCAGCCGAATCTCATGGGCGCGGACCTGGAGCCGGCCTCCTGCATCGACGCCGAGCGCCTTTCGGATATCGCGGGGCGGCCGATTGCGGCGCGCGTCAAGGGTACCCGCCCGGGTTGCCTCTGCGCCGAATCCCGCGACATCGGCGCCTACGACTCTTGCCCCCACGGCTGTACCTATTGCTATGCCGTGCGCCGACCCGAGCTTGCCAAACGAAATCACCGGTCCCACGACCCGGAGTCGGCGTTCCTTATCGCGCCGAAAACGGGCGGGGCCGGGAATGTTGCGGGATATTAGACCGAAGTATCGACCGTCGAGCCGGGCGGGGTTTCGTCGTCGTTGCCGGCGGAGTTGGTCTCGGATTGAGGATCCGGCGGGGGTCGACTCGCTTCCTGCTTGGAAGCTTGGGGCTCGGCCGCTGGGCCGCCCTTGGCGACGCCGACCTGAGCCGGACGCAACAATCGGTCGTGCAGGCGGTAGCCGGGCTGAACCACCTGGACCACGGTGCCGCTCGGGGTCTCCGTATCGGGCACCTCGAACATGGCCTCGTGGCTGTGCGGATCGAGACGCGCGCCGATCGGGTCGATTTTGACGATATGATGGCGCTCGAACACCGTGGCGAACTCCATTTCGGTCATCTCCAGCCCGGCCATCAGGGTCTTGAGATGTTCGTCCGCCTCCAGCGCCTCGGGCGAAACGCTGGCCATGGCGCGGCGCAGATTGTCGGTGGCCCCGACCAAGTCCCGAATGAATGGCACCGCGGCATACTTGAGTGCATCGTCGCGCTCGCGCCGGCTGCGCCGGCGCAGGTTTTCGGTCTCGGCCAGCGCGCGCAGCAGCTGGTCCTTGAGCAAGGCGACCTCGGCCTGGAGCACGGCCGTCGGGTCGGCTGGCGCAGCCGCCTCGGCCTCGGTTTCGGCTTCGGCGACGGCTTCGGTTTCGGGCTCGGCCGTCGCGCCGGCCTCGGGAGGCGCCTCTGCGGTCGCGTTCTCTTCCGGTAGTTTCTTGTCTCGTTCAGGCATACCCGAATCCGGTTCCTCTCGTTGTTCGTGTTGGCGTTTGTTCCGAGGCCACGTCAGCCGACGATTCGTCCGATCACCTGGGCCGTGTAATCGACCATGGGAATGATCCGCGCGTAGTCGATGCGGGTCGGGCCGATCACGCCGACCGCGCCGACGATTTGTTGCTGGGAGTTGGAATAGGGTGCGATCACCACGGAGCAGCCGGCCAGACCGAATAGTTCGTTGTCCGCGCCGATGAAGATCTGCACGCCCTCGGCGGCACCGGTCAGTTCCAGAAGACTGATCAGCGCCTCCTTGGTCTCCAGTGCCGAGAACAGTTGTCGAATGTGCTCCAAGTCTTCGAACGCGGTCACGTCCTCGAGCAAGTGCGCCTGGCCGCGCACGATCAGCACGCCGCCGTGGCCGTCGTCGGACCACGTGGCCAAGCCGAGTTCCACGACCTTGGAAGTTAGCGTGTCGAGCTCCGCCTTCTGCTGCGCGAGCTCTTCGCCGATTTCGCGCTGAGCCTGTTCCAGGTCGCGACCCACTAGGCGCGCGGAGAGGTAGTTGGTGGCCTCGACCAGGGAGGAGGCGGGCAGGCCCACGGGCACGTCGATGATGCGGTTTTCGACCGTGCCCGAGGCGAATACCAGCACGACCAGGGCCCGGCCCGGGCCGAGCGCCACGAATTCGATGTGCTTGAGCGGCTCTTCGGTTTTGGACGCCACCACCAGTCCGGCGCAGCGCGACAGGCCCGAGAGCATGCCGGTGGCCTCTTCCAGCACCTCGGAAAGGCTGCGGCCGGCGGCCACGCACTGGGCGTCGATCTGGCTCCGCTCGTCCTTGGTCAGGTTGCCGTGTTCGAGCAGGCCGTGGACGAAGAGCCGCATGCCCGCCTCGGTCGGTAGCCGCCCGGCCGAGGTGTGCGGCGCGTAGAGCAGGCCGAGTTCTTCCAGATCCGCCATAACGTTGCGCACCGTGGCCGGCGACAGGCTCATACCCATTATGCGCGATATCGTGCGCGAGCCGATTGGCGCCCCGGTGGATACGTAGGCGTCCACAATATGCCGGAATATCTCACGCGAGCGCTTGCTGAGCGCCTGCGCGCCTGGGATCTCCAAGGCGGTATGGATCGTCTGCTGTTTCATGGCCTAAATATCCTGGCCCAAATTCTTGCTGGCG
>Ga0255057_10000470_pt1 | contig 23022 bp, 25 predicted proteins | sample Cases_109_6_MG_FD_189022 | JGI IMG/M metagenome (GOLD analysis project Ga0255057, IMG submission 189022) | Seawater microbial communities from Amundsen Gulf, Northwest Territories, Canada - Cases_109_6 | ecosystem: Environmental > Aquatic > Marine > Gulf | place: Canada: Northwest Territories... | reverse complement strand
GGTCGCAGCCCCTCCTCCATCTCCACCTCGAGCTCCACCGCCGCTGCCCCCGGTCCGACATGGTAGGCAAAGGGAAGCCCCCCCTGCCAGGCGTCGGGCACCCGTGGACCACCCAGTCGACGGAGGATCTTTTCGGCCTCGCCATAGCTCAGCGGCAGCGAAGGTATCCGCGGCAGGTTCTCCATCTCTGAGCGTGACAGCCGCTTCGCGTCCGCCCGCGCCGGGTAGCCCGGGGTGGACGGATCTCCCGGCTGTACCGAGAGAAACTGCACCGAGCCGCGCTGGATCGCCGACGCTGGGCGCATCGGTCCATCGGGATAGACATCGCCCCGCATATAGCCGTCGTCAGCCGGGTCGGAGTAGATAAGAACCCCTACTGCGCCCCGCTTCTCCGCCTCCCGCACCTTGAGCCCACGGAACACCTTGCCATAGCGCGCCAGAACGACGTGCCCCGCGGGTGAGATACCCATCTTCGCCAGCCGCTCGAAGTCCACCGGTGTACCGTAGTTGACGTAGATCACCTGACCGCTGGCCTGGCCTGATGCCGCATAGCCGTGAAAGGCCGGGAACATTCCGCGGGCCGCCGAGTCTTTGTCGGAGGCAATGAACTCCTCGCGCATCGAGAGCTCTTCCTCCTCCGGCTCGATCAGACGAACCGAGACGTGCTTGGGGTAGTTGAGAAAAACGTCGTAGGAGACCACCTCGGTCTCGAGCCCCATCTCGATCAGCCGCTCGCGGACGTAGTCGGCGACCTTCTTCTCCTGTGCCGTCCCCGCCACATGGGGCTCCTCGGTAAGCTGGGAGAGCCACCGACGCGCTTTCTCGGGCGTCGGGGTGTCCTGGAGCACCGCCTCGGCCGCGAGCTCCGCATCCCGAGAGGAAGGAAAGAAACCGATGAGCTCGCCGCTATCAGCCGAAATGGGTACGAGAACCAGTAGCAGAGCCAAGAAGAAAAAGAGTCGCTTCATGGTAGACCTCGATGCTCCGTCATTTGTTGTCAGAATAGGGCGACCGGGTCGGTGCGTCGCGGACGCATCTTATCCTCTCGAACCGTTCCGTGGGAGAGATCATCATGAGAAAGTGGATTGCCCTGGCTGCCGGCAGCAAGATTCGGGTTGATCGATCCGCCCGCGACAGCTAATTTGACCCCATGATTCAAACCACGAGTTATCTCGACGAAGCGGCGAAGGACTATGAGCGGATCGAGACGGCCATCCGCTTTCTCGAGGCGAACTTGCGCCAGCAACCGTCGCTGGAGGAGGTGGCTGCAGCCGTCGGCCTCAGCGAGTACCACTTCCACCGCCTTTTCAGCCGCTGGGTGGGGACCACCCCAAAGCGATTTCTGCAGTTCCTAACCGCCGAGTACGCCAAGGAGCGCTTGGCGGAGTCGGCCAGCGTCCTGGATACGGCCTACGACGCCGGTCTTTCGGGTGGTGGTCGGCTCCACGATCTGATGGTCACTCTCGAGGCCATCTCACCGGGGGAGTACAAGCGCGGGGGTACCGGTCTCGTCATCAGCTACGGCATCCACCCGAGCCCCTTTGGTGCCTGCCTGTTGGCGGTCACCGAGCGGGGGATCTGTGGTCTCGAGTTTCTGGCCGACCGCACCGGCAAGCGGACGCGGGAAGATCTGGCGGCGCGGTGGCCGGGGGCCGACCTGCACCAGGACCCCATGCGGACGGCCCCCTACCTCGCGCGTCTCTTCCCGCCCTCGGACAGGAAAGACCGAGGTCCGATTACGCTGCTGGTCAAAGGGACCAACTTCCAGCTCAGCGTCTGGCAGGCGCTGCTGCGGATTCCCTCAGGTGAGCTGGTCGGCTATGGCGACATCGCCCGTAATCTGGGCAAACCCGGCGCCGCCCGCGCGGTGGGAAGCGCCGTCGGCAGCAATCCCATCTCCTATCTCATCCCCTGCCACCGGGTCATCCGCGCGGTGGCCGACTTTGGCAACTACCGCTGGGGGGCCGCGCGGAAGAAGGCGATGATCGGCTGGGAGGCGGCGCGGAGGGAGGGATTGGGGGCTTGAGGGCTTGGGGACCGGAGGGCCAATCCGGCCGTCGTGGTATCTTTCGGCTCCAGTCCAAGAGATCAGGACGTTCCATGATGCGGAAAGTGTTCCCTTGCTTTCTCTTTGCCGTTCTCGGTTTGTCGACCTTGGCCGTTGGCCAGACGAACGACGATTTCATCGCCCGGATGGAGCGCGAGCACAGCGGTGACTCACCGGTAGCGAGCCCCGCTGCCGAGACCCAGCCGGCCGTGGTAGTAGTCACCGAGGAGGTCGTCTACGCCGAGCTCGACGGCAAGAAGATCACCGGCTTCCTGGCGCGACCGGAGAACAGCAAGGGCCTTCCGGGGCTGATCGTCATTCACGAGTGGTGGGGTCTCAACGACAACGTAAGGGCGATGGCCGGCCGCTTTGCCGCCGAAGGCTACGTGGCGCTCGCCGTCGACCTCTATGAGGGCGAGGTCGGCGAGGACCGGGAGGGTGCTGCACGTCTGGCCCGCGCGGCCCGCGATCGAGCCCAGAGGGTGGAGGAGAACCTCCGCCAGGCGTGGGGATATCTCGACCAAGAGGTGGGAGTGCCGCGGACCGGTGTCATCGGCTGGTGTTTTGGCGGCGGCTGGTCGCTGCGCACTGCGCTTGCACTGGGTGATGGAATCGACGCCACGGTCATCTACTACGGTCGTCTGGTGACCGATCCCGCCAAGCTCGAGCCCCTGACTTCACCGGTGCTGGGAATCTTCGGTTCCCTCGACCAGGGAATCCCGGTGGAGACGGTGCGCGAGTTCGAGTCGGCGCTCGACTCCCTGGGCAAGGAGGCCGCCATCCATGTCTACGAAGGTGCCAATCACGCCTTTGCCAACCCCTCGGGAACCCGCTACAACGCCGAAGCCGCCGAGGATGCCTGGGAGAAGACGATCACCTTCTTCGCTCAGAACCTCCGTCGGTCGGAGTAGCGGGCTAGATTGGGATGCGACTCGCCGCGTCGGCAACCAAGGGATCGTCGACCAAACCCCGACGGTAACGAATAAGGGCGGTGTGGGCGATCATTGCCGCGTTGTCGCCCGCATAGACCAGAGGCACCAGCCTCAGCTCCACCGACCGGCCCACCGCCCAGTCCACCAGCTCTCGACGGAGCAACCGGTTGGCGGCGACCCCACCCGAGACCGCCAGCAGCTCGATGGGACGCTGTCGGCGCAGCCGTTCGAGCCGGTCCAAGATCTGGGCCACTGCGGCGGCGCGAAACCCGGCAAAAAGATCCAGCACCGTTTGTGGCACGTCTTTCGCCGCCACCACCCCAAGATCTGTGTCCACCCCCTGGCTCTCGAGACGCTCGATCTCGACCAGGGTTTGACTCTTGAGACCGGAGTAGGAGAAGTCGAGACTTTGGTCGCTGCATCTGGCGACCGGCAGCGGAGAGCGCGAGGCCTCACCCGACTCGGCCAGCTCGTCGACCGCCGGTCCCTGCGGGTAGAGTAGACCGAGGCGCTTGCCCACCTTGTCGAAAACCTCTCCCATGGCATCGTCGCGGGTCTCGGCCAGAGTTCGAGTCCGCTCGTGGTCGACCTCGAAGAGCGTTGTGTGACCTCCGGAAACGACCAGACCCAAGAAACTCGCCGGCGGCGGGTCGGCGGGCTCTTCGGCGGTGCCCAGAAACGGCGAGTAGAGGTGTCCCTCGAGGTGATGAACGGCGCAAAAGGGCTTGTCCAAACCGTAGGCCATGGCCTTGCCGAGGGATAGACCCACGAGCAGGGCACCGATAAGACCCGGACCCCTGGTGGCCGCAATCAAATCCACCTCGCCGAGATCGATTCCGGCCGTCTCCAGTGCCTCTCTGCTGACCGCCGGCCAGTTTCTGAGGTGCTCTCGCGAGGCCATCTCCGGCACCACACCGCCAAAGGGGCGGTGGACGCTCAGCTGGCTCGAGACCACCGACGAGATCACCCGTCCATCGCCATCGACGACGGCGCAGGCGGTGTCGTCACAGGAGGTCTCGACACCCAAAACAAGAGGATTTGCCGGCATCCCGCACCGAGCTTAGCAGCCGATTCAGTGCGGTCGAATCTGATAAGTTTTAGTCATGTCGATTCGCTTCGCCATCAACGGCCTTGGCCGCATTGGGCGCACCCTGGTCCGGGTGGCCGCCGAGCGACCCGATCTCGAGCTGGTGGCGGTAAACGACTTGGCAACAGCCGAGCAGCTCGCTCCTCTGCTGGTCCGGGATTCGCTCCACGGCCGCTTCGGGGTCGACGTCGCCGCCGAGGATGGCGAGTTGGTGATCGGCGGGCGCCGTGTGGCCACCCACCAGGAGCCCAACGCCGAAAACATCCCGTGGGAGACAAGCGAACCCCAAATTGTGCTGGACTCCACCGGCTGGTGCGTCACCCCCGAACGGGCGCGGGTCCACTACCGGGGATCGGTGAAAAAGGTGTTGGTGTCGGGCAATGCCGAGGGGTTGGATCTGACGATCTGTGTGGGAGTCAATGAAGACCAGTACGATCCTTCGAGCCACCACCTGTTGAGCGCCGCCTCCTGCACTACCAATTGCCTGGCCCCGCTGGTAATGGTGCTCGATCGTGCCTTCACCATCAATCGGGCGCTGCTCAACACGGTTCATAGTTACAACAACGATCAGCGCCTGCTGAGCTATCCCCACCGCGACCCTCGTCGAGCCCGGGCCGCGGCCATCAACATGATCCCCACCACCACCAGCGCCATCCAGGCGGTGTGTCGAGTACTACCCGAGCTCACCGGCAAGATCGAGGGTTTTGCCGTACGCGTACCCACTCCCCTCGTCTCGCTCGTCGATCTGGTGGTGGAGCTCGACCGTCGGCCCACAGCTACCGAGATCAACGACGCCTTCAGGCAGGCTGCGACGGGGGATCTCGAAGGTATTCTCGCGGTCACCGAAGACGAGCTGGTCTCTTCCGACTTTCGCGGCGACCCCCACTCGGCGATCGTCGATCTGCCGCTGACTCAAGGTGTCCACAACCAGCTTTTTCGGGTCGTGGCCTGGTACGACAACGAGTGGGGACACGCGAGCCGGCTGGCCGATCTGCTGGAGCTCACCGGCCGGTCTCTCTGAGACTCACTACCGTCGATAGCAGACAGGAGCAGGAGTCATGAGCGCCATTTACACTCTCGATGATCTCGACCTCGACGGTCTGGGCGGTGTAGCCACTTTCGTGCGGGTCGACTTCAATGTGCCACTCAGGGACGGCAAGGTGTTGGACCCGACCCGGGTCGAGGCAGCCCTGCCGACGATTCGCGAGCTCACCGGTGCCGGAGCTCGCCTGCTGCTGGCATCCCACCTGGGTCGACCCAAAGGGCAGGTGAATTCGGACTTCAGTCTGCGTCCGGTCGCCGATACCCTGGCCGAACTGCTGGACGAAGAGGTGACCTTTGCCGAGGACTGTGTGGGGCCGGCGGCCAGGGCCGCGGCCGAGGCCCTCGAGCCCGGTCGGGTCTGCCTGCTGGAGAATCTGCGTTTCCATGCCGGCGAGACCAAGAACGATCCGGAGCTTGCCGACGGGCTGGCCGAGCTCGCCGACGCCTATGTGGACGACGCCTTTGGCGCCGCCCACCGCGCCCACGCCTCGGTGGTGGGTGTGCCCGAGCGGCTCGAGCGCAAGGCGGCCGGCAGGCTCCTGGTCGACGAGGTGACCGCCCTCGGCCGGCTTCTGGGCGAGCCCGAGAGGCCCTTCGTCGCCGTAGTGGGCGGCGCCAAGATCGAGGGTAAGGTGGACACTCTACGCAATCTCCTGCCCAAGCTCGACTTCCTGATCCTTGGTGGCGGCATGGCCAACACCTTTCTCGCCGCCCAGGGCTTTGATCTGGCCGACTCATTGGTCGAAAGCAAGCGCCTGCAGATGGCCCGGGAGATCTTGCAGGCGGCAGCCGAGCGGGACATCCCGGTGGTGCTGCCGGAAGACCTGGTGGTCACCAACGACCTGGTGATGCCGATGCGGGTCGAGGTGGTGGAGGTGCGATCGGTGCCGGCGGGTACCAAGGCGGTGGATATTGGCGAGCGCTCACGCCGGGCGGCCGGCGAAGTGCTGGCGAGCGCCCGCACCGTCTTCTGGAACGGGCCGATGGGGGTTTTCGAAAGACCGCCCTTTGACGCCGGGACGGTCGCCCTGGCCGAGGCCATCGCCGCCAGCCCGGGATTCAAAGTCATCGGTGGCGGCGAGACGGTGGCGGCCGCGGCCAGAGCTGGGGTAATCGACAAGATCGATCACGTCTCGACCGGTGGTGGCGCAGCGCTGGAGTTTCTCGCCGGCAAGACGCTGCCGGGTGTGGCGGTACTGGAGAACCGATCATGACTCCGATCAGCCGCAGACCCCTGGTGGGCGGCAACTGGAAAATGCACATGGTCAGTGCCGAGGCCCGATCCCTCTCACGGGAGCTCCTCGCCAGGCTCGACCAACCACTCGTCGAGGTCGTTCTCTTTCCCTCCGCCCTGCTGCTCCCGACGGTGGCGGAGGTCCTCGCCGGCAGCCCCCTGGCCTGGGGTGGTCAGGACATCCATGTCGAGGACTCGGGCGCCTACACCGGTGACGTCTCCGGTCCGCAGCTCGCAGATGTCGGCTGCACGTGGGCGCTGTGTGGTCACAGCGAGAGGCGGCGTGACCACGGCGAGAGCGACGAGCTCGTCGGCAAGAAGGCGCTGGCGGCCAACCGCAACGGCCTCACTCCTCTCATCTGCCTTGGTGAGACCCTGGCCGAGCGCCGAGACGGTGACACCCTCTCGGTTCTGGAGCGCCAGCTCAACGCCGCCCTCGCCGGCCGTCCCGATCCTTTTGCACTGGCCTACGAGCCGGTTTGGGCCATCGGTACCGGCGAGACCGCCACCCCCGAGATCGCCCAGGAGGCCCATCATTTTCTGCGCCAGACCCTCGCCGATCTGATCGGCGAGGCTGCGGCTGCCGCCAAGCGCATCCTCTATGGCGGCTCGGCCAACCCACAAAATGCGGGCGATCTCTTCGCCCAACCCGACATCGACGGCTTCCTGGTTGGGGGTGCAAGCCTTGACCCAGAGAAATTCTCGACTATCATCGGGTGCTGCGGCGAAGCCGCCTGATGTCCGGAGGTAAACTCGAGTGATATATCTGATCTATACGATTCACGTAATTACCTGTCTTTTTCTCATCCTGGTGGTCCTGCTGCAACAGGGCAAGGGCGCTGATCTCTCCGTCTTCGGTGGTGGGAGCACGCAGGCCGCCTTTGGTGCCCGCGGGGCGGCTACTTTTCTCCACAAGATGACCGTCGCAGGGTTCGTAGCATTCATCTTCACCACCATGAGCATCGGCTTTCTGCAGTCGTCCGGCCGGCAGGGCTCGGTCATGACGGCGGTCGAAGAGGAGCAGACGGAGCCGGCAACCGAGATCGAGTTGGTCCCTGTACCTGAGACCACTCCGGCCCAGGCCCCCGCCGGCGAAGCGGCGCCGGTAGGTGAGGAGACCACCGAGCCCCGCGTCGACGAGAGTGTTGACTAGGATTGTCTATGACGCCGAAGTGGCGGAACTGGTAGACGCGCACGCTTGAGGGGCGTGTGGGGCAACCCGTGCCGGTTCGAGTCCGGCCTTCGGCACCAATCTTCATGACCACCCCCAAGACCACCGCCAAGCCGACCGGGACCGGGGACCGGCAGCTGCCATCGCAGGAGGAGATAGCCCGCTGGGTCGAAGCGGGTGAGGACCTGCCGACCCTGGCGGCGCTCTTCGACCAGCTTCCACTGGCCCGCTACGACATTCTTGTCGCCCAGATCCGTAAAGAAGAGCTTCTGCCCCAACACTGGCAGGTCATCAGCCAGCGGACCATTCCCGACGAGACGGTCTTCGAGGAGCTTGCCGAGGTTCGGCGGCTCCGCTCACGCTACGCCGAGCACGGACTGGCCGAGCGTCGACTCGGAGCGCTGGAGGTCGGATGGCAAGAGTTGGCAGGCAAGCAGCCCTCGCTGTGGACGACATCCGATCTCTTCGTCGCTATCCGGAGAATCATCGAGCGCCAGCGGCAGGTCGATCTTCACGATCTCCTCTCGGCGGTGCGCGATGTCTGGCGCGATCAGACGCTGCCCCGTGGCCGGGAACAGCTCGACATGCTCTGGGCCTGTTTGGCCTTTGCGCGGCAGAAGACCAAGAAGTAGATCCGGCCTGCCTCCACACCGCCCTATTCGCCCGCACCAGTTTCGACCGTCGCCTCACGGATCACCACCGGCTCGGCCGGAACGTTCTGCATTCCCCCGGTAGTGCCGGTCTTGACCTTGGCGATCGCGTCGACCACATCCATCCCCTCCACGACCTGGCCAAATACCGCGTAACCCCAGCCCTGGGGGTTCTTGCCGGTGTGGTCGAGGGATCGATTGTTCACCGTGCTGATGAAAAACTGCGAGGAAGCGCTGTGCGGATCGGGCCGCCGCGCCATCGCCACGGTTCCCCGCTTGTTCTTCAGCCTGTTGTCGGCCTCGTTGGTGATTGTCTCGCCGGTCGGCTTCTGCGACATGTCCTCGGTGAACCCACCACCCTGGATCATGAAGCCGTCGATCACCCGATGAAAGATGGTGCCGTTGTAGAACCCGGCCTGGGCGTAGCTCAGAAAGTTCTCCACCGACTTTGGTGCCTTATCAGGGTAGAGCTCGATGACGATCTCACCCATCGAAGTGGCGAGCCGTACCCGTGGTGCTCCGGACCCCTTGTCGGCCGCGGCGGCGGCCACCGCTACTATCAATCCCATGGTCAAAAGGACGATTCCCTTCACTTTCTGATCTCCTATGAATATCGGTCGGGCGGGGATCTCTAGTCTGGTTTCACCCCGCACTGCTCACAAGGACAGATCTGCCGCAAGAACTCAAAGCGGTAGATCCCCGAGGCGTGACCATCCGACCAGTGGATGGATACCGCGTAGTTGCCTACCGGCTGAACCGCCAGAGCCTCTACCGGAGACGCCGGAGGCTGGAATTGGACCTCGCCTGTGCCATGACCCTGACAAGCCGCGCATGGGCAGTAGCCGCGGAGAAAGTCATAGTCATACTCGGCGATGTGGCCGTCGTCCCAGGTCACCCGGATTTGTCTGCTTTCCGGCAGACGCCGGATCTCGGTCGGGTAGGGCTCTGCGCTCACGAGAGCCGGATCTTAGCAGCAGGCGCTGTTACAGGCATCATAGACAGCCCTGCACCCGATCTCGCCTAATTCCGCCAGAGCCATCTGTCACCAACCGCAGCGCGCCCGCGTGGCTGCACACCTCTTTCGGTCACCCATCTACCCCATGAACCCGACAAAAAGCCAGGACAACACAGCCGGCCGACAAGGCAACGGTTCGGGGCACCTGCTGATTTGCGTTATCAGCAACACCTCGAAGGTCAACGAGATCGTCAGCGGGTTCGCGGGTATCGGCGTGACCGGCGCTACGGTCATCGACAGTCACGGCATGGCCGAGATTGCCTCCGACCAAGTACCGGTATTTGCCGGTTTCCGCCACCTTGTGCAGGGAGAACGGCGGGCCAACCGCACTATTCTCTCGGTTATCGACGACGATGAGACTCTGGAACAAGCAATGAAACTGGTCGAGGAGACCTGCGGCGACCTGGACGAACCCGCCACCGGCATCATGTTCGTGGTGCCGGTATCCAGGGTCAAGGGTATGGCACTTCCGGTGGCGTAGATCGCTGCCGCGGGGCTGATGCAGACGCTCATCGTCGTCGGCTTGATCTTTGCCGTCAGCTATCTGTTTTCGCGACCGGTCTTCAGCACCCATCTCTCACTTCTCGGATTCCGCTTTCTTTTCTTCTCCGGTGCCGAGTTCCTGCTGGTCGGTTATCTGATCGGACCACACGGTCTCGAGCTGATTCCAGCCTCAATCGTCGCTTCTCTCGATCCCATTCTCCACCTGGCTCTGGGCTGGGCCGGCCTCATGTTCGGGCTGCAGTTCAAGTGGAAAACTGTCCGACTCTATCCGGTCGCGCGCTACGCGTGGAGCTTCGCTCAGGCGCTGACCACCACCGCCCTTGTCGGGCTCGGCATCTGGTTTCTCTATCCCCTGTTCTTCCCGGGATCGAGCTCGGCTGAGGCGCTGCGCGCGGCGGCCATCATGGGGATTTGCGCCGGTCCGACCGCACCCAGCAGCATCCACTACTTCTCCCGGATTTTCGGCATCAAGGGGCGGGTGAATCGGCTTCTCATGTTTGTCGTCGGCGTCGACGGCATTCCGGCAGTCGTCCTGCTGGGGCTTTTCTCGGTCTTCCTCCGCCCATCGGGCCTGGGTTTGGGAGAGGGGTTGGCCGAGTGGAAATGGTTGGTGGTGGCCACCGGTCTGGGTGTGCTTCTCGGTTCGCTGCTGACCGCCCTTATCGAGCTCGAGTTCAGCCGCGCCGAGTTGCTGCTATTCGTCCTGGGTGCGGTCGGGTTGGCTTCCGGTCTGGCCCAGGCCCTCAACCTCTCGGCCGTCTACCTGACCTTTCTCATGGGTGTTACGACCGCCAACACCGCCTGGCACTGCGAGGAGGTCCACAAGGTCGCAGCCTACGGTGAGAAACCCCTCTATCTCACCTTTCTCGTCCTGACCGGAACGCTGCTCGTTTTCGACGACCTGCGCGTGCTCGCTCTGGCGGCGACCCTGGTGGCGCTACGGGCCGCAGGCAAGCTCCTGGGTAACGGTGTCTGGCCCCTGGTCGCCCCTGAGCCCGAGCTAAAGAGCCCGTTTCTGGGCCTGACCCTGCTGTCTCAAGGCGCTTTCGCCATCGTCCTTGCCGTTGATTGCTTTTTCCTCCTCGAGCCGGATCCGATACATGGGGTCTGGGCCGGAATGATCACTTCCGCCGTGCTCGTAGCCGTGCTGGTCAACGAAATCTTGAGTCCCCTGTTCATCCGCCGCCTCATCCCGGGTCCCGATCGTCCTCGAGAGGAGTCACATTGATCGGTCTGGCGCGCAAGATGGTGACCTTTGCAGCGCTGCTGGGGTTGGTGTGGCTGGTGGAAGTGCTGCGCACCGATCCGCTCAGTGAGGCGCCCTTCCCGGGTCTGGTCACACTCGTCTTGGGCTTCATCCTTCTCGCTGGACACGTTTTCGCGCGGTTGCTGTCGCCACTCGGCCTACCGCTGATCACCGGCTACCTGCTCGCCGGAGTGCTCTTTGGACCTCAGATGCTCGGCTTTGTGAGCTTAGAGGTAAGAAGTCAGCTCTACACCATCAACGAGATCGCGCTTGGCTTGATCGCCCTGGGGGCGGGTGGTGAGCTGGCTCTTTCCCGGCTCAAGCCGCAGCTGCGAGCCATCGGCTGGGTCACCCTGCTCCAGACCGGGCTCATCTTTTGCGGCACCGCCGTCGGTCTGGCGCTGTATTACAACGTTGCCAACAGTCTCGGCCTCCAGCCGACTCGACTGACCGTGGGACTCACATCTTTCGAGCTCGTCGCAGCGGCGCTGATCCTGGCGCTTGTAGCCACCGCCAATTCGCCGGCCTCTACTGTTGCAGTCATCGACGAGGAGCGGGCGCGGGGACCCCTTGCCACCCTTGGACTCGGCGTCACGGTGCTCAAGGACGTGGTGGTGATCATCTTGATGGCGGTGACACTGTCGGTGACCGCCAACCTGATGGACCCGCAGGAGAGCTTTGCGGGTACCCTGGTGTTGGCGATTCTTTTCGAGCTGGCGGTGAGCATTGGATTCGGGGCTCTGCTGGGTGGCTTGCTCATCGCCTACCTGGCCCGGATCAACCGTGAGGTCGGGCTCTTCCTCCTCGTCGTCGTACTGCTCACCATCGAGGCAGGAAACCTCATGGAAAGCCAGCTCCGCTTCCACCTGCACTTTCTTGTCGTCTGTGTCGTGGCCGGCTTTGTTGTCGAGAACGTGTCGGAACGAGGGGACCACCTGATCCGTGCGCTCAAGAAGTCGAGTCTCCCCGTCTATGTGATCTTCTTTACCCTCACCGGTGTCGGCGTCGACTTGCATGCAGTCGCGGAGCTCTGGCCGTTGGCCCTCGGCTTCGCGGTCTGGAGAGCGCTGCTGCTCTTCGCCTCTACGTGGACGGGTGCCAGGGTGGCGGGCGAGCCAGCTCCCATCCGCAGGTCGGGCTGGACTGCCTTCATAGCTCAGGCCGGGGTCAGCCTCGGTCTGGCCGAGTTGGTGGCAGCGAGTTATCCCGGCATCGGCACCAAGATCAGGACACTGGTGTTGGCGGTCGTCGCCCTCAACCAGCTGGTCGGTCCGGTGCTATTCAAGTGGAGCCTGAGAAGCGCCGGCGAAAGCGGCAAGGCCAACGGCAACGGGTCATAAAGGAAGGACTACTACGGCGGATCCACGGTTCCAGCCGCCGTCCAAGGACCACACCGCAAAATCCTCCACGTCCCACGCCAGAATCCCACCAGCGCGCCGTGCTGGCGGATCGAGGCGGCGGCGTAGCGGCTACAGCTGGGCTCGAATCGACACCTCACCCCGGCCCGACCCAAAGCGGGGGACAGGAACCGCTGATAGGAGTAGATTCCCCCGAGAAGCAGTCGAGCCGACCACTGATCGAGCGGCGCGCGGGTAAGATCCCAAGTGAGGATCGCAAGCAGACTCACCACCACCAGGGCGAAAACGAGCACCTTGCGGCCGATCGTAGGCATGAGTCAAGCGAGGGCCGAAACAGCTCTCCTCGAGCGGCGTACGACCACGGCCCCGATCAGATGCCAGCTTGGATCAGATAGGCCCAATTCGCCAGCAGGACCAGGACGATCACGATGCGTAACGGTGCCGACAGACGCCAGGAGGGCTCGCGCAGAGGTGTCCCGATCAACGCCAGAACACCGGCGATCAGGCCGCCGACCACCAGGGTCAGCCAACCCACAGTGGCCAGCGGATTGACGGTGAATGCTGTCCACAGGTCGAACCGGCTCAGAGCCAAGGCGGCTCGTGTCGAGCCGCAGGTCAGACAAGGAAACCCAAGGGTCGACCTCAGGGGGCAGGCGGGAAGCGAGGTGGCCAGGCGGGGAGCCAGTGGCGTCAGCACGACAAGCCCGGTTGCCACCGCTGCCCACAAGAGACCTAGCTGCCGGTTCGGATCCTGACGGCTGAAACGGATCTGATCCTCCTTCTATCACCGGAATCGAGCTGCTATACCTGGATTTTACCCCCCCTGGGCACCGAGCATGGCCGCCACGCTTGCCGCCATCATGGCGCCAAAAGCTATCAAACAGATACAACACAGTGCGAACGGAATCAGAATCGCCGCGATGGCCTTGCCCTGGGTGGTTCCATGGAGTTCAGTTAGACCAATGACACCGAGGATGATCAACCAGACGAAGGCGATCAGACCTCCGACAAGAGGAATGATGTTGGCCAACTGAGCCACCATCGCATAGGAGACCACCCGGAAGGTGCCTTCGAAGCCACTAGTCGAGTTGCTGAGCCCGCCGACGAGCATCAGACAGAGATGCACGATCCCGCTTTCGATGAACAGCACTATCGCCACGACAATAGGCGCCACGATAAGGCTGAAAACGAAGGCGCCAACCGATGTCGCCGCCATGACGCCCATCTGCTCTCCCATCTCACCGGGAAACAACGAGAAGATCGAAGCATGGAAGAGCATGCCCCAGATCTGGCTGACGGCCACCCCGATCCACCCCACCAGAATGGCGAAGATCAGCGGACTGGCGTAATCTCCCGATCTCTTGGTCTGGGCGAAAGCCGCGGCGGGAGAAGTGACAAAGAGCTTCACCGTTTCAAGGAATGCAGTACCGAACCCCAGCGTATCTCGCCTTTCCCAGGGGTTCCCTTGAGGTCCGCCTGCTCCGGTTGGGGGTGACGGCGGTGGCGGGACCGTTGGTTGTATGGCGCCGGGATCTGTCATGCTCCCTCCTTTCTCCGTTTGTCCAGGTCGAATCAGAAGCGATCAGCGTACTGGCTGACTCCAGGAACGATGAAGCGCTCGCCGTTCAACCCCTTCACGATGCAGATGATGTGCACCACGATGATGGCCACTGAGAGTGCAAGCCAGACGGGCACCAGGATGCAGCCGAGCACGGGTACCATTCCGAGAACCGCCAGGATCACCCAGAGAATGAGCTCGGCGACAAACAGGGCCAAGCCATTCTTTGCGTGCCATTGGACTTCCCCGTCATCCTTCTCCAGCAGCAGGGGTATCAGCGCCAGGACCCAAAGATAGGAGAGGACGATCATGATCGCCCGATTGCTATCCGGCTTTCCGGGTGCTGGTGAGCTCGGAGGTGTCGCAGGCTCGGGTGGTGTCGGTGGCTCGGGTGGCGTCGGCGGCTCGGGTGGCGTCGGCGGAACTCCGTTCTCACTCATGGCGATTTCTCTCCTCCATCGACGGAATGGATGGACTGGCGTCTAAGTGAATCGATTTCGGTCAGTCTACACCCGGCTCGGATGGGCGGTCCACTGCGATGCTCAGATCGGCCAGAGCCGCCTTCAATTCCTCGGCCCCCGCCGTCCGCACATCGAGGGTCATCGCTACCAGCTCGCCGTAGTCCGCGGTGACCAGTGTCACCTGCGGCGGGTGGATCAAGCGCTTGACAGCACCGACCTGATGATAGGGAAACTCGAGCTCGAATCGCACCAACGGTGCTCTCTCTTCGAGACGGGCCACGCTCAACACTTCGCCCGTAGTGTCCGCATAGGCCCTCGATAGTCCCCCCCGTCCCAGCTTCGTCCCGCCGAACCAGCGCACGACCACCACCACCGTATCCGAGACTCCGGCACCTCGCAGGGCTCGGAGGATGGGCTCACCCGCCGTGCCGGTGGGCTCCTTGGCGTCCGAATGCCGCTCGCGCGCCGGACTGCCCAATCGCCACGCCCAACAGTGGTGTCTCGCCGTCGGATGCCGCCTGGCCACGTTCTCGATCTCTGCCACCGCCGAGGTCTCGTCGACGACAGGCAGCATGATGGCCCGAAAACGGGAGCCCTTCTCCCGCAGCTTGGCCCGGGCCTCCTCGGCCGGCGCCAGATAGGACTCGATGATCAAGCTATTCCTCTTATCTCCGCGGTTCAATCGACATCGAGAGCCCGGCGATAGACACGACGGTATTTTTCGACGATGGTCTTCTGATCGAACTGATCCACGGCCCAGCGGCGCCCGGCGCGGCCAAAGCGCTCTCTCATGTCGTCATCGCCGAGCAGCTCGAGCGCCGCCCGCGCCATGGCCTCCACGTCTCCCACCGGAAACAGAAACCCGTTTTCACCATCACGAACGACCTCCGGCAATCCGCCGACAGCAGTGGCAATCACCGGCACCTCGCACGACAAGGCCTCCAGCGCCGCCAGACCGAAGGACTCGGTCTCCGACGGCAGGAGAAAAAGGTCGCCCCCCACCAACACCTCTTCCACCAGAGGAAGATTGCCGATGAAGGTGATGGCGCTGCATATGCCGATGTCGCGACAGTATTGCTCCACTTTGGGCCGTTCCGGCCCGTCACCTACCAGCAATAACCTCGATGGCACCTCTCGATGGACCCGGTGGAAGATCTCGACCACATCCAGCACCCTTTTGACCGGCCGAAAATTGGAGATGTGAACCAGGAGTTTCTCGTCGGCTGAGCCCCAGCGCCGAGCTCCGTTCTGTGCCTTCGCCTGCTCATAGCGCTGCGGATCGATGAAGTTCGGCACCACCTCGATGTGGGTAGCGATTCCGAGCTGCTCCTGGGTTGCCTTGCGCAGCGCCGCCGACACCGCGGTCACCCCGTCGCTGCGCACGATGCCAAAGCGAGTGGTCTCCAGGTAGTTGGGGTCGTTGCCCACCAGGGTTATGTCGGTGCCGTGAAGCGTGGTGACCACTTTCAGGGGTTGGGGTGAGAGCATCTCGCGCGCCAGCACCGCCGAGACGGCATTGGGGACGGCGTAGTGCACGTGAATCAGGTCGAGCCGCTGATGACGAGCTACCTCTACGATTTGAGTGGCCAAAGCCAGCGAGTAGGGTGGGTACTCGAACAGCGGATAGTGCGGAACCACTACCTCGTGATAGAAGAGGTTGGCGTTGACGAACGACAATCTGGACGGCAGCGCATAGCTGATGACATGCACCTCGTCACCACCGCTCGCCAAAGCCATGGCCAACTCGGTGGCCACGATTCCCGACCCGCCAAATGTGGGGTAGCAGCTGATGCCGATTTTCACCGCAGGCCTCCCGGAAGCAGACTCCAGGGATCCGCCACAGCCAGCGGCAGCCGGCTCCAGAAAGGCTCCCCGAAGGCCGCACCGACAACCAAGCCATAGTGCCGTGCCCGCCCCTCCACTGCTTGTCGGAACTCCGGGGAGGCCACTTTGGTCAGCGGCTCGGCGCGCTCCTGCCCCGGCTGATGAAGCTGGCTTTCATAGGCGGCCAGGGCCTCGAGCTTGCGGTCCCAGGTGGCGGTGACATCGACGACAAAGCTGGGCGTGAAAGGGTCGTGGTGCATGTAGGAGAAGACCGCACCCGGTCGGTGCGGCTCGCCTTCACCCCGGCGCGCGAGACCCGAGTAATAACAGGCGTCGGCCACCAACCGGTGGGCGCGGCCGTGGTCCGGATGACGGTCGCCGGGAGCGGGTCCGAGGACGAGCTCGGGCCGGAGTCGACGCAGCACCCCGATGAGGATGTCCTCCTCCGCCTGCCCCGTGCGCAAGGCGCCGTCGCCGAAGTCGAGAAACTCGACGGTTGCCGCCCCCAGGGCGCGAGCCGCGATCCCCGCCTCGTGCTGCCTCTCCTCGGCCGTTCCCCGTGTTCCCGCCTCTCCTCGAGTCAGATGGAGGATGCCGATCTTGCGGCCATGACTGGCCAGCAGGGCAACGGTGCCGCCGCAGCCCAGCTCCACATCATCCGCATGAGCACCGATGGCGAGTGCATCCAGTCTCATCTCTTTCACTTCCAGTCCATCGACTCTACGGCGAGATTACCTGCAGGTTGCGCCCATCGAGGCGCAGCTGTTCGAACAGGGCCGCGACAAAGTGATCGCCATACTTACCGGGAAACTGGGAGGTCGACAAAACCCGTTCCTGTGGGCTGCCCAGCGGTCGACACAGATTGCGCAGACGTTCGATACGCTGTCTCGTAACCTCGTCACGGCGAGCCGCTGCCGCCGAGATTTTGGCCTCGAAGATACTGAGCGCCTTTTCCGTCTGACCCTGTGTCTTGTCCCACGGACCTTCGAGACCTGGATCGATCTCGAGGGCCGCCTCTCGGAGATCGCTCATCGCACCCTCGAGGAGGCTGCGCACCGGCGCCAGCAGATCCGCACCCGCACCGGCCGCCAGCAACCGGTCCAGATCCAACTCAGGGCTCAACAGCTGCTCCAGGCTCAGACCCGCGCCGTCGAGCTTCTCCCATTGACGATCCTCTAGCACAAGGACCTGGGGCCGCAAGGCCATCGCCGGAGCTTGGACACCCAGCAGATCATAGAGCGGAGCGACTTGCGGCATATACGAGAGCTCTCCCGGGCCGAGTACCTGAAGACTGGTGCCGAGAATCGCGTCTTGGACCAACGAGCGAGCCTGGACACCCGGGCTCACCACCCCCGGATTCTCCTCGATGGTCGATTCGAGCCAGCTGACCGGCTCGTCTACGTCGTGACAACCGCGTAGCACCATCCGATCCTCCGCCATCCACTCGATCCGGCGCCGGGCCCTCGAATGAAGCAGGAAGAGAGGACTGGATCCGGGCTGCGGCTTGACTTGGGGCTCGTAACCACGATCCTCGATGCGGTCGTTCATCTCAGCAAAGGCCTGGTCGATCTCATGCCTCTTGGCCACCAGTTGCAGTAGCCACGGCCGCTCGGCGGCCTTGACTGCGGGCAGCATGGAATCGACCAGCAGCGGACAACGGCGACCCAGCAAGTGGACCAGCAGCCGGCAGAAGGCTTCGCCAAAGCGGGCCTCCGGTCGATACCAGCGGCCGAGAGTCTCCACCCACTCGGCAAACCGTTCTCCCGGCATCGCCTCCCCCAGGTCGCTGAGAACACTGTTGATCCCCTCACCAAGAGAACGCATCCCCACCGGTAGCAGAGGCTCCGGATCCTCGCCGAGAGTAAATACTCGCGGCCCGCTGGCGGCGAGAAAGACCGCCCGCGCCACCTCACGGAAGTCATGGTCCTCGGTGGCCACCCAAAAGAGGGGCACCGCCGGCGTGCCGGCCTCTTCCAGGCGCTCTGCCCAGAGAGCCGCCGCCACCGCCTTGGACAGGGTGTAGAGCGGACCTCCAAGCAGACCAGGCTGCTGTCCGGTGACCACGACCCGGGTCGCAGGATCGGCAAGGCGCTGGGCGAGCGCCGTCGCCTCGGGGTGCCCGTAGCCGGCGTTGGCCGCGGCCAACCCGGCGGCCAGCTCCTGCCGGTCGATGACGCCGGGACTCGTTTCGGGAAGCTCCCCGGGGCTCACCAGCCGCAGCGGCTCGAGCAGATCGAGGTCGCGACCGGCAACAAAGGCTGCCGCCAGCGGTGGCAGCAGGCCGGCCTCGAGAAGATCGAGACTCGGCCGGTCAGCGCGGCCGACACCCGACGAGGATGAGTCGCTCACTGTCACGGCGAAATGCCTCTCCCTGAAAACTGCCATACAGGTCGTTGACCTCGAGCCCTGCCCAGTCGAGCCCCATCACTACCTCCTCCCGACTGTAGGCCCGCACACTCTCGACGAAAGTCTGGACTTCTCGGCCGGGAGCATAAACACGGATACGCTTGTTGACCCTCTCTGTTCGCTGATCGAACCAGCGCTCGATCTCCACCTGGTAACCATTCCGGTTCTGGCTCTCTCGTGGCTCGAGATGGCTCACCACGTAGTCGCGATTGAACAGATCGATGAGAAAACTCCCTCCCGGCGTCAATGTGCGGGCGATCTCTTCCAGCACCCGGAAGTTCTCGCGCTCGCTTTCGAAGTAGCCGAACGAGGTGAAGAAGTTGAGAATCCAATCGAAGGTACCGTCGGCAAACGGCAGGCAGCACATGTCACCCGCCACCCGAGGGAGTTTTGCGTTCTGGGTGAGCAGCGTGAGCGAGAGATCGAAGCCGAGGGCACGGTAGCCGCGCTCGCGGAGTGCCGCGGTGTGACGCCCGGCGCCACAGGCGAGATCCAGAACCGCCCGCGGCCGAGGGTCGCCAAAGATCCGGCCGACAAAATCGATGTGTGCTTCGGCTTCGCCCCGATTCCGGTGGGAGTAGAGATCCAGATACTCCTTGCCGAACCACTCTTTGTACCAGGCCACGGGGGGAATGATAGCGGGTTCGAAGGGGAAGAAAGGGCTTGAGGTCAGGCTAGAATGGTCTCGCAATGCTCCAAATCGGTCCTCTCACCGTCGATCCTCCCCTCATCCTGGCCCCCATGGCCGGGGTCACCGACCGGGATTTCAGGCTGATCATGCGGCGGATCGGGGGCGTGGGGCTGGTGTCGATGGAGTTCATCTCCTCCCGGGCGCTGGTGGGCGGACATCGCCAGGCTACCGATGTCATGCATTTCAGCGAAGAGGAACGACCGATTGCGATCCAGATCTACGGCTCCCAGCCCGAGACTATGGCCGAGGCGGCCCGCATCGTCGAAGAGGAAGGTGCCGACGTCTGCGATGTCAACATGGGGTGCCCGGCGAACAAGGTGCTCAAGGGCTGCGCCGGGGCAGCGCTGATGCGGGATCTCGAGCTGGCAGAGAGAATCATCGTGGCGGTGCGGCAGGCGATCTCGATCCCGCTGACGGTCAAGTTCCGTCTCGGTCTTAGCGACCAGCAGAAGAACTTCCTCGAGCTGGGCAGAGTTTGTGAGTCCAACGGTGTCCAGGCCGTGTCCATGCACGGCCGCACCGCCAAGCAGATGTATCGCGGCGAGGCCGACTGGTCGGAGATCGCCCGGCTAAAGGAGGAGCTGTCCATCCCGGTGATCGGCAACGGTGACGTGCGAGAGCCCGACGATGCGCTCCGGATGTTGGCTGTGACCGGCTGCGACGGAGTGATGATCGGCCGCGGGGCGACCAAGAACCCCTGGATATTCCTGCAGGTAGCGGCCCGGATGTCCGGTGGCCGGGTGCAGGAGCCTACCCTCGAGGACCGACGCGACCTCATCCTGGGTCATTTCCACATGGTGGCGGAGCGCGATCCGGCCAAGATCGCGCTGCACAAGCTGCGCAAGTTCACCGGCTGGTACACCCACGGCCTTCCTCATGGCCGCAAGCTACGCCAGCAAATCAATCAGCTGCCCGATGTGGATAGCTTTTTCCGAGCCCTCGAAAGCTTCTTCGACGAGGTGCTGGTCGGACGGGCAGCATGAAGCCCCTGTGTAGCTTTAACGGCCGCATCTTGCCTCTGGCAGAGGCTCGAATCGATCCGCAGGACCGGGGCTTTCTCTTTGGCGATTCCCTCTATGAAGGGATAAAGGTGCTCCGCGGCAGGATCCTCCATCTCGACCTCCACCTGGACCGCCTGTGCTCGGGTCTTGGCCGGATCGACATCACGCCGCCGGAGGGTCTCGAGCTCCGGTGCCGCGAGCTGGTCGAAGCCTGCGGTCCCGACACCGGCTTTCTCTACCTGCAGGTCACCCGCGGTGTCGGACCACGATCGCATGTACCGCCAAGACATCTCGCGCCGACGGTGTTGATTCTGCCTTCGGCCCCGGCCTACGACCCACCTGCAGGTCGACCACGCAGGGCGATCACGGCTCCCGACTGGCGGTGGCAGCACTGCGACCTCAAGACCAACAGCCTCATGGCCACCGTCCAGGGCAAGCTTCGGATGAGAGACGGAGACGCCGACGAAGTGCTCTTTGTCGGTCCCGCCGGGGAGCTGCGGGAGGGGGGCAGCACCACCCTGTTTGTTCGCCGGGACGACCTGCTGGAGACCCATCCTCTCGACGGTCACATCCTCCCCGGTATCACCCGCAGGATCCTGCTGCGGTTCGCCGACGAGCGGAGGCTACCGGTCGTCGAGCACGCCCCGCTTCTCGCCCACCGTGACAGCTGGCAGGAGGCGTTTCTGTGCGGCACCCTCACCGGGGTTCAGCCGCTGACCGTCCTCGACGACGAGAAAGTGGCCGATGGCACTCTCGGTTCGTGGACTCGAGACCTTGCCGAGGACCACGCCGCTCTTGAAGCGGAGCTGATCAGACAGGAGGTCCCCCGATAGACGATCACCGGATCGAAGTCGAGCTCTCCCCTGACCAGGCGCTCGCCGCCATCCAAGAGGCGGCGGATCACTGGGGTGCATCGTGGGAGCCCCGAGGCTCGGGGGGCCGGCTCGGTCTGCCAGTAGTCCGCGGTCTGCATCAAGGAGTGCTCCTGGGACCGCTGACGGTGGAGCCCGCAGAAGGCGGCAGCCTGCTCCACTTTGTGGAGGAGGAATCCCACCAATCTGTCAACCGGCCGGCCTTCTTCATCCTCCTTCTGGGCGCTCTCGGCGCCGGGGCCGTCATCCTCTGGCCACTCTACCCGCCGCTGCTGGGCCTCGCCCCCGTCGGCGTGGTTCTGGCGCTGGCGGCCTGGCTGCTGGTGGCCTCACGGCTGCGCACGTCGGGGCCGGAGGACTTTCTCCGGCTGGTGGCGACCGTCGGCCAAAATCCTCTTCCCGGTCCGGAGAGCTAGCCGACGAGGAATCTTGGCCCCAGCTCAACTGTTATAGAGTGTGACGGTGGTTCTTTGTCATGGGGGCGCCTTGGTTTCGACGGGAAACAAGACGGTCCGCAGGGTGCGTGTCGAGTTTCCGCTCGCCAAACGGAACCCTATAACTGCCAACGATAACTTGGCTTTGGCTGCGTAAAGCAGTCACGTCCCGACAAAAGCGCTGATCCGCCGCGCTTGTCGAGGGCGACGCAAAAGTGGATTGAAGGGCTCGTGAGGCCTCGCGGCGAGCCTGGATACTAAGCGAGGCTGGCCGAGCACGCTGGTTCGCCTTTGTCCACACCGTGCACGGTAAGAACTTGAAACAGGGGCTACACACGTAGACACCGGCGGGACGTGTTTTTCGGACGTGGGTTCGATTCCCACCGCCTCCACCAACGCAAAGAATTCGAACCGCCTTCCATCCAGGGAGGCTTTTCGCTCTCCAGCGAGGACCTTTCCACCAGAGCTCGGGCTTTGGTTAGCACTTCTCTATCCGCCCTCGAGCCGCTCCAAGAAGAGGCGCCACTTCTCCTCTGCACCTTCTCGGCGAGACCACTCTTCGATTGTCCCCAGATCGACTCGCTGCCGCCGCGCTACGAGCACGGCCTGGTCCAGACCCTGTGGATCGTTCCAATGATAATAGCTCGCCAGCCGATCCATAATGCAGTCTGCTGGTTTCAGTAGGCGCAAGGTGCCGAAGGGCGTCTGTCGCTCTGCAAACTCCGTGATGATCGCATCTCCGACCTGGACGGGACCAGAAGGAAACTCAACCCAGTAGTCTGTATCCGGGTGTGTCCAGTGGCGTCCCTCCTTGGAAAAGCCGAGCTCGTGCATCGCGCCGTCGACCTTGCTGGCGAGTCCGATCATGATGAAGTCGAGGTCATAGGACTCGAACTCATTGTTGGAGTAGATAGAGACCACCGCACCCCCTGATAGAACGACCTGGACTCCATGTCGTTCAAGCGCTGCACATACACAAGCTGCAAGCTCCTCCAGACTTCTAGCTTCAGCGACTGCAGTCATAGGGGCTTCCCGGTTCGTCGGGGTCTACGGCGCGCCATGAAGTAACGCTTTCTATCCCCCTGCGGGAGACTCTCCAGCGCTTTTCTCAGCAGGGCTCGAACCTCCTGCTGAAAAGGGTAGCGGGGATTCCAGATGAAGAGGCGTGTCCGTCCTTTCAATTGGCTCACGAGCAGTCCAGCGCGCTCGAATCGCTCGAGCTGGCGCTGCGCCATGCTAAAGCTGACGGTCTCGAAGTTGTCCGCTATGGAGCTCGAGTATCCCTCTCCATACTGTTCGAGGTAGAGGAGTACCTTTTCCGCAGTCGCGTTGCCAAAGATCCCCTCGAGCATTGCTTCCTCCAAATATCTGTAATCCGGGTAATATTACCTGATTTCAAGGTGATAATACCTCAGATCGCGATATTTCAGCCTGCTGTTGTGGTGCTGTCAACTTGAGGCGGTGCAGTCCGGTTTGACCCCAAGATC
>Ga0255057_10000468_pt1 | contig 23100 bp, 24 predicted proteins | sample Cases_109_6_MG_FD_189022 | JGI IMG/M metagenome (GOLD analysis project Ga0255057, IMG submission 189022) | Seawater microbial communities from Amundsen Gulf, Northwest Territories, Canada - Cases_109_6 | ecosystem: Environmental > Aquatic > Marine > Gulf | place: Canada: Northwest Territories... | reverse complement strand
GCCAGATGTTGAAGCCGCCGCATCCCGTCGCGCGGATCGCCTACGCCATGTCGCTTTGGGTCAATCCCAATAATCACGCGCTTGACGGCGGCAAAGCGAGCTCCGCGCTTGAGAAGGAATGCATTGTCGAGCTTGCGCACATGTTTGGCTGGGATGACCCGCTCGGGCACCTCACGGGCGGCGGCACGGTGGCAAATCTGGAAGCCTTATGGATCGCTGGCCGATTGCATCCCGACAAACGCATTATTGCCTCGAAACAGGCTCACTACACCCACTGCAGAATCAGCGAAGTCCTCGGCTTGAAGTTTACTGCGGTCGAGGTTGACGAGAGCGGCTGCATGCGGCTTGAGCACATAGAAGAGTTGCTGCAGCGCGGCGATGTCGGGACGATAGTTGCGACCATGGGCAATACCGGGCTTGGCGCCGTCGATAATTTGCCCGCCATACTCGAAATGGCGCAGAAGTACGATGCGCGCGTTCATGCTGACGCGGCCTACGGCGGTTACTTCGGACTCGCTGGAGAGCTCGACCCCGACACGCGCTTGGCGTACGACGCTCTTGTCAATGTCGACTCGATCGTTATCGATCCGCACAAACACGGTTTACAACCCTACGGTTGCGGCTGCGTATTGTTTCGCGAATCGGACGTAGGCCGTTTCTACAAACACGACTCGCCATTTACGTATTTCAGTTCGGCCGAATTACACCTTGGCGAAATCAGCCTCGAGTGTTCCCGACCCGGTGCGTCGGCTGTCGCTTTATGGGCAACGCAACAGCTGTTTCCACTCGTCAAGGGAGGCAAACTCGCGGACAATCTCGACAAGAGTTTGCTAGCGGCGCGCGATTTTCATGGGCGGCTCGGCCGCAGCGATCGCTTCGTACCTCTGATGCGCCCGGACCTGGACATTGTCGTTTACGCGCTTGCCGCGCCGAACGCGAAGGCCGCAAGCGAAAGGGCAAGAATGGTTTTTGCGCGCGCCGCCGAAATGGATTTGCACCTTGCGATGATCGAACTGCCAACGTCACTTGTGAAACTATATGCGCCGGATATGGACAGCAACGCTGGTACGCTTACCTGCTTGCGCTCAGTGTTGATGAAACCGGAACATCAGGACTGGCTGGACGCCATCATGGAAATTCTCGAAAAATGCGCGACTGACTAAACGCCGCTGCCGGCCATCATCGCCCGGGTTATCATCACGCCCGCGCAGAAACAGGCAAACCCGCCAACGATTGTCGCCAGCAGATACGAGAAGGCCGTAAGGAAATCATTGCGCTGTATGAAAACATTCAGCTCAAACATGAACGCGGACAGTGTTGTGAAACTGCCGCAGAAGCCAACGGCGAATAACAATCGGTATTGATCGGGAATGATGCCGGACGCGTTAAACCAGTCTGATTGCGCGACCAGCTGCGCGATGACGCCCAAAAGCAGAGTACCAAGCAGATTTGCACTTAGCGTTCCAAGGGGAAAATCAACGTCTCGTTGCAATGCCACGTTAAACGCGTAACGCGCCATCGCACCGAGCGCGCCGCCGATGGCGACGAAGAAATACGACAGTGCGACAAGCTTCAAGTCATGAGCTCCCTTGCGCAAGCACGATATTCATCTTGGAGTCGCAACACAAGTGAGCGCGCCGGCAAAACTTCGTCAATGTTGCCTACGCCCTGACCGGCGCTCCAAATGTCCTTCCAGGCTTTAGCATCGGACTGGTCGCGTTTCGAGAAATCCATTGCGGTGACATCAGCCCGAGCTAAGGCATCAGGTTCCAGTCCCGCGCGCTCAATGCTGCCACGCAAATAGCTGCCGTGGACGCCCGTGAATACGGGCGTGTAAATGACATCCGCCGCAGCAGAGTCAACGATCATCTCCTTGTACTCCGGGACCGCATTGGCTTCCTCGGTCGCGATGAAGCGGGTACCGATATAGGCAAGATCGGCGCCCATCGCCTGCGCCGCAAGGATGTCTCCGCCGCTCGTCATAGCACCCGAAAGAATGATGGCACCGTCGAATTCGCTGCGAATTTCTTTTACGAGCGCGAACGGGCTCAAAGGCCCCGCATGACCGCCCGCGCCGGCTGTTACCGCGATGATACCGTCAACGCCCTGCTCGACCGCTTTACGCGCGTGCCGAATACTGATCACATCGTGAAAAACCAGGCCACCGTAAGCATGCACGGCCTTCACCACGTCTGCGGGCGGCCGCAAGCTGGTGATGATGATCGGCACTTCGCGCTGTACGCATACCTCCAGATCGGCTTGCAGGCGCTCATTGCTGGCGTGGACGATCTGATTCACGGCATAAGGCGCGACGATCTCTTGCGGGTTTTCCTCAGCGTAGGTAGCCAGCGAGTCCTTGATTTGCGCAATCCATTCTTCAAGTTGACTCTGCGGCCGCGCATTGAGGGCCGGAAATGCGCCAACAATGCCTGCCTTGCACTGGGCGATAACCAGCTCCGGACCGGAAACGATGAACATTGGTGCGCCAATCAGCGGAATTCGAAGATTATCTTGCAGTATCGGGGGCAGCCCCATATGCGGTCCTTCAAGCTCAAAAAAGCGCCCGCATGCTATCACAGGGCCGTGATGCGGTTCACATAGCGCCCGCAATCGCGTTGCTACACTCAAACGATGGTAGACGCGAAGCTGGAAACGGATATTCACGACCTGACGCTGGGCGTCATCCACGCTGTAAAAATGCTGGATGTCTCGGCGCTTTCCTATGTCCAGTTACGGCGGCTTTACGCGGCAGTCATCCACACGACCAAGCTCGTAGATGAGGAGATCGCCAAACGCTCGCAAGCCGAAAATCTCGGTGAAACCGTTCGAATTCCGTCGCCGAGGAAACCGCCCGCCGCCTGATCTATTCCAACATGAATTTTGCTTCGCAGTCTGCGACGACAACGTCGTCCAATTTGCGTCGTGCCTCGCCCTTTAACAACACAAGCCGCCCTTTCTCCTTCTCAATCCACCCTTTTAACAAAAGGGTTTCCCCAACGCGCGCGGCCCACCTGTAACGAATTTCGCAGCGTGCTGTATGTGCTTTGCGTTTTTGTTGATAGAGAACATTCGCGGTCACGTCGTCGAGCGCCGAATATATGATCCCGCCGTGAACGGTGTCTTCCCAGCCAACATGGTTTTCGTTCGGCGTGAACTCGGCATTGCACTCGTTGCCTTCGACCAGAAACGTAATTTGCAAACCGATCGGATTGTCTTTGCCACAGGCAAAGCACATTGTTGCCGCTTCCATTGACTGGTCTTTTGTATCTGTTTCGCTCATTGCACCTGCTCGCCGATGATGAGCTCGATCTGGTTGTTTTCAGCCGGTCGGACAATCTGTGACGCAAACCAGTCGCCCGGTTGTGCGCCCGGACTTCCGGATACCGACACTCTGGCTATCATCTCAAACTCGGCAAATGCAGACAGTTCACGTCCCGGAATCATCGACTCCCGATCGCCCAGTTCGACGGCGAACGGTAATTCCGCGAGTGAACGTCGCGTTACCGCGATAGGCGGCGACGGTTGCGCCGGATCACGCGCGATGATGAAGATCGATGCGTCAATTGGCAACGCCGCCCGCGCCGCGTCCGACAGATCGACATTTGCAACGACGACTCCGGTCGGCGCCGCCGGTTCCGCTGTTGGCACCGGCTCACCACGCCAGGTCGCAATACGTTCTCGGAGTATATTTCGAACGTCGGCCGGCGGATTGGTGCCGAGTAGTAATTCCCAGCGGTCGGCCGCGATTGCTGGATTGCCGCTTTGAAATGCGCCTATGCCGCCCCAGAACAGCGCTTCAGGGTGATTCGGCTCGAGTGCCAGCGCGTTCTCAAACGCCGAGACTGCCTCTCGCGTTACCTGCCGTTCATTCCCTTCAATCAACGCGACGCCAAAAGACACCAGCGTTTGCGCGTTCTGAGCCAACTCAAGCTGGACCGCCCGCCCGTAAGCGTCGGCGGCACCGGGGTAGTTCCCCAAAGTCATGTACGAGCGCCCAAGCATTTTCCAGCCATCGACATCGTCCGGCTGCCTTTGCAGGCGCTCGGCCAGTGACGCGACCATTTTGGCAACATCCGGCGCCTGACCTGCTCCGGATTTAACATCCGGCGAGCCTACGGCGCTGTATAAAGTCGCGGCCGACACTGAAATCAGCACAATGCATACGCCGGTCAGCAGCGTGTGCCGTGGCAGGTCCCTGACCAGGGGCCAGATCGCAAATCCGATGGCAACGAGACTCATCAGGACAAACAACGCCCAAAGCGTCATGCGTTTCGCTCCGTAAAGTCCTCGCCGGGTTCATCGTCATCGATTGGCAAGGCCATGCGACGGCGTACGATTTGCACGAGGAAGAACGCACCACCAAGCAAAAATAATGCGGGTGCGATCCAGAGTACCAGCGTCTTGCCACTGGCTCGCGGGCGGTAAAGCGCAAACTCTCCGTAGCGTTCGACGAGAAAATCGTAGATCTCGGCATCGCTCATCCCTTCTTCGAGCATGCGTCGAATTTCACGACGCAAATCCGCCGCGAGAAAAGCACTTGAGTCCTTGATCGTCTGGTTTTGGCATTTGAGGCAACGAACCTCGGAGATGATGTGCTCGTAGCGCGCCTGCAGTTGCGGGTCATCGAAGGCCTCGCTGGTATCGATTGCGAGTGTGCTCGCGGCGCAAAACAGCAGCGTCGTAAGGATCAATATTCGAGACGATTTCGATCGACAGGTCACTTCGCTGCCGCCTCAGCGGAAATTAACGGCATAAACAAATTTTTCCAAATCGCGGCGTTGAGTGGGCCGAGATGCTTGTACAAAACGATGCCATCCGCACTGATGAGAAATGTCTCCGGCGCGCCATAGGCGCCCCACTCGATGCCGATACGTCCATCTCCGTCGTACCCCGAATCAACATAGGGATCGCCCAATTGCTGCAACCACTGCACCGCATCGCTGTGATTATCTCGCCAATTGATGCCATAAATCGGAACAATGTTCTGCTCCGACAAGCTGTTCAGGAAATCATGTTCCTGGCGACAGCCGACGCACCATGTCGCCCAGATATTAAGCAGAATCATCTGACCGGCATAACTCGCCGACCCCAATCTTTCCTGCGGATTCGTCAGCGAGGGTAGATCGAAATTCGGCGCTGCTTTGCCGATATATGGCGACGGCAACCTGGAAGGGTCTTTCGTCAGACCGATCATAAGGAATGGAATCAGAACAAGAACGCCGACCACCGGCAGGATGTAACGCGACATCAGGCGGGCTCCACCGCGGCGGCAGCAACAGGATCTGAGACCGCCGCTCTAACGCGATAACGCCGGTCACTTGCTGCCAGCAAGCCACCCAGAGCCATGATCAGTGCGCCAAGCCAGATAAAGCGGACCAGGGGCCTGTATTGCACGCGAACACTCCAGGCGTCCCTGCCAACGTGGTCGCCCATCGATAGGATCAGGTCGCGGTTCCAACCGGGCTCGATTCCCGCCTCGGTCATCCAGTTTTTCTGCACCTGGTATTGGCGTTTTTGCGAGCGCAATTGAGTCACGAAATCGCCGCCGCGGCGAACGTCAACAACGCCCTCGCGTGCCAGGTAGTTCGGACCCTGCACGTCGTTCAGTTCGCGCATTGTGAATTCATATTGACCAGCGGCAATAGTGCCTCCGGGTTGCAGGACGTTGTCAGTCTCGATGCTGAATGCGGACACGACCGTGACGCCGAGTACAAATACACCGACGCCAAAATGTGCGACCGACATACCAAGCGCCGAACGCGTAATCGCAACGGCGCCTTTTTCACGACGCCAGGAGCGAATGGGCTGGATAACCGACATCAACATGATCCAGAAAGCGCCGACAGTACCAACGCAAAGGAGTAAGCCCACGCGCCCATAGAATAATAAGGGAACGACGATGCCAAGAAGAAGCGCAACTATTAGTGGAACGCGAATCATGCGCTTGATCGGGGCGGAGCTTTGTTGCCGCCAGGCCATGTGCATGCCCAGCCCGATCAGGTAGATGAGAGGGATCATCGGCACTGAAAACGCAACGATAAACCACGGCGCGCCGATTGAAATCTTCCCCCAATCCAGGATTTCCCAAATTAGCGGCGCCAAGGTACCGAAGAAAACCAGAGTCGCCGCGACGACCAGCAATACATTATTCAGCAGCAGAAAAGTTTCTCGCGACAAGGGCCGAAAACCGGCATCGGAATCCAGTGCGGGCGCTCGCCATGCATACAAGACGAGCGCGCCTATGATTACGACCGCCAGGAATCCCAGGATGAAAAAGCCGCGTGCGGGATCAGTTGCGAATGCGTGCACCGATACCAGGATTCCGGAACGCACAAGGAACGTGCCGAGCAAGCTCAATGAAAATGCCGAGATCGCGAGCAACAGTGTCCAGCTCTTGAACAGGCCGCGCTTTTCGGTGACCGCAAGCGAATGGATCAATGCCGTGCCCACCAGCCATGGCATGAAGGACGCGTTCTCAACAGGATCCCAGAACCACCAGCCACCCCAACCGAGCTCGTAATAGGCCCACCAACTGCCCAGTGCGATGCCAACGGTAAGAAATATCCACGCGACCGTGGTCCACGGCCGCGTCCATCGCGCCCAGCGTTTGTCGAGCTTGCCACTGATCATTGCCGCGACCGCGAACGCAAAGGCGACTGAAAATCCGACGTAACCGACGTAAAGAATCGGCGGGTGTATCGCAAGACCCGGGTCCTGCAACAACGGATTCAGGTCAGCGCCATCGATGGCGGCTGGCGACAAACGCTCAAACGGGCTCGATGTGAGAATTGTGAAGAGCAGAAATCCCGTCATGAGGAGGCCGAGCACGCCGAGGACTCGCGCAGCGAACGCATCCGGCAGATTACGGCTCAATGCCGCAACCGCCAGGGTCCAGCTCGACAAGATCAGCACCCACAGCAACAGCGAACCTTCGTGGGCGCTCCAAACAGCCGAGACCTTGTAAAACGTCGGCAGCTGCAGTTGCGAGTGGCTTGCTACGTAAAGAACGGAGAAATCGTCATGCAAGAACGCCCAGGTCAGGCAACCGAATGCAAATACGATAAACATGAATTGGCCTGCCGCCGCGGTGCGCGCAACGCCCATCATCGCAGCGTCATTCTTATGCGCACCGACAAGCGGAATGACGCCCTGACACAGAGCGAGCGACAGCGCCAGGATCAGCGCAAAATGCCCGAGCTCAGGAATCATCCGACGTCACACTCAGCTCCGTCTATACGCAGGTCTTCGGTCTGCTCGTCCACATGCCGGGCGAGCGACTCCGCGACTTCGGGCGCCATGTAATTTTCATCGTGTTTTGCCAGGATCTCGTCAGCGACGAAAATCCCCTCATCGCCCATGCGACCGTGGGCGACAACGCCCTTTCCTTCGCGAAAAAGATCCGGCAACACACCACTGTAAGTCACAGGGATTTCACAGCGCAGATCCGTAACAAGAAATTGGACTTCGAGCGATCCAATTTCGCGTTCGATACTGCCGTCAACGACCAGTCCGCCCACGCGAAAATTGCGCTCCTGCGGATACTCACCGGCGACGACATCCGTCACGCTGATAAAGAACATCATGTTGTCTTTGAATGCCGTCAAAGTCAGCGCCGTTGCCACAACCAGGCCGAACACAGCGAGGCCAACCGCGAGCATGCGCTGCTGCCTGGGCTTCATTGTCGTCCCTCCACGGCTTTGATTCGCACTTCAATGTCCCTGTAGACCGATCGATGCCAAACCCGAGCCCGCCACCCATTGAATATCAGGACAGCAAACGTCAAGGCAAAACAACTCCAAACGTATGTGCCATAGCCTCCCATCGCGAGCACATCCATCATCTTTGGTCCTCCCGCGACAGGATCAGTTCCCTTACCCATCGCGTACGTCGTTCGCGGTACAAAACCTCGGTCCGTACACGGCGCAAAAGTTGCGCACCGAATACTAGCGTAAAACCGAAGATCATGGCGAGTAGCGGATACAACATTTCCGCCTGGATCGACGGTCCACCTTCTCTGATAATCGAAGGCCCCTGGTGCTGCGAATGCCACCACTCGACGGAGAAATGAATAATTGGCACATTCACGGCACCCACAAGAGCCAGCACGGCGCTCGCCTTGTCCGCCTTGGCGACATCTTCGATCGCGCTTCGTAACGCCATGTAGCCGAAATACAAGAACAATAAAATCAATTCGGACGTGAGCCGGGGATCACCCCATTCCCACCAGGTACCCCACGTCGGTTTGCCCCAGATGGAACCCGTCACCAACGCCAGAAAAGTGAATGCTGCACCCAGCGGCGCCGTCGCTGCTGCAACAGCGTGCGCCAGCTTCATACGCCAGATCAGGCCGATTCCTCCGGCAACCGCCATGATCATGTACCCCATCATGGATAGGTAAGCCGACGGCACATGCACGTAGATGATGCGAAAGGCGTCACCCTGATAGGCCTCCGGCGGGGCGATAAACAAGCCCGCAAACGTGCCGTAAGCGATCAGCAGAAATCCCGGGATCGCGAACCACGGGATCAGGATTTTAGCCAATCGATAGAAGTGCGGCGGCGACGCCAATTTGTGCAGGAATTTCCACATGGGCGGGATTCTACTCGTTACTGATTCGCAAAGCCGCGGCGGTTGCATAGGGTGCCAGTGACAATGCGCCGATCGCATACGCGGCCAGCGCGAGAACGCCCGACGAATAGGCATCGCCGGCAGCGGCCAGTGACACGGTCCGTGCTCCGAATATCAGCACCGGCATCGCAAGTGGCAGGATCAACAGGCTCAACAATGCCGTTCCGCGATGCAGGCCGACAGTCAGCGCCGCGCCAATCGAGCCCAGCAAACTCAGGCTGATGGTTCCCAAAGCAAGTGTCAGCACCAGGACTCCGGATGCCTCGAGCGGCATTTGAAACGTCATAGCCAGCAGCGGCGAGATAATCACCAGCGGCAGACCGGTTGTTATCCAGTGCGCGACCGTCTTTCCAAGCGCCAGCATGACCAGCGGCTGCGAACTGACGAGCAACTGCTCGAGGCTGCCGTCCTCGAAATCCGCGAGAAACAGGCTGTTCAGCGACAGCAGCATCGCAAGCAGCGCGGCAACCCACAGAACGCCCGGACCACTGAATTGTAATTGCTCCACACTGGGGCCTACCGCCAGCGGAAAGAGCGTGCTGACCATGGCGAAAAAGAACAGTGGATTTAAGACATCACCCGGCCGTTTCCATGCAAGCAACAGATCACGTCGGGTGGTCGCCACTAGTCCGGACATCATACCTGGCATGATCATCGGCGGCGAATTCACTGTAAAACCACCTTCTGGGTTGGAGCGTCAACGACGACATCCTGGTGCGCCGCCATTACGCACATTCCGCCGCCGTCCAAATGCTCACCAACAATTTCAGTGACCAGTGCACGACCATCACTATCCAGATTCGTAAACGGTTCGTCCATCAGCCACAGCGGCGCAGCACAGAGCAGCAGGCGCGCCAACGCAACTCGTCGTTGTTGCCCGGCCGACAAGTAACGCACTGGCAATTTCTTCAGGCGATCAATGCCGAGTCGCTCAAGAACGGCGCTAAAATCAGTCTCAGCGACGGGCCGCAATCCCGACTCGAACTGCAGATTCTCCACCAGCGTCAGATCGGCCTTCAGCCCAACGCGATGCGCCATCCAGACCAGGGCCTGAAAGTAAGACTGACGGTCGTCCCGAATCGACCTGTCTCCCCATCGAATGTCACCGCTTTCGAGCTCGAGCATTCCCGCCAGTGCGCGCAGAAGACTGGTCTTGCCGCTGCCGTTCGGCCCCTCAAGTAACAGCAACTGCCCGGACTTCAGCGCAAAACTGACTCCGGTGAACAGACAGCGTTCTCCGCGTGCCACCGTCAGCCCTGTTGCGGATAACTTGGCAGTCAATACCTTAGGTCCTTTCGCCGTTCACAGTCGCTTAAACACTCATAGTAAATACACTAATAATTATAGGAAGTTATAGTTGATCGTGAAGGTCAATACTAGCTATCGTTCGTTTCCCTATGATCAATAACGAATCTCTAATTTCCCGTTTGAATCACCCCGACAGCAAACGTAGACTGACCGACCCGGCTGATTTGAACATAAAACAAGCGACCGGGCCTCGAACATAAATGATATTTTCGCCGTAAGACTCGGAGCGAGTTCATAAATATGGATCTAGCCGCGGCAGGTCTCAGGGAGCAACCCTTTCGCACGCATGGCAAGCCTTTGTCGATCGTGTCGTATTCGTCGCAGCTTGAAGCAATCGACGTTTTGCAGCAGACCTGCAACTCGCCGACCGGTTTATCTCTAATACAGGGCCCAAGTCTTTCGGGCAAGTCTACGCTGATTCGAACATTCATCGACACCGTTCCCGATGATTGTGCCTCTGCCGTCATCGACGGCGATGGCATGAACACCAAGGCGCTTCTCGAAAGCCTGCTGCGTCAATTTGGTTATGAAGTCGAATTCGATACCAACAATGAACTGCTCGCAATGCTGCGTGTATACGCGCAACATCAGGCCGCTGCTCATGCGCCACCGATTGTGATCGTCGAAAACGCACATGGACTAAGCCCGAGTGCATTGCGCGTCCTTTGCGACCTCGCAGCGCTACAGGTTCGGCAGAGTTGCTCACTCAAGTTGGTCTTTGTAAGCGATCGGTCGCTGCGCTCCATCGTAGATGCGCCAGCTATGAAATCGATATCCCGCCTGACCGCAGACTTTCATTTGCGGCCCATGAGCTGCGAGGAAACGACCCGATACCTGCACGAGAAGCTGAGCAACGCCGGCAGCGCCGTGCCGTCCTTCGTTTTTCCTGTCGAGGTGTGCAATGAACTTTGGGACGCTTCGGGCGGTTGGCCCGGAATAGTGGACCGAATCGCCCTCCTCGCGCTGGCAAGCGCTGATGCCTTGCCGATTGCTGTTGCAAACGTCGAAAGACCGGCATTACCGAACGGTACCTGGGATGCCAGAACGATCGAAAAATCACACAATCCTGCCGGCGAGCCGCCCGCTCCGCCGACTTTGATCCTGAGCGAGGGTGGCAATTCACGGCAGCAGCTTAGGTTTGAAAAACCGCGATTGTTGATCGGACGTTCGGAACACAATGACATGTCAATCAACAGTCGATTCGTCAGTCGTCACCATATGCTGTTGGTACGACACGGCAGCACGACCTTTCTGATGGATCTGAACAGTACGAACGGTACGTTCGTGAATTCACGACAAATTTCCAATCACATCCTTATTGACGACGACATTATTACGGTCGGGAACCACCGTATTGAGTTCTGTGATCCTCAGGCGAAACAAGGCGGTACTCTTGACGGTGCCGAGTTTGCTGATACGGCAATCATGAAAACGCTTGAGGATATGCGCGAGCTGCTGGCCCAGGAAAACATCGCGGTCATGCCGACACCGTCAGAAAACGTGCCGACACTCGGCGGCTAACAGGCGCCATTCAAGTCCGAAAATGTTCCTTGAAGTGCCGGCGGCACATCGAGACGTAACGGTCATTGCCGCCAATCTCGATCTGTGAGCCCTGCCGGACAGGTTTGCCATCCTCGTCCATGCGCACGACCATCGTGGCTTTGCTGCCGCAATGACATATAGCCTTGAGCTCCTTGAGATTGTCAGACCACGCGAGCAGGTACTTGCTGCCCTCGAAAGGTTCTCCCCTGAAATCCGTACGCAGGCCATACGCAAGCACCGGAATATTCAATTCGTCGGTGACTTCGCCCAGCTGAAACACCTGCTCCTTTGTGAGGAATTGCGCTTCGTCTATCAGAACGCAATGCAGCGGCGCTTCGTCGACTTTGGCATTTATTATCGCTTGCAGGTCCTCTTCGGGCCTGAAAGTCACGGCATCTGATTCGAGCCCGATGCGGGACGTCACCTTGCCCCCACCGTAACGATCATCCAGCTCGGGCGCCATGACAAGCGTGTTCATGCCCCGTTCCCGGTAGTTGTAACTGGATTGCAGCAATGCGGTCGACTTGCCCGCGTTCATCGATGAATAATAGAAATACATTTTGGCCATGGCCCTATTTTGGCACCACGGCGACAGACTTTCATTAGCCGATTTCTACTTGCGGCGGAACTGCAGAATCTTTCCGAAGGTGAGTCCCAATCCACCCGCCAAACGATGACGGCAATTCGAGCATACGTTGTTCGGCGTATGACGTTTCGAGAACACCTGCGGCACTGGCGTTACTTTTCCGGAACGCAGGCATTGGCTGCAAATTACGAGATTGCTGAGTTTATTCAGCAGGCGGTAGTCGACATTGTCTTTTGCGAGGGTGGCCATCCAGAGGCTCCGGTGCGAGCTTGCCCCCTTTTTCGCATCGCCATCCGCAAATCGCCAGTCATGTGTGCGACTTGTACCTGAACTGTTAACCAGTCGTGGTTTTGGGTGTGATCTGGGTCCTGATTCTATGAATCCCGGCTTACTTCACGCGGGCGATACGGACGGTGCGCTCTTTGCTCGGAATGTACATCTTGTAGCCAAATGCGCTCTTTGAAATTTCAACGTCGAATTCGCAGTCTCGCAAATTCAGGTTGCTATAATTACTTTGCTTCCATACCTGGCCGTTCTCGAAGGTGAAGTAATACTGTCCCGAATGAACACTCTTGGTACACGCGATTACATTGGCACTAAACTTGGGTTGTTCTTCGTCGGGCGTCGCTTCGAGCCGCTCCTTGCCGACCTCGTCCGTCAATGGAACCGGGCCCGCAGCCTCCTCGACGACAGCGATCACCGCAGTGGTATCCGCAACGACAGCGGTCACCGCAGTGGTGTCCGCGGCTGAACCGGCAGCGCCCGTAGCGCCGGTAGCGCCGACGTCATTGTCATCCGCAACGCCGACATTGTTCTGACCGTCGACAGGTACCGTCGCAAGGGCGTCGTAACAGGAGAGCCGTGCTGAGTCATCGTCAATCCCGGCGCATTTGTTCAGGGCCACGCCCACCGACTCCTGCGCGCCTGCCGTAGGAACGCCAGGAGAAACAAACAAAAATGTCACTGCAATAAGAATTTTCCGTAGCGTCTTATTAAATATCTTGCTCATAAAGTCCCCTATTGTTTTGCTGCCGGCTTGCTCTTCGCGATATCGGTCGCCAAGGCCATCATTGATGTCAAGTCAGCCAGATTTGCCGGCACAACAAAGGTGTTGCCTTGCTTGGCCAAGTTGCCGAATTGAGCTACGTATTGCTCGGCAATTCGCAGCTGCATAGCTTCGGCTCCGCCTTGAGCAGTAACGGCATTCGCGACCTTGGTCAAACCTTCAGCCGTCGCGCCCGCAACAGCCAAAATGGCCTCAGCCTCGCCTTGAGCTTCATTGATCTGCTGCGTTTTCGCTGCCTCCGAATGTTTGATCACACGTTGCTTTTCACCTTCAGCCTCGTTGATCTGAGCATCACGCACTCCTTCTGATGTCAAAATCACGGCACGTTTCTCGCGCTCCGCACGCATTTGCTTTTCCATCGCGCTGAGGACATCGTGCGGCGGATTAATGTTCTTGATCTCGTAGCGCAGTACCTTGACGCCCCAGGGGTCTGAAGCCTTGTCGAGTTCGTTAACAACGTTCGCGTTAATCGTGCCGCGCTCCTCGAAAGTTCGGTCCAAGGCGATCTTGCCGATCTCGCTACGTAGCGTCGTTTGTGCAAGCTGCGAAATAGCGAACATGTAGTTGCCGATGCCGTACGACGCGCGCGGCGCGTCCAGGACCTGCATATAGAGAACACCATCAACTCCCACCTGGACGTTATCGTTCGTGATACAAACCTGTTCCGCGATATCCACCGCCTGTTCCTTGAGCGTGTGCTTGTAGGCTATTTTCTCCAGGAACGGGACGAGAATGTGAAAGCCCGCATCCAATTTGCGACTGAACTTCCCGAGACGTTCTACGACGAATGCGCTTTGCTGCGGAACGACAACGGCCGTTTTAGCCAGAACGACAATGACGAGAATTGTAAAAGCGATTCCGACGATTGTAGGTGTATCAAACATCTTAAGACTCCCTGTTAGTCCACACGGATATGCAGCGTCAAACCTTCGACATTAACAATTTCCGCTTTGGAACCGTCTTTTATTTCCGAATCTCCGACATTCAGCGCCGTCCAATCTGACCCACGATGCTGCAAGCGCGCTTCGCGGCCAGGGGCGATATCAGACGTTACGGTGACGCGCTCACCGGCCATATTTTGGCTAAAACCTTTGGCGCCACTGCGTAGTTTCTCGTACAAGCTGCGCCGAAACGTGAAAAAGAAGATCAGCGCGAGTACCGCGAATGCCGCCCACTGAGCCCATTCGGGCATGGCTATTCCGAGCAGGCCGGCCAGACCGACCAATGCCGCCGAAATGCCAAGAAACACAAGATAAAATTGTGCATCAATCGCCAGCATCTCTGTGCCGAGAAGCAGCGTGCCGAGAATCATCCAGCTCCACCAGGTCATTTTGTACTCCCGATCAAACAAGTACTCACTATAGCGCGGTTGCCGCAGAGCAACCGCATATTCAATTGCTATCGATATCGCCGCTAAAATCCGGAAAACGGTCGCCGAGCATGTCCCTGCCATTTTTGGCCGTATCCGCACACGGATCTTTTGATCTGGACAGCCTATCCCAGGCCGCTCTTGCCAGAATTGACAGCCCCGCGGTCGCAACCGCGGCACCACCGGATACCAACGCGCCGGTTTCATCAACGGCGAGTCTCGGCGCGGCCAGGGTGCCGACGATCTTGATGTAGGGGTTGAGAATCTCTCCGCCACTGATTGTGAGCCCGCGTTGCGGCGTCGTTCGGATATTCATTTCAATCTTTTCCGTCTTCAGATCTACCACCGACTTCGGCGTCATGCGTATCTTGTCAGTACTGATATATGAGCTTGGAGTGCCTGTCACGCTGCCATCGACAATCTCGAGCGGGAGCACAATGCAGGCGAAATCCGTGTAAGGACTCGATTTATAGAATGGATTTATCACGCTGAGAATCTCAGTGAGCATATCGCCATAAATCGCTTGAAATGCGCGGCTGTTCGCAATGCGGCCTTTGCGAGTATCAACAAAAACGACTCCGTCAAGATTGCCGACCAGCGTCCTGAGATCGGATCCACTCGAATCAAGCTGAATGTCGAAATCTCCTGTCATTTGATGATCAGGATCTAACTGCTTTGAACCAAAAGCAAAATCACGCGCCACGAGCTCTAATGACGCTTTGCCGACGCCATCCGCCGGTTCAATTCTTGCCCTCGACTTCAACCAGCCGTAACGCGCGTTAAAATCGAAGTTTCGAACATCGACAACGCCGTCCTGCAATTCGACTAAGAGATCTATATTCCGCAATTGAAGTGAGTCTCGTACGAACTCGCCAATATCAATGTCGAACGTTGCGTTAAGTTTTCTTAAGGTGTCGAATGGTAATTGGATATCGGGTATCAGGCGTCCATCGTCGAATTCCGGTTCCGGGTCATAGGTGTACTCCTGCGCCTCGAACAGCGGCTTGATGACAACCGAATCAGATTGCACTTTGACCTCGAGTTTCGGTACATCACCTTTCGAGTAGCGCACGAATCCGTTGACGTCGCTCTCCCCGAGCTTCAACTTCAGGTCATCTATCGTGAGTACTCCACCTCGCCCGGTTATATTCGCATTCCACTCGATGCCCTGGTCACGCAAACGACGACCATTGAAGTGTCCAAGTCGTCTCAGACTGGGGATGTGGCCGACAGTCGTAAATTGTGTCGAAGACCCTTCGTCACCAAAATCCAAGACGCCGCTTGCTTGTGAACTGGCGTCGCCGACACTGATGTTGTATTCGTCAAAAGACAGATGTGTCTGCCGCAGCTCACCGCGTGCGTCGACCCTAAAAGGCGCTTCCTCCGCTTCATAGGATTCGATACCGCGAAGTATACTGCGCACGTCGCGGCCATTAGCCGTCACATCGAAATTTGCCCATCGTCGAGATACCGGCAAACCCAGCTCTAAATTGACCTGCACTTCGCCAGTATCTCGATTCAGGTCTATGTCATCAAAGTCTATCCGGTCACCATGCAGTCGAAGTCCGCCCGACAATTCGTACTCACCGGGGCGCACTTCGAGATCACCTAGCTCGTCGATGAGTTCTTCGAACGCCGGTCCACTTGCGGAAAAATCAAAACGTGATCCCGCAAGACCCGCGACGGGCACCAGTAGTCCGTCGACATCTAACGCCGACCTGCCCAACGTTCCCGTGACCTCGCGAAACCGGTAGCCGTCTTCGCGAACCTGCAGTAAACCGTTTAGACCATAGGGCTGGTGAGGAACGCCTTGCGAAGCACCGAATACACCGGAAAGTGCGGCAAGGTTTGCGCCCTCCACTACAAACGAGAGGTCGCTGCCGATCAATCCGCGAGTCAGAGCAATCAATCCATCCAGTGACACTGAGACCCTTCCAACCTTGCCCGTCACCGGCTTGCTTATCCGGATACCGTCCTCCGTAAGCAACGCGCCGCCCTGAACGCTAAACGCTTCGTCCGGCAGGTTTTGGATGCCGTATGCGCCGCCTAATCGCCCGAGACTTTCGCTGCTCAACTGAAAATCGAGCGTGCTGCCGACATACTCAGGCAGGTCACCGAGTTGACCACTTGCCCTCAGTTCACCCAACGACGTTTCCAAATACAGCTTCAAAATATCCACATTGCCTGGAGTAACCCCAAGTTCGAAATCGAGCTTAAATGCGCCACTAGCCTCACCGGGCAATCCAAGCACGTAACGAAATCGGGCAACATCCGGGCCGTTGATGTCGATGTCAATTTTTGCGTCATCGAGATCGGGAAAGTTGGGAATGCGCGCAGCAGCGTTAAACTCTGCGTCTGCAAAAACCATTCGCCCGCGCTCGACCACCAGCATTGGACCCTGACGTTGCGCATCAATATCGATCATGAAGGGCGCTTCGCGAACCTGGTGAATACCAACGAGCCTCAAAATTCGACCAAGATCCGGACCTGAGGCCAGCAAATCGATATCCACTTGCTCAAGGTCCTGCAGATCAGAGAATGCGCCGACTGCCTCAATTTCCGTTTGGCCGATATTGCCTTTCACATCGAGAACCAGCGGGCCATTGTCCTGTGGCGTCAGCGCTGCGGTAAATTGAATATCGCCCTCGCCTTCTTCACCCAGTCCGAGCATGCGTGTCAGATCGTCCAGATCAGGGCCGCTAGCTGTCAGCTGCAATGACGGCCGGCGCGGCTGCTTGACGTCGTCGATCCAGCCCTTGCTGTCGATTTCGAATGTGTCGAGCTGACCTTCAAAGTCATAGTGAATATCTTTACCTGCCAACAACGCCTGCTGAGTGCCTACCTCTCCCGTCAGGCTTATCTCGCGATCGCCCAGCGTTGCGACCAGGTCGAACTCGTGATAATCGTCATCTCGTTGTGTTTGATTGACATGTGCGATGCGGAGGTCGAGTGGCCGGTCGCGTTGGGGCGTTTCAACAACGATATGGACACGATCAATGTCGATCAGCCCGAGAAATACTTTACGCTGCTCGCCTGACCCATCATCGTCTTTCGGTTCCTCTGCCTTTTCTATTGGCAACACCCAGTTCGCATCACCATCCGCAGGTTGAACGAGGCGAACCTCGACATCGTCAATGTCGATCAACTCGACACGAATCGGACCCGAAAACAGCGACTTAAGATCAAGACGTATTTCAGCGCGTCCGATTTCGACCATCTGCGGATCATCGGCCCACTCTGCATTTTGAAAGCGAATATTTTCGGCGATGACAACCGTATGGCGTGCCAGATCAACATTGAATTCCCCGTCGATCGCGAACTCACGACCGGTTTTCTCGCTGACCCATTTCTCTAACTGCGGCTTGAACACACCCAGGTCCGCCGCCCACAGCCAGACGACGGCGAGTATCACTGCTGTGAAGAGGCCGAAGATCGACCAGAATGCTATTTTTCTTATGCGCATTGCTAACGACGAGATTGCGTGACACATAAGTATACGCGGAGCGACGAATACATTGTTCTAATTGCTGCCGCTCCAACGCCCTCCCTCATAGGACCCGTTTCACCGTATAAAACCCGGTTTTGGGCGAGGCAAGCAAGCGCCTGTTCGGTGATGCTTGCCCCATCCTTAATGGCGCTTACATAGCGACGCTAATTGTTGATGTAGAGACGGAGACCGGTACATGAGAATTCTTACATGGTATTGCATTGTGATTTCGTCGACCTTGCTTGCATTGCCGGTAACACAGTGCAAAGCAGAGTCTCTTTCGTTGCACACGACAGCCGAAATAGCTGACTCCGGGAGCGACTATTCGCCAAGTGACAAAGCCACAACTCTCGAGCGGTTTTCCGGTGTAGCCGGAATGCTTAATGAGGTCGAGGAGCGCCGCCGAACAGCCGTGTACACGCCATATCCCGGTCTGGCCTCTAAAGGCGTTGTTCACGAATTAGTCCATGTGAGCGATGGTTCATTGGCTTTTGCAAGGCTCGACCTGGTCGTTCGCTCGGACATGCCAATCACGATTCGAAGGGCGTATAACTCCAAGCGGCTTGCTGACAGTAACTTTGGGCTTGGCGGATGGCGGCTAACGATCGCGGAAGAAATTCATCCAGATTTCCGGGCTGGCACTTTTCAATATGTTTATGGCAACAACCTGGGCGTAGCCTTTTCGAGTGACGGCGAGCTGATTTCGCCGATAGAACAGGTCACAACGGATATTTCCGATATCCGCTTTGAAGGACTTGATGCTGTGCAGGTAGAACTACGCACTGGTACGACCAAGTTGTTTGTTCGACGTGGTGACAAATTCGTCATCAAAACAGTCACTGATGAGATCGGCAACAGCCAACGATTTGAGTATGACGACTTTGGGCTTTCCAGAATCATTGCCGGCGAAACTGACTTTGTCGATATTGAGCGAGACGCAGACGGACTCGTCCTGTCATTTGATAGCTCGGACGGAAGGTCCGTGAAATACAGCTATTCAGATCTTGGGTCACTGCTATCAGTACTTGACGTTCGTGGGGAAACCTGGCGCTACCAATACGATCAAAATTCCTTTCTCACAAATGCAATTACGCCAATGGGAACTTCAACTCTGAAGTTTCAACATGACGAAAGCGGAAGAATACTCAATACCAGTATTAACGGTAAGCATCTCGAATTTCGTTACGGCGACTTCGGAACGATTGTTGAAGATAAGCGCGGCAGGGAAATCCGATTCGAATCGGATGTCCAGGGACTCACGACACGAATTACTAATTGGGTAGGTACCGTAAGCAGCGTAAAAACAAACAAGAACGGGCAGCCCAAGATGCTGATGAGAAATGACGAAATGATCAGCCATGTTCGCTATAAGGAAACCGCCAAACAAAGCAGTCCAGCGACCCAAACTATTCGCCACATCGCATCGGGACGGAATGTAACTCTAAATTTCGATGATCGCGGCAGAGTCACTTCGTTTCAGTCTTATGACCCCGGAACTTCATATCGTGTCGCCGGATACTCGTATGCCATGACTCCAACTGAAGTCGTTTTTAGCGATAACACCAAGATCCGATTTGGAGCAGATACCGCCGGCAACCCGAAGCAGATTCAGCTCCGAGACAAAACGACCCTGGACTTCAAATGGAGTGATGCAGCAGTACGAATCGCGGTCGAAAATGAAACTGCCGCTCTCGCCTTTGATGAGCACGGTCAACTCACTAGATTGTCCCCACCGGGCGATACGAATATCGATTACACGTATGGCCCGGGTGGCTTTCGCGAAACGACGACGGTGTCAGATGGAACCAGGATTAACTATCAATATAATCCGGCCGGAACGCTGATCTACACCGAGACAGCCCTGCCAAACGAAAAAATCGAAACATTTGTTTACGACGTAGGGCCGAATGAAATGCTTCGTCAAATTTCGGGTTCAGGGGTCGATGGACACCACGTTTTTGGCTATACAACTTCGGGCCGAGTGGGGTCGATCGATTCCACCGTAATGAATAGTTTTTCGTTTCTCTATGACGATCAGGATCGGCTCGAGGTTGCGATCCCGAACGGATTCGAACCGATAATTTATGAGTATGCCCAAGGTGAGGCTGATGTCGTGTCCCAACTCGATAACAGGACTCGCGCGGAATACGGACAGAAATGGGATACGAGTGAATTTTCAGCCCGCTTCGAGCAGCTCTACACCCGCACAACCGCATCACAAATCGGCATGTTAACGTACGATGAAATACTCGGGGAAATTGTTCCAGCGATTCGACCGGAGGGATGGCTACCGTCGAATACTTGGCTCGCTGCGATCAGTAACATGAAACTTTTGTCGTTGTTTGGCCGGACGCAACCCGCCATTTTCTCTTTTTCGATGCCGTCTAACCGACTTTTTGTGCCGGCCGAATATTGGGCTGTCAACTGTTGCTACTGTTGTCCCATCTCGGAAGTTATGTGTGATATCCCCTAATTTCAATATTTGGAGTGAGCTATGAGCATCTACTTCGTGGCGGCCATCTGTTTTGGCTGCTCACCTCCACCGCCTCCACCCCCGCCACCGCCACCACCGGCAATTTGCGAGGGATCTGTCGCTCACGTCGTCGCACGAACGGCTCAACTCGTTAGCAGAAGATCCGCATCTGTCACATTCGATATTGCAGAATGTAAGACCGACTACATTTTGGTTGGACCACGTGGTCGGACAACTTTCTACGATGATGTGTCAGGTTCAGTGACTGCCGCGATCAGACCGTCAAGAGTACGACTCAATAGCGCGGATGAGATTCGACTGTATTTGGTTAGTAACCCCACAAATTTCGCGAACTTCGACATGAGCCGTAGGGAAGTCAACGCGTCGGACCCCGGCATAACAACCGGGTACTATTTTTTCAACAGGATCGGATCGCGAGTCGGATATGTACTCGTGCCATTTAATCAAACGCTTTATGAACGATATGAGCGAATCAGGCTTAGCTGGAATACCGGGTCGCTCAGAAAAGTATGGGTTGGCGAATCCTTGGCGACCTTGCAAGGAAGTTTGGGTGGCAGCTTGCCGGATGACATAACACTATGGAGCGCAACTCACCGATACCTCCGGTCCGGGCGTTCTCATTTACAAAAAAGCATGACTGAACCGACAGGTCCGGTCATCGAGCCCACCGGCGCATTTGAGTCTCTCGAGACATCGTCGGCTTACACCTACAACTACGGTGAGACCGTCTATGGCAATGCATTCTCTACGTCGATTTGGATAGGAGACGACAATTCTTTTGGAACTGCCCTGATCGCAGTCGCCAATTTGCAACCGACGACTGTTCGGATCAATAATTGACATTTCCTGTTGCCAGAAAATAGCTCCGATATGAAAAAGACGAGGCTAAGCGTTGGCCTGGTAATCTCGACATTATTGGTCGCGACAATTCTGGTGTTTGCGCAGCGGGACGAGGCGCACATATTTGGCGAACGCGTCGCTGAGTCGGATTTTCTTGGCGACGGCGACCCGGCCGTCTCGTTTGCCAGGTTTATTGAGCCCCGACTTAAAGATCGACTGATTGAGCGGTTCAAGATCAATACCGATGATGAGAGTATTGAGAAGTTTATGGACGAAGTTGCACCTGAATTGGCATCGAGCGAGAAGATGCGTACCGATCAGGAAAATGTCAACAGATTAGCGGATGCGTTGCAGGCGGTGGCCGATGGTACCGCCACGCCCGAGAGAGCCTATGAGCGCTTCGACCTGTCGGCGGCAGTTGATCGAGCGTCATGGCAACAAATGACGTCAAACGACGATATCAAATCAGTCATTCAATCCATGCGGCAGTTCGCGGACGCAGATACCTCATCTATTCGAACCATGTCGAGGAAAAGTATCCGTTGGATCTATATCAATCGAAGGATATTTGAGGCGATCTGCGATATTCCCGAAATCGCCGAGGCGATCCAACAAAAAATGCCTACTGATGCTTCGATGAACAAGCAAGCTAACAGTGATGAGTCCGGCATCGCAAATTTTGAGTGTTCAGTTCATGCAAGCAAGTACATAAGCCGAGAACTGGACGAGAATGTGACAGTCGGAAATTCCGCACTATCAAACTACAAAGTACACATCGGCTTGATTAATAATGTTGCTTTGGATATTGCGAACGAGCGCATGTAATGCTGAAATCTGTGGCAATGCCTCAAGGCAAATGGTGCCCGGAACAGGACTTGAACCTGTACGACCTTTCGGTCAGCGGATTTTAAGTCCGCAGCGTCTACCAATTCCGCCACCCGGGCCAAACGCGTCAAAAATGGAGGCTAGGGTCGGAATCAAAAATCGCCCTGAAAGCCTTTATCTAAGCCATTTTCGGGTCACTTGGCTGGCACGTTACCCCCAAAAATACCCCGCCTGTTGTGCCCCAAAGACTGCCCGCCGCAGTGTACCAGCACCTTAGGAGCGCTTAAAGAAATCTGCGGCAAAATCCGGAGCGACTTATGCGCCCTAATTTGCTGGATAGGATCCAACGGGTAGTTTCGTCAGTGCTATGAAAGCCAACATATCATTGCATGGCTTATCCGCCTTGCATGTCTTCGTATGAAATATATTTATCGCATGTATTTCACTTCTACTGGATCCTATTATGCTTAACAGGACGATTTGTCGGCTTCCCGAAGTTATGGCTCGGACGGGCTTGTCTCGGTCCACTATTTACAACCTAGTCGGCAAGGGTAGATTTCCTTCCCAGATTAACCTTGGTCCTCGTGCAGTTGGCTGGGTCGAGAGCGAAATAGTTGATTGGATTGAGGAGCGAATCGACGAATCTCGTGCGCAGGAATATCGCCCCACCTAGCAAAAGATTCACGTTGGCTCACTAGTCCCCGGCTGGTAGTTTTCGCCGAGCTAGTCACAACCTGAGAATTACTAGCGATAATCTTGCTTCTTACTATTTAGAAACTGCTTTCAGGCGCAAAACAGCCACTCGGAAACGAATTTTCAGAAGTTTCTGAACGAACGGCCGCTTTACCCCTGTGACCTCAACCGGTCGACGCAACACCGGCATTAAACCGCTCTGCCGGGTTTCGAACTCCAGAGTCTTGCATGGCCGCTCTTTGAGCTAGCGCGCCACCTTAGG